>Ga0209050_1000736_pt1 | contig 47556 bp, 42 predicted proteins | sample Araplavi_mTSA_r2_FD_184276 | JGI IMG/M metagenome (GOLD analysis project Ga0209050, IMG submission 184276) | Arabidopsis root microbial communities from North Carolina, USA - plate scrape MF_Cvi_mTSA_r2 (SPAdes) (version 2) | ecosystem: Host-associated > Plants > Roots > Endosphere | place: USA... | reverse complement strand
AGGCGGTCGATGCGATCGCGAGCACCGCGACGATGATCGCGTCGATCGCGTTCTGGCGCTGGTGGGCGACGCGCCGCCGCGAGCCGGACGAGATCACGAAGATGGCCCTCGGCTCGCTGATCGCCGCGGCCGCGCCGGCGCTGTTGGTGATCGCCTCCGGCATCGTCGACCATTCGCACGAGAAGATCGGCTTCGGCTGGGCGATCGGCTACACGCTGCTGAACGACATCGGCTTCGCCAACGTGATGCCGGTCGGGCTGGCGCTGTACTCGCGCACGGCGCCGCACAAGTTCGAGGGGCTGATGATGGGCACCTACTACCTGCACCTGTTCCTCGCGAACATCTTCGTCGGCTGGCTGGCGGGCTTCCTCGAGACGATGCCGGGCCAGCAGTTTTGGGGCCTGCATGCGGCGCTCGTCGCCGGCGCCGGTGCGCTGTTGCTGGTCGTGAAGCTGGTGTTCGGCAAGCTGCTGGCGCCTACCGCGGTCGACAACGGGCAGGGCGCGTCGCCGGCCTCGAGCGGCGCGGTGCCGGCTCACTGAGCCGGCGGGTCCATCTCGAAAGCCGGTACCTGCCGGCCATCGATGTCGCTGAAGCCGTACGCCTGCGCCAGGTCGCCGACCCGCAGCACCTGGCCGCTGTGCCGCATCACCTGCGGGTCGGCCGCCAGCGCCGCGATCGCGCGGCCCAGGTAGCGCGGCGATTCGGTGCGCGCGAGGGCCGGCCGTTCGTGCCAGTGCGCCTCGTCGGTGTGGTGGCCGGCCAGCACGAACTCGGTGCGCATCCAGCCGGGCGATACCGCGACCGAGGCCACGCCGTGCGGCCGCAGCTCCTCGGCGATGCCGAAGGCCAGCCGCGTCATGCCGGCCTTCGCGAGGTCGTAGAACAGGTTGCCGCGCAGGTAGCGGCCGCGGTCCCAGAAAGTGGTCGTGACGATCAGGCCCCGGCCTTGCCGCACCATCAGCGGCGCGGCATGGCGGCTCGACAGCAGGTGGTTGCGCACGCCGCGGTCGATCATCGAATCCCAGTGCGCGAGCGGGTGTGCCCAGAACGGCGCGTCGAACACGCCGTCGAAGCTCTCGTGGCCGCCCCAGGCGTTGTTGACCAGCAGGTCGATGCGGCCGTGCTCCTGCTGCACGCGGGCGAACAGCGCGGCCACCTCGCCGTCCTGCGTGTGGTCGCAGCGCACCGCGATGCCGTGGCCGCCGAGCCGCGTCACCTCGTCGGCGGTGTCGTCGATGGCGCCGGGCAGCGCGCCCAGTTCCGACAGCCCGAGCAGCTGGCCGTAGGACTGCGCGGGGTGCGCGCGCGTGCTGCGCCCGGTCACGTAGACGGTGGCGCCGGCGGCGCCCAGCTCGACCGCGCAGCCGCGCCCCGCGCCGCGGCTCGCGCCGGTCACCACCGCCACGCGGCCCTGCAGCGGGCGCCGCGTGTTGTTGTTCGTCATCGAGAGGCTCCTGTTGCGATGGCGCCGATCTTCGGCAGGGATCAACCCGCCGTCTTGGAAGATTCCGAAACTGCGAGGCGCCGGTACTCGGCCGGCGTGCAGCCGCACAGCGCGCGGAACTCGTTCGCGAGGTGCGACTGGTCGAAGAAGCCGCCGTCGAGCGCCACCTCGGCCCAGCTGCGCTGCGGCTGCGCACGCAGTTCGCGCAGGCAGCGGTGCAGGCGCGCGAGCCGGCTCCAGCGGCGCGGCGAGAGCCCGAACTGCGCGCCGAAGAGCTGCTGCAGCCTGCGCTCGCCGAGGCCCACCTCGGCCGCAAGCGCCGGCACCGGCAGCCGCCCGCCGGCCTGCATCAACAGCTGCAGCGCCTGCACCGCCTGGCACGGCGCGGCGGCACCGGCCTCGCGCAGGCGCTGCAGCAGCGCCTGCTGCACGAGGCGCACGCGGCTGGCGTCGTCTTCCAGGTCGGCGAGGGCGGACAAGGCCTCGCCACCGGCGCGCGGCCACAGCGCTTGAAGCGGCAGCGCCAGCCCGGCGATCTCGCCGACCGGCAGCCCGAGCAGCGCGGCGGCCGCCCCGTGGCGCAGCGTGATCGCGAGCCCGGCCATGCGGCCCGACAGGCGCAGCACCGCCGGCGCCGTCGACGGGCCGATCGCGAGCAGGGTCCGGCGCACATCGGGTCCCGCCGCCGGTGCATCGCCCCACTGCACGACGAGGCGCACCGCGCCGTCGGGAATCACGCGCTCGACGACCTCGCTGCCCGGCGCGAAGCACTCGCGGTACAGCAGCATCTGGGCGACGAAGGGCCGCAGCGCAGGGGGCAGTGGCTGCACGCGCAGGCTGGCCTCGGGGGTGCCGGATTCGGGGCCCTGGACGGGGTCTTCGTCGAGTCGAAGGAACAGGCGCTGGGCCAACGGTCGCCTCCATCGCGGGGTGCAGCGTGCAGCATAGGGCCAACAGGGCCTACGATTCGCCGCATGGAGCGCATCTCCCCGTCCCGCCTGCAGGCACTCGCCGCCGCGCTGCTGCTCGCGCTCGGCAGCCCGGCCCGGTCGGCCGATGCGCTGCAGAACTGGTTCGACGACCCGTTCTTCCAGGTCAGCGCCGCGTTGCCCGACTGCCCATTGCCGGCCGGCCCGTTCACCGACGAGGCCGACCGCCGCGTGCAGGCGCACCGCCGGCTCGAGAAGGGCACGACCTGCTGGCTCGCGAAGGAATGCGACCGCCCGAACGCCTATGCGTACGACGCCGACATCGCCGCGGCGATCCGCGCGGCGTTCCAGCCGCCGGCCGGCGAGCGCCCGCCGTTTCCCGACACGACGCTGTGGGTCACCGTGCAGGGGCGGGTCGTCTACCTCGAAGGCTGCGCGCGCGACGACGCCGAGGCCGCCCGCCTCGAGACCTTCGTGCGCGCGCTGCCGCACGTGCAGCAGGCGACCGCGATCCTGCGCACCGATCCGGCGGCCCGCCCGCCCTACAAGACCCGGCCTGCGACACTCCCGCGTTGACACCATGAGCGCCGACGCCCCCACCTACACCATCGCCGTGCGCGAGCTGTGCGAGTTCACCGCCAAGCAAGGCGACCTCGACCTGCGCTTCACGCCCGGCCCGTCGGCGCAGGAGGGCATCGCCGGGCATGCGATGGTGGCGTCGCGCCGCGGCGGGCGCTACCAGGCGGAGGTCAGCCTGAGCGGCACGCACGGCGCGCTGCGGGTGCGCGGCCGCGCCGACGGCTACGACCCCGACGCCGGCCTGCTCGAAGAGATCAAGACGCACCGCGGCGACCTCGCGCGCCAGCCGGCCAACCACCGCCACCTGCACTGGGCGCAGGCGAAGATCTACGGCGCCTTGCTGTGCCAGCGCTTCGAGTTGCAGAAGCTGCGCGTCGCACTCGTCTACTACGACGTCGCCACGCAGCAGGAAACGGTGTTCAGCGAAGCCTGCAGCGCGGCCGAGCTGCAGCAGTTCTTCGAACAGCAGTGCGAGCGCTTCCTGGTGTGGGCCGCGCAGGAACTGGCGCACCGCGGCGCGCGAGATGCGGCGCTGCAAACGCTGCGCTTTCCGCATGCCGATTTCCGCGCCGGCCAACGCCCGCTGGCCGAGGCGGTGTACCGCGCGGCCAGCAGCGGCCGCTGCCTGCTCGCGCAGGCGCCCACCGGCATCGGCAAGACCATCGGCACGGTGTTCCCGCTGCTGAAGGCCAGCCCGGCACAGCGGCTGGACAAGCTGTTCTTCCTGGCGGCCAAGACGCCCGGCCGCGGCCTGGCGCTGGAGGCGCTGCGGCGCATCACCGGCCCCGCCGATGCGCCGCCGCTGCGGGTGGTGGAACTGGTCGCGCGCGACAAGGCCTGCGAGCACCCCGACAAGGCCTGCCACGGCGAGTCGTGCCCGCTCGCGCGCGGCTTCTACGACCGGCTGCCGGCGGCGCGCAGCGCGGCGCTCGACACGGCAGCGGGCCCGCTCGACCAGTCCCGCGTGCGCGAGGTCGCGCTGGCCCACCAGGTCTGCCCCTACTACCTGAGCCAGGAGCTGGTGCGTTGGGCCGACGTGGTGGTCGGCGACTACAACTACTGGTTCGACCTCGGCGCGATGCTGCACGGCCTGACGCTCGCGAACGAATGGCGCGTCGGCGTGCTGGTCGACGAGGCGCACAACCTGCTGGAACGCGGCCGCAAGATGTATTCGGCCGAGCTGCAGCAGGCCGACGTGGCCGCGCTGCGCAGCAAGGCGCCACCGGCGGTGAAGCCGGCGCTCGATCGTTTGCATCGTGCGTGGAATGCGCTCAACAAGGCGCAGGCGGACGATTTCGCGGTGCACGAGAAACCGCCCGCGGCCTGGCGGGACGCGCTGCAGAACGCGATCGCCGCGCTGGGCGAGCACTTCGCCGACGGCCAGTCGCCGAACGACACCCCGCTGCTGCGCTTCTACTTCGACGCGCTGCACGTGATGCGCGTGCTGGAGCTGCTGGACGACCACTCGCAGGTCGACCTGACGATCACCGAGCGCCGCGCCACCCGCACCCGCTCGACGCTGTGCGTGCGCAACCTGATCCCGGCGCCGCACCTGCGCGGGCGTTTCGCGGCGGCGCACACGACGACGCTGTTCTCGGCCACGCTGACGCCGCCCGGCTTCCATGAAGACACGCTGGGGTTGCCGGAGCGCAGCGCATGGATCGACGTCGAATCGCCGTTCGAGGCGCGGCAGTTGTCGGTGCGCATCGCGCGCCACATCTCGACCCGCTGGCAGCAGCGGGCGCAGTCGCTCGCGCCCATCGTCGCGCTGATCGCGCGGCAGTACGCGCAGGCGCCGGGCAACTACATGGCGTTCTTCAGCAGCTTCGACTACCTGCAGCAGGTGGCCGAGCTGCTGGCCGCGACGCACCCCGGCGTGCCGCAGTGGTCGCAGTCGCGCGCGATGGACGAGGCCTCACGGCAGCAGTTCCTCGCGCGCTTCACCGAGCACGGGCAGGGCATCGGCTTCGCGGTGCTGGGTGGTGCGTTCGCCGAAGGCATCGACCTGCCGGGGCGCCGCCTGATCGGGGCCTTCGTCGCGACGCTCGGGCTGCCGCAGGTGAACCCGGTGAACGAATGCCTGCGCGAACGGATGGAGCAGCGCTTCGGGGCCGGCTACGACTATGCGTACCTGTACCCGGGGCTGCAGAAGGTCGTGCAGGCAGCCGGGCGCGTGATCCGTACCACCAGCGACGAAGGCGTGGTGATCCTGATCGACGACCGCTTCGCGAGGCCGCAGGTGCGCAGCCTGTTGCCGGCGTGGTGGCACGTCGGCATCGATGCGGCCGCCCCGCCGTTGCGCGACGCGGCCGAGGTTCACTGAACCGCTTCTACTGAACCGTTTCCTTCGCCGCGGCCTTGGCCTTCTTGCCGTGGCTCTTGGCCTTGGCCTTGTGCACCTTCGCCTTGGTCTTGTGCACCGTGCTCGACGGCTCGTCGGTCACGGCGCCCTTGACGTTCTCGGTGCCTTGCTTCGCGGTCTCGGCGGTCGCCTTGGCGCCTTCCTTGACGGCGGTGCCGGCCTGCGCGAACGCGGTCCCGGCGGCGAACAGCATCGCGAGGATGGATATGAGTTTCTTCATCGGTGTCCTCCAGAGGTGGATGCGTATCATCGGCGCCCGCCAGCGCCGGCCGTGTCGGACGCGTTCGCCTCGCGATGTAGGACACACCGGTGTTCGGGATAGCACGGCAGCGCAGGCCTGTAAGTTGCTTTACAGTCCGCGAAGTTTTCTGAAACCCAGTTTTCATGACCGTGACGTCCCCCGCCGCCCGTTCCGACGCCCCCGCGTGGTCGGGCCGATTCGCCAGCCTGCCGGTGCTGCAGCAGGTCGCCGCCGGCCTGCCGGCGATGCCGGCCGCGATGCAACGCATGGGCCAGGCCGTGCTGGCGCACCCTTTCAGGGCGGCCACGCTCAACATCGATGAATTCGCCAACGAGGTCGCGGTGTCGATCGCGACCGCCAACCGCTTCGCCCGCGCGCTGAACTTCGCCGGCTACCCGCAGTTCCGCGCCGAGCTGGCGCGCGGTTTCGAGGCCATCCTCGCGCCGGTCGAGAGCCTGCGCAGCAACCTGAAGCAGGCGACCGGCACGCAGCAGGCGATGGTGGCCTCGCTGCGCGAGACGCTGGCGAATCTCGAACACACGCTGCAGGCCTTGCAGCACCAGCCCTGCGAGCAGGCGGTGTCGCTGATCGCCGAGGCCGACCAGGTGCTGACGCTCGGCTGGGGCAGCAGCGCCTACCTGGCCGGCGTGCTGCAGCACGAGCTCGAGCCGCTGTGCTCGCGCGTCGGCAGCCTCGCGCAGGCCGGCGGGCCCTCGCATGCGGCGCGCCAGCTGGTCAAGCGCGGGCCGCGCGACCTGCTGATCGCACTGGCCTTCCCGCGCTACGTCGAAGACACCATCGCGCTGACGCGGCTGGCGCGCGAGCGCGGCGTCAAGGTGCTCGCGCTGACCGACGAGCCGTCGTCGCCGCTGGTGCCGCTGGCCGACGTGACGCTGTATGCGCATGTCGACCGGCAGGTCGCGCCGACGTCCAATGCCACCGTGCTGGCACTGCTCGAAGCGCTGGTGGCCGCGCTCGCGCACCGCACCGATGGCGCGGTGCAGCGCGCCGAGGAGATGGCCCGCGGCGTGCTGCCGTGGCTGCAGGTCGAGCCGGGGAGGGTGCGATGAATTTCTCCGTGACAGCGCCGGTGATTGCGATCCATGGCGGCGCCGGCACCTTGTCGCGCGCGTCGATCTCGGTCGAGCAGCAGGCGGCCTACCGCGCCGCGCTCGACGAGATCCTGCGCAGCGCCCAGGCGATGCTCGCCGACGGTGCGGCGGCGATCGACGTCGTCACCGAAGCGGTGCGCCAGCTCGAGGAATGCCCGCTGTTCAACGCCGGCCGCGGCGCGGTCTATACCGCCGACGGCCGCCACGAACTCGATGCCTGCGTGATGCGCGGCAGCGACCTGGCCGCCGGCGCGGTGGCCGGCGTGCGCACGCTGCGCAACCCGATCCTCGCGGCGCGCGCGGTGATGGAGGCCGGCGGCCCGGTGATGCTGATCGGCCCCGGCGCCGAGCAGTTCGCCGCCGAGCGCGGCTGCGAGACCGTCGCGCCCGAGTGGTTCGACACGCCGGAGCGCTTCGCCCAGTTGCAGGCGATGCAGGCCTCCGATCGCATCGCGCTCGACCATGACGGTGCGAGCCTGCAGGCCGCCACCGTGCCCGCGCCGCTCGACGAGCGCGACAAGTTCGGCACCGTCGGCGCGGTCGCGCTCGACGCGCACGGCCACCTGGCCGCCGCCACCTCGACCGGCGGCATGACGAACAAGCGCCCCGGCCGCGTCGGCGATTCGCCGCTGGTCGGCGCCGGCTGCTATGCCAACGACCGCACCGTCGCGGTGTCGTGCACCGGCGTCGGCGAGGCCTTCATGCGCGGCCTGGCCGCCTACGACGTGTCGGCGCTGGTCGAGTACGTCGGGCTGCCGCTGCGCTTTGCCGCACGCCGCGTCGTGATGGACAAGCTGCCGCCGCTCGGCGGCCGCGGCGGGCTGATCGCGGTCGATGCGCGCGGCAACGTCGCGCTGCCGTTCAACACCGAAGGCATGTACCGCGGCTGGGCCCGGGTCGGCGAAGCGCCGGTGTCCGCCATCTACGCCGACGAAGCGGGCCCCGACCAATGACGACGACTCCTTCGCGCCGCGTGCTCGACGTGCGCAATCTCAGCGTCAGCTTCGCGATCGAAGGCGGGCGGTTGCAGGCGGTGCGCGCGCTCGACTTCCATGTCGATGCCGGCGAGACGCTGGCGATCGTCGGCGAATCGGGCTCGGGCAAGTCGGTGTCGTCGCTCGCGCTGATGCGCCTGGTCGAGCACGGCGGCGGCCGCATCGACAGCGGCGAGACGTGGCTGACGCGGCGCGACGGCGAGCGCGTCGACCTGGCGCAGGCCGATGCGCGCCGCATGCGCAGCCTGCGCGGCGCCGACCTCGCGATGGTGTTCCAGGAGCCGATGACCTCGCTGAACCCGGTGTTCACCGTCGGCCAGCAGGTGGCCGAATCGATCCGCCTGCACCAGGGCCGCTCGCAGCGCGAGGCGATGGCCGAGGCGCTGCGCCTGTTCGACCTGGTGCGCATCCCCGAGGCGCGCGAGGTGCTGGGCCGGCATCCGCACCAGCTGTCGGGCGGCATGCGCCAGCGCGTGATGATCGCGATGGCGCTGGCGTGCCGGCCGACGCTGCTGATCGCCGACGAGCCGACCACCGCGCTCGACGTGACGATCCAGGCGCAGATCCTCGCGCTGATCCAGCAGCTGCAGCGCGAGCTGGCGATGGGCGTGATCTTCATCACCCACGACATGGGCGTGGTGGCCGAGATCGCCGACCGCGTGCTGGTGATGCGCCGCGGCGACAAGATCGAAGAGGGCGAGTGCCGCGCACTGTTCGCGCAGCCGCGGCAGCCGTACACCCAGGCGCTGCTGGCAGCGGTGCCCCAGCTCGGCGCGATGCAGGGGCAGGACCGGCCGGCGCGCTTTGCGCTGCCGGGCGATGAGGTGGTCGCCGCGACCCACCAGGTGACGATGCCCGACAGCGTGCGCGCCGACCTGCCGCCGGTGCTGACGGTGCAGGGCCTGGTCACGCGCTTCCCGTTGCGCAGCGGCATCCTCGGCCGCGTGAAGCGCCAGGTGCATGCGGTCGAGCAGATCAGCTTCGAGCTGAAGGCCGGCGAGACGCTGGCGCTGGTCGGCGAATCGGGCTGCGGCAAGTCGACCACCGGCCGCTCGCTGGCGCGGCTGGTCGCGCCGCTGGCCGGCCGCGTCGAGGTGGCCGGGCGCGACATCGCGCCGCTCGAAGGCGCGGCCTTGCAGGCGCTGCGCCGCGACATCCAGTTCGTGTTCCAGGACCCGTATGCGTCGCTCGACCCGCGGCTGACGGTCGGCTACAGCGTGATGGAGCCGCTGCTGCTGCACAAGCTGATGCCGCGCTCCGATGCCGAGGCGCGCGTACGCTGGCTGCTCGAGAAGGTCGGCCTGCCGGCCGAGGCGGCGAACCGCTACCCGCACGAGTTCTCCGGCGGCCAGCGGCAGCGCATCGCGATCGCCCGCGCGCTGGCATTGAACCCGAAGGTGGTGATCGCCGACGAGGCGGTGTCGGCGCTCGACGTGTCGATCCGCGCGCAGATCGTCAACCTGATGCTCGACCTGCAGCAGGAGTTCGGCATGGCCTACCTGTTCATCTCGCACGACATGGCGGTGGTGGAGCGCATCAGCCACCGCGTCGCGGTGATGTACCTCGGCCAGATCGTCGAGATCGGCCCGCGCCGCGAGGTGTTCGAGAATCCGCAGCATGCCTACACCCGCCGACTGATGGCCGCGGTGCCGGTGGCCGACCCGACGCGGCGGCGCCGCCGCGAGCTGCTGTCGGACGAGATCGCGAGCCCGGTGCGCGCGCTCGGCGATGCACCGCAGGTCGCACCGCTGCACCAGGTCGGACCGGCCCACTTCGTCGCCCGCCATGCGGTCGGCGGCGCGTTCTGAGTCTGAAGTTGAAATCCCAAGTCGTACCAGCCAGGAGAACATCGATGACATCCCGACATTTCGCTCTCTCTCGATTCGCCGTCATGCTCGCCATCAGCGGCACCGCGCTGGCCGCGCACGCCGCGAAGGACATCACCGTCGCGGTCGCGTCGACCTTCACGACGACCGACCCGTACGACGCGAACGACACGCTGTCGCAGGCGGTCGCGAAGTCGTTCTACCAAGGGCTGTACGGCTTCGACAAGGACATGAAGATGGTGCCGGTGCTGGCCGACGGCTACAGCGCCAGCAAGGACGGCCTGGTCTACACCGTGAAGCTGAAGAGCGGCATCAAGTTCCACGACAACACGCCGTTCAACGCCGAGGCGGTCAAGGCCACCTTCGACCGGGTGACCAACCCCGACAACAAGCTCAAGCGCTACAACCTGTACAAGAACATCGCGAAGACCGAGGCGGTCGACGCCACCACGGTGCGCTTCACGCTGAAGGAGCCGTTCTCGCCGTTCATCAACACGTTGGCGCACCCGTCGGGCGTGATCATCTCGCCGGCGGCGCTGGCGCAGTACGGCAGCAAGGGCATCGCGCAGCACCCGGTGGGCACCGGCCCGTTCAAGTTCGTCGAGTGGAAGGCCACCGACTACCTGAAGGTCGAGAAGTTCGACGGCTACTGGAAGAAGGGCTGGCCGAAGGTCGACAGCATCACCTGGCGGCCGGTGGTCGACAACAACACGCGCGCCGCGGTGATGCAGACCAACGAGGCGCACTTCGCGTTCCCGGTGCCGCCGGAAGCGGTCGAGACGCTGACGAAGAAGCCGAGCCTGGAGATCACCGCGTCGCCGTCGATCATCCAGCGCTACCTGTCGATGAACACGCAGCAGAAGCCGTTCGACAACCCGAAGGTGCGCGAGGCGATCAACTACGCGATCAACAAGGACGCGCTGATCAAGGTGGCGTTCTCCGGCTACGCGATTCCCGCCGAAGGCGTGCTGCCGCACGGCGTGGAATACGCCGCCAAGCTCGGCCCGTGGCCCTACGACCCGGCCAAGGCGCGCGCGCTGCTGAAGGAAGCCGGCTACCCGAACGGCTTCGAGACGACGCTGTGGTCGGCCTACAACCACACGACGGCGCAGAAGGTGATCCAGTTCGTGCAGCAGCAGCTGGCGCAGGTGGGCATCAAGCTGCAGGTGCAGGCGCTCGAAGCCGGCCAGCGCGTCGAGCGCGTCGAGAGCGCGCAGGACCCGGCGACCGCGCCGGTGCGCATGTACTACGTCGGCTGGTCGTCGTCGACCGGCGAGGCCGACTGGGCGATGCGCCCGCTGCTGGCCTCGGAGTCGTTCCCGCCGAAGCTGTTCAACACCGCGTACTACAAGAACGAGGTGGTCGACAGCGCGATCGCGAAGTCGCTGGTGACGACCGACAAGGCCGAGAAGGCGAAGCTCTACACCGACGCGCAGAAGCAGATCTGGAAGGACGCGCCCTGGGCCTTCCTGGTGACCGAGCGGCTGGTGTCGGTGCGGGCGAAGAACCTGTCGGGCTTCTACGTGATCCCGGACGGCAGCTTCAACTTCGATGATGTCGAGCTGAAGTGATCGTCTACCTGCTGAAGCGATTGCTCGGGCTGTTGCCGACGCTGCTGATCGTCGCGGTGCTGGTGTTCGCGTTCGTGCACCTGCTGCCCGGCGATCCGGCGCGGCTGGCGGCGGGCGTCGATGCCGGGCCCGAGACGGTCGAGCTGGTGCGGCGCGACCTCGGGCTCGACCTGCCGCTGCCGCAGCAGTTCGTGCGCTTCTTCAGCCACGCGCTGCAGGGCGACTTCGGGCTGTCGATCCGCAGCAAGCGGCCGGTGTCGACCGAGATCGCCGAGCGCTTCGGCCCGACCTTCTTCCTGACGATCGCGGCGATGGGCTGGTCGGTGCTGCTCGGCCTGGTGCTCGGCGTGGCGTCGGCCGTCTGGCGCAACCGCTGGCCCGACCGGCTGGGCATGACGCTCGCGATCTCGGGCATCTCGTTCCCGTCGTTCGCGCTCGGCATGGTGCTGATGCAGCTGTTCTCGGTGCAGCTCGGCTGGCTGCCCACCGTCGGCGCCGACAGCTGGAAGCACTACATCCTGCCGTCGCTGACGCTCGGCGCCGGCGTGGCCGCGGTGATGGCGCGCTTCACGCGCAGCTCGTTCATCGACATCCTGAAGGAAGACTACGTGCGCACCGCGCGCGCCAAGGGCCTGGGCGAGCTGCCGGTGGTGTTCAAGCACGGGCTGCGCAATGCGCTGATCCCGGTTGTCACGATGATGGGCTTGCAGTTCGGCTTCCTGCTGGGCGGCTCGATCGTCGTCGAGGTCGTCTTCAACTGGCCCGGCATGGGCCGGCTGCTGGTCGATGCGGTCGAGATGCGCGACTACCCGCTGATCCAGGCGCTGGTGCTGCTGTTCTCGCTCGAGTTCATCCTGATCAACCTGCTGGTCGACGTGCTGTACGCCGTGATCAACCCGACCATCCGTTTCCAGTGAACGCACGCCAGTGAACACACCCACCCCCGTCACTCCCGCGCCCACCGCCGGCGCGGTGCGCACGCCGGCCTCCGAGTTCTGGCGCAAGTTCAAGCGCCAGAAGGTCGCGCTGGTGGCCGGCGTGTTCGTGCTGCTGCTGGTGCTGGTCGCAGCGCTCGCGCCGTGGATCGTGCCCTTCGATGCCGAGAACTTCTTCGACTACGACGCGCTGAACACCCCGCCGTCGGCGAAGCACTGGTTCGGCGTCGACTCGCTCGGGCGCGACATCTTCAGCCGCATCCTGATGGGCGCGCGCATCTCGCTGGCGGCCGGCTTCATCTCGGTGGCGGCCGGCGCGGTGATCGGCACGCTGCTCGGGCTGCTGGCCGGCTACTACCAGGGCTGGTGGGACCGCATCGTGATGCGCATGGCCGACGTGCTGTTCGCGTTCCCCGGCATCCTGCTGGCGATCGGCATCGTCGCGATCCTCGGCAACGGCATGGTCAACGTGATCCTCGCGGTCGCGGTGTTCAGCGTGCCGGCCTTCGCGCGGCTGGTGCGCGGCAACGTGCTGTCGCTGAAGCACCAGACCTACATCGAGGCGGTGCGCTCGATCGGCGCATCGGACACCGTGATCATGCTGCGCCACCTGCTGCCCGGCACCGTGGCCTCGGTGGTGGTGTACCTGACGATGCGCATCGGCACCTCGATCATCACCGCGGCGAGCCTGTCCTTCCTCGGCCTCGGCGCGCAGCCGCCGACGCCGGAGTGGGGGGCGATGCTGAACGAAGCGCGCGCCGACATGCTGAATGCGCCGCACGTCGCGCTGTTCCCGAGCCTCGCGATCTTCGTCACCGTGCTGGCGTTCAACCTGCTGGGCGACGGCTTGCGCGACGCGCTCGACCCGAAGCTGGACAAGTTCTGATGCTGCTGTCCGCGCTCGGCGCACCGCGCGTCGGCACGCTGCCCGCCGGGGCGCTCGATGCGATCACCGACGTGGCCGGCGTCGCGCTCGGCCACTGCACGCTCGACGACGGCGCGACGCAGACCGGCGCGACCGTGCTGCTGCCGCAGCCGGGCAACCTGTTCCTGCACAAGCTGCCGGCGGGGCTGGCGGTGATCAACGGTTTCGGCAAGAGCGTCGGGCTGATGCAGGTGCAGGAGCTCGGCACGCTCGAATCGCCGATCGCGCTGGTCAGTACGCTGGCGGTCGGTACCGCGGCGACGGCGCTGGTGCGCGATGCGCTGGCGCACAACCCCGAGCTGACGCGCAGCCTGCCGACGCCGAACCCGCTGGTGTTCGAATGCAACGACGGCTGGCTGAACGATGCGCGCACGCTGGCGCTGCAGGAGTCGCATGTGGTGCAGGCGCTGGCGGCGGCGCGCGCGGCGCAGCAGGCCGGGCAGGGCAGCTTCGAACAAGGCAGCGTCGGTGCCGGGCGCGGCATGTCGTGCCATGGGTTGAAGGGCGGCATCGGCAGTGCGTCGCGCCGGGTGGCGTGGCAGGGACGTGAATTCAACGTGGGCGCGCTGGTGCTCGCGAACCAGGGCCGACCTGACGCGTTGACGATCGCCGGGCGGCGCATCGGCGCTGCGTTGCAGGCGCGGCTCGAAGCCGACGCAGGGCCGGAACGCGGCTCGATCATCATGCTGCTCGCGACCGACGCGCCGCTGGATGCGCGGCAACTGGGCCGCGTCGCGCGGCGCGCGGCGGCCGGTCTCGCGCGCACCGGCTCCGACTACGGGCACGGCAGCGGCGACATCGCGCTCGCGTTCAGCACCGCGTGGCGCGTGCCGCAGCTGGCCGACGAGCCGATGCCGGCTGTCGCGATGCTGCACGAGGCCGCGCTCGACGGCCTGTTCCAGGCCGCCGCCGAAGCGACCGAGCAGGCCATCGTGCATGCGCTGTTCGCGGCCACCACGGTGCGCGGCCGCGACGGCCGCACGCGCCACGCCTTGACCGAACTCGCGCCCGACTGGACGGCACTGATGGAGCAGACATGAAGACCCCGACGATCCTGGTGGCCGTGGACATCGAAGGCGTGGCCGGCGTGTGGCGGCCCGAGCAGACGCAGGCCGGCAACGGCGACTACGAACGCGCCCGTCGCTGGATGACGCAGGAGGCCGACGCCGCGGTGCGCGGCGCCTTCGCGGGCGGGGCCGGCACGGTGCTGGTCAACGACTCGCACGGCCATTTCGGCAACCTGCTGGCCGACGAGATCGACCCGCGGGCGCAGCTGATCCAGGGCAAGCCGCGCCAGCTCGGCATGATGGCCGGTGTCGACCAGGGCGTCGACGGCGTGCTGATGATCGGCTGGCATTCGCGCGCGAAGAGCCGCGGCGTGCTGGCCCACACGACGAGCAGCTTCGCGTTCGCGCGGGTCTGGCTGGGAGGGTTGGAGCTTGGCGAGATCGGTCTGTATGCGGCCCTGGCCGGCGAGTTCGGCGTGCCGGTGCTGATGGCCAGCGGTTGCGACGTGATGGCCACCGAGGTGGCTGCGCTGCTGCCCGGCACGGCCAGCACCGTCGTCAAGTGGTCCGAGGGCGCGCGCAGCGGGCGTTCGCTGTCGCCGGTGCAGTCGCGTGCGGCGATCGAAGCGGCTTCGCGCGAGGCGGTGCAGTCGCTGGCCAGCGCTCCGCGCGCGCCGTGGCGGCTGCCGTCGGCGACGCCGACCTTGCGCGTGCAATGCCAGACCCCGGCGCTGGCCGATGCCTTCGCGCTGTGGCCCGCGGTGCGGCGCGAGGACGCCGAGACGATCTCGGTGGCCTGCGGCACGGTGCACGAGGCGCTGCGCAGCCTCAATGCGTTGTCGGTGATGGGGAACGCGCTGCGCTGAGCCCGCCGGGGCCCGGCCGGCGCCGGGTTGACAGGCGCAAGACCGGTCTTTATATTTCCACATAGTTATATAAAGACAAGGCTATGCGATGGCTTCCGCGACGGTGTCCGATGGGCTCGACCTGACCTTTGCCGCGCTGGCCGATCCGACGCGGCGCGCGATGCTCGCGCGGCTGGCCTCCGGCGAGGCGACGGTCAACGAACTGGCGGAGCCGTTCGCGTTGTCGCAGCCGGCGATCTCGAAGCACCTGAAGGTGCTGGAGCGCGCCGGGCTGATCTCGCGCAGCCGTGCGGCGCAGACGCGGCCATGCCGGCTCGAGGCGGCGCGGCTGCAGGACGTTGCGCAGTGGGTGTCGAGCTACCGCGCGCTGTGGGAGCACAGCTTCGACCGGCTCGATGCCTTGCTGCAATCCACCACCCCGACGTCCACACCGACACCGAAAGGAAAACGTCATGTCCGCAAACCCTGATCCGACGAGCTTCGTCATCACCCGCGAGTTCCGCCAGCCGCGCGCCGTCGTCTGGCAGGCCTGGAGCGAGCAGGCGCGACTGCAGCAGTGGTGGGGCCCGCAGGGCTGCAAGATCGAAGTCTTCCGCTTTGAATTCCGGCCGGGCGGCTTCTTCCATTACGCGATGAATTTCGATGGCGCGCCGACGATGTGGGGCCGCTTCAACTACCGCGAGATCGTCGCCGGCGAGCGCCTGGTGTGGCTGAACTCGTTCGCCAACGCGCACGGCGGCATCGCACGTGCACCGTTCAGCGCGGACTGCCCGATGGAGATCGAGAACGCGGTGACGTTCTCCGAAGCGGCGGGTGTCACGACCGTGCGGCTGCAGGCGAGGCCGTTCGGCGAAGAGGCGGCGGAGCGGCGGTTCTTCGACGAGCTGCGGCCGTCGCTGGCGCAGGGCTATGGTGGCACATTCGACCAGTTGGCGGCGCACCTCGGCTGAACGAACGCGACCGAATGGGCTGTCGGAACTGGGACGCGGACGGCATAATCCAACTTTACGAAATGAACATCCTTTTCGGGTGACGCTGTCGAAGAGTGGTCATGAAGAATCCTGTGTCCTCCGCCAACGCCGCGAATCGTGCCCCGTCGAGACGCCGGCAGACGCCTGCCAAAGCTGACGACTACGCGCCCGCGAGCGAAACGCGGGCGTTGCTGGCCGGGTCGTTGACAGTGCGCCAGCAGCGGTTGGCCGCCGCCGACATGCTTAGCACCGACGAGGCGGCTCAACTGGTGGGCACCACCCGCGTCACGATCAATGCCTGGATCGCGAAGGGCCGCGCGATCGGCCTGAGGCAAGTCAAGCGGGGCTACAGGATGCCGCGCTGGCAGTTCGAGCCGATGCTCTGGGAAGCTCTGCCGCAGATCGTGGCGGCGCTCGGCGTGTCCGAGGGCTGGGCCCTGTTGTCGTTCCTTGAATCCCCCCAGGGTGCACTCGGCGGGTTGACCCCGCGCCAGGCGATCGAGCAAGGCCGTGCTGCGCAAGTGACCGCGATCGCAGAGCAAGAGGGGCACTGACATCCTCCCGATGAAGCTGCACGATCTTCAGTACGTTCCGACCGCCACGTTGGCCACGTCGCAGACGGTGTACCGGGTGCAACGCAGCCGGGGGCATCCTCAGGCCATTGCGGTCGGCGCATTGAGGCTGGCACCTGCCAACGACATGTCCAGCCGCTTCGCCGTGGGCTCGGCATTCGTCGCCTACTTCGCCGAGAGTCCGGCAACGGCCGTCTACGAATCATTGGTTCGGCGCGAGGCGGTGTCGCTGTCGATGAAGATAGTTTCCGCTCGCGCCTTGCTGTGCCTGCGCACCACCCGATCGTTGCGCTTGCTGGACCTGCGCCCCCACACGCCGTCCTGGCCAGTGTTGCAATCATTGCGCTTCGGTGCGACGCAGGGCGTTGCGGCGGATGCGTTCGCAGCCGATTTCGACGGCATCGTCTACCGGTCTGCGCAGCAGTACGGCCAGGATTGCTTCGTGGTCTTCGGCCCGGCCGCAGATGCCTTCAAGCTGGCGTGGCGCAAGCCGCTGGTGCGAGCCGATGGAGCCTTGCACCAGGCACTCGTCACGGCGATCCACGGCGGCCAGATCATGGTGGTTCCGTAGACATGGCCTTCGTTCTGCACCGACACTGCACCTTTCACCTTCCGTCATCCCGGCCGCGCCCTTGAATCCTTCAGTCTCCACCCCCCAGCTCGCCACCCTGCCCAACGGCCTGCGCGCCATCGCGATCCCGATGCCGTGGCGGCAGACGGTCAGCCTGAGCGTCTTCATCCGCACCGGCAGCCTGCATGAATCGCGGCAGCTCAACGGCATCAGCCACGTCGTCGAGCACATGGCCTTCAAGGGCACGCAGTCGCGCGACTGCCAGCGCATCAACCTCGATGCCGAACGCCTCGGGGCCGAGGTCAATGCCCACACCGACAAGGACCACACCGCCTTCCACATCGAAGGCCTGGCGCGCGACCTGCCGGCCTTCGTCGGCCTGCTCGCCGACATCGTGCTGCACAGCACCTTCCCGGCCGACGAACTGGAGCGCGAGCGCCAGGTCATCGAGCACGAGTTCACCGAATTCGAGGAAGACCCGGCCGCGATGGCCTTCCAGCTGTTCGACCGCGCCTGCTACGGCATGCACCCGGCCGGCCAGCCGGTGATCGGCAACCGCGCCAACCTGAAGCGCTTCAGCCGCGACGACCTGCTGTCCTACGTGCAGCGCCAGTACACCGCGGCCAACGTGATCGTCGCCGCAGCCGGGCCGGTCGACGTCGACGCCTTCGTGCGCGCGGTCGACGCCGCGTTCGCCGCGATGCCCGCCGGCGAGCCGAACGCGGTGCCGCATCCCGACTGGCACGGCGGCCTGAAGCTGCGCCGCATGTCGGGCAGCGCCCAGTGCCACACGGTGCTCGGCTTCGAGGCCCCGGCGCTCGCCGACGACGCCCACGTCAACAGCGTGCTGGCCGCCGCGCTGCTCGGCGAGGGCATGAGCTCGCCGCTGCTCGACGAGATCCGCGAGCGCCGCAGCCTGGCGTACTTCGCGTCCTGCTCGGCCGACATCCTGCCGTCGTCCGGCCAGTTCGTCATCGAGGCCGCGACCGCGCCGGCGCAGGCCGACGAGTTCCTCGAGGCCGTCGCCGAGTTGCTGCGCCGCCATGCCGACGGCACCGATGCGGTCGGCCTGGAGCGCGCGCGCAACCAGATCGCGGTGCGCACGCTGCGCGCGCTCGACCAGCCGACGCGCCGCATCGAATCGGCGGTGCAGGATGTCTTCACGTTCGGACACCTGCGCGACAGCCGCGAATGGCTCGCCCGGCTTCAGGCCGCGTCGGCGCACGACGTGCGCGAGGTGTTCGCCCGCCTGCTGCGCGGCACGGCCGCCATCGCGCTCGCCGGCAGCGTGCCGGTGCGTGCGCGCGAGCGGGCCGGCGCACTGTTCAGGGGCGAAACCGCGCACTGACGACGGTCGCCACCGGCTCGAAGCCCACCTCCAGCACGCTGCAGCCGTTCCACGCGCACAGGTCCCCGCTGCGGGCTGACTGCAGTGCGAGCTTCTGCCCGGTGTCGTCGGCCACCAGGTACCGGCCCTCGCGCGTGAAGCCGCTCGCGCTCGCCCAGCTGTAGAAGCCGATGCAGGCATCGGCGCTGACCGCCATGTAGCGCGGGATGTCGCTCGCCGGCCGCGGGTCACCGCACCAGCTCGTCGCCCGGTAATAGACGGCGCCGTTGTACGGGCAGGCTTGCAGCAGCAAGGCGCGCCGGATGTCGGGCACCAGCATGGCCCATTCGCTGGCGCTTTCGCCCAGCCATCCGACGTGCGCGCCCTCGCGCCACAGCGACAGCCGGAACACCGTCGCGGTGGACGGCAGGGGCGTCGGCGGATGGGTGTCGCGGGACATGGGATGCACTGTGGTCGATTCGCCGGGGGTTGCGCTGGATTTGCGGCTGAATTGTCCTGAAACACTCTGAAACGGCCTCAGGCCCGCCAATGCCATGCCGATAACCGGGACGCAATTCACACGAATTGCGCCGCAATGCCAATCTGAAGCCCATGGATGCAGGACGACGCACCGTCGCTCCTGCCGAAAAGCAAACGTTTCAACACCATTGAGACAGTGAACTCAATGTTCAGGGAGTAAAAATGAATCTGTCGAACCTCCGCATCGGTTCGCGTCTCGCGCTGGCGTTCTCGGTCGTCATCGCGCTGCTGCTGGTCATCCTCGCGGTGGCCACCTCGGTCCTCAACGGGCTGAGCTCGGTGATGGACAGCGTGGTCGACGACCGCTATGCGCAGATTGCGCTGGCCAACAAGATCAAGACGGTGGGCGACCACGGCGCCGTGACGATCGGCCGCATCCTGCTGGCCAGCAATCCCGACCAGCTGAAGAAGTACATGGACGAGTACGCCTCGATCCGGGCGGCGAACACGCAGAACCTCGCCGACTTCGAGAAGATGCTGCACACCGACGAGGACAAGGCGCAATTCGAGGAGCAATCGAAGGCGCGCAAGGAGTACGGCGTGGTCGTGCGCAAGGTCTTCGACCTGATGGCCGCCGGCAAGCGCGACGACGCGATGGCCGTCTACCAGGACGAGATGGCCGCGCCGCAGGCGCGCTATTACGCGCTGATCGACAAGATGGTGGCCCGCCAGTCGCAGAGCATGCTCGACGACGTGGCGACCGCCAAGGGCAGCTCGCGCACCGCGAAGCTGCAGATGATCGGCGCCTCGATCCTGGCGGTGCTGCTCGGCCTCGGCACCGCCTGGACCATCACCCGCTCCATCACCCACCCTATCCAGAGGGCGATCGACCTCGCCGAATCGGTCGCCGCGGGCAACCTGACCTACCAGGTCGGGGTCCAGAGCAAGGATGAGGTGGGCCGGCTGATCACCGCGCTGCAGCACATGGTCGACAGCCTGCACCGCATCGTCTCCGAAGTGCGCACCGGGGCCGACACCATCTCGACCGCGGCGCACGAGGTGTCGCAGGGCAACACCGACCTGTCGGCCCGCACCGAGCAGCAGGCGAGCGCGCTGGAGCAGACGGCGTCGGCGATGGAGCAGCTCACGTCCGCCGTGAAGCTGAGCGCCGACAACGCCAGCCAGGCCAACCAGTCGGCGGTGTCGGCGTCGAGCGTCGCGACGCAGGGCGGCCAGGTGGTCGGCCAGGTCATCGACACGATGAGCACAATCTCGACCTCGTCGAAGAAGATCGCCGACATCATCGGCGTGATCGACGGCATCGCGTTCCAGACCAACATCCTGGCGCTGAACGCCGCCGTCGAGGCGGCGCGGGCCGGCGAGCAGGGCCGCGGCTTCGCGGTGGTGGCCAGCGAGGTGCGCAGCCTCGCGCAGCGCAGCGCGACGGCCGCGAAGGAGATCAAGTCGCTGATCGACGCGTCGGTGAACCAGGTCGACGAAGGCAGCAAGATGGTCGAGCAGGCCGGCGTCACGATGAAGCAGGTCGTCAGCAGCATCAAGCGCGTCAGCGAGATCGTGGCCGAGATCAGCGCATCGGCGCGCGAGCAGAGCGTGGGCATCGAGCAGGTCAACAGCGCGATCCTGCAGATGGACGATTCCACCCAGCGCAATGCCGCGATGGTCGAGCAGGGCACCGCATCGGCCCGCGCCTTGCAGGACCAGGCGAAGCAGCTGACGGACGTGGTCCGCTCGTTCGCCCTCTGACGTTTCGACGTTCCGGGATGTGCGAGACCGTGCCGCACGCGGCGCGGGGGTGAGAGGAGACAGTCGATCGGACGGCAGGCGCCACCAGAGCGCCGACCCGTCCGCGTTCGTGCAGTTCACTCCATGGATCACTTCACCGCAGTTTCTGTCAGGGAGGACGGAATGTTGACCACTTCGCTTCACGAGGACGCACGCCTGCGTCCGGCCCGGCTCACGCCGGACATCCACCGCTTCGTCGAGGCGCACCGCGCGCACGGGCACCGCCATGCGGCGCTCGACCCGCTCGGCGTGTCGCGGCCGCTCGACGCGCAGGGTTTGTCGCTGCACCGCTTCGGGCTGTCGCCCGCCGACGCATTGACGCACGACGGCACGCCGTGGCTCGGCGCGCGCGATGCTCGCGAGCTCGACCAGCGCCTGAAGGCCGCGTACTGCGGGCCGCTCGCGCTCGATGCCTCGGCGGTGCGCGACGACGCGCGCCGCGCCTGGCTGCAGGCGCAGATGGAGGCTGTGCCGGCGGCTGCACCGCCGGGCACCGGGCTGCTCGACCGGTTGATCCGGGTGCAGGCCTGGGAGCACCACCTGGCGCGGCGCTTTCCGCATGCCAAGCGCTTCTCGCTCGAAGGCTGCGAGGCGCTGCTGCCGCTGCTCGACGCGCTGCTCGAACGCGCCGCGTCGCACGGCGTCGGCGAGGTGTTCATGGGCATGCCGCACCGCGGCCGCGTCAACGTGCTGGTCAACCTGCTGGGCTTGCCGGCGGCCGAGGCGATGGGCTACCTCGATCCGCAGGCGCGCGATCCGGAGCAGCACCTCGACCTGGTCTACCACCTGGGCGGCCACCGCCGCCTCGCGACGCGGCATGGCGAGATCGGGCTGACGCTCGCGCACAACCCGTCGCACCTGCAGAGCGTGTACCCGGTGGTGGCCGGCATGGCGCGCGCGAGCCAGGCGCGCCATGGCGACCGCCACGCGATGGCGATCGTGATGCACGGCGATGCCGCGTTCGCGGGGCAGGGCGTCGTGATGGAGACGCTGGCGCTGACGCAGAAGCACGGCTACTCGACCGGCGGCCTGGTGCACGTGATCATCAACAACCAGCTCGGCTTCACCGAACCGAACGCGATGGACGCGCAGGCCGCGCGCTACTGCACCGACGTGACGCGCATGGTCGACGCGCCGGTGCTGCGCGTGAATGCCGACGCGCCCGAGCAGGTGCAGCGTGCCGCGCAGATCGCGCTGGCGTACCGCGCGCAGTTCGGCGCCGACATCGTGATCGACCTGATCGGCTACCGCCGGCTCGGCCATTCCGAGCACGACCTGCCGGCACTGACCAGCCCGGGCGTGTACCCGCGCGCCGAGCTGAAGCCCTCCGTCGTCGAGGTGCACGCCGCCACGCTGGTGGCGGCCGGGATCGCGAGCGAGGCGGAACTGGCGTCGCACATCGCCGGCGCTCGTGCCGCGGCGATCGAGGAGTTCTCCGGCAAGGCGCCTTCAGGCAGGACGGCCGCGGACGCAGCCGTGCGGGCTGCCGCGGCACCGTCGCGCGCAGCCTGGTCGCGCGAGCGCCTGCAGGCCGCCGTGACCGCGATGACGACGCTGCCGGCCGGCTTCCAGCCGCACCCGGTGATCCACACGCTGATGCAGCAGTGGTCGCATGCGGCGGGCGACGACGCTGCCCGCATCGACTGGCGCTTCGCCGAGAACATGGCCTATGCCTCGCTGCTGGACGCGGGCACCGGCGTGCGCGTGTCCGGCCTGGACGTGCGCCGCGGCACCTTCATGCACCGCCAGGCCGTCTGGCACAACCAGGCGGCGACCGGGCCCGGCACCTTCACGCCGCTGCAGCAGATCGATGCCGGTGGAGCGCGCTTCGAGGTCGTCAACTCGGTGCTGTCGGAAGAGGCCGTGCTCGGCTTCGAGTACGGCTACAGCGTTCAGGACGCGGGCCGCGGCCTGACGATCTGGGAGGCGCAGTTCGGCGACTTCGTCAACGGCGCGCAGGTCTACGTCGACCAATACCTCAGCGCCGGCGAAGCGAAGTGGGGCTGCCGCTCGGCGCTCGCGCTGCTGCTGCCGCACGGCTACGAAGGCGTCGGTCCGGAGCATTCGAATGCCTTCCTCGGCCGCTTCCTGCAGCTGTGCGGCGGCGACAACCTGCGGGTGGCCTTCCCGTCGACCTCGGCGCAATGGTTCCACCTGCTGCGCCGGCAGGCGCTCGACGCGCAGCCCAAGCCGCTGGTCGTGATGACGCCGAAGGCCGTGCTGTACGGCGAAGCGGCGTCGCACTCGACGGTCGGCGAGCTGCTGTCCGGCGGCTACGAGCCGGTGCTCGACGATGCGGAATGCGTCGACCCGTCGCAGGTGACGCGCGTCGTCGTCTGCAGCGGCAAGCTGTATTACGACTTGCACTGCGCGCGCGTCGCACAAGGCCTGGCCGACGTGGCGATCGTGCGGCTCGAGCAGCTGTACCCGTTCCCGCAGGCCGTGCTGCGGGCCGTGCTGCAACGCTACCCGCAGCTGCGCGAACTCGTGTGGGCGCAGGAAGAGACCCGCAACCAGGGCGCCTGGGCCTTCGTGCGCGACGACCTGGCCGAGGCCTGCCCGCCGGGCGTGGCCTTGCGCGAGGTGTCGCGCGCGGTGACGGCGGCGGGCGCGGTGTCGTCGCAGGCGGTGCACCAGCGGCAGCAGCAGGCGCTGGTGGAGCGCGCGCTCGGGGGCTGACAGGTCAGCACGCGTTACCCTGGGGGCTCCCTCCATCGCCCCCAGGTGCCATGACCTTGCCGTACGCCGATCGACACTTCGCCGCCTTCCTGTTCGACATGGACGGCACGGTCCTCAGCTCGATCGCGGCGGCCGAGCGCGTCTGGGCCGCCTGGGCGGCGCGGCACGGGCTCGATGTCGCCGCGTTCCTGCCGACCATCCACGGCCGGCGAGCGGTCGAGACGATCCGCCAGCTCGCGCTGCCCGGCGTCGACGCGCAGGCCGAGGCCGACGAGATCACGCGCCGGGAGATCGACGATGTGGCCGGCATCGAGGCGATCGCCGGTGCCGCCTGGTTCCTGGGCCGGCTGCCAGCCGACCGCTGGGCCATCGTCACGTCGGCGCCGCTCGCGCTCGCGCGGCGCCGCATCGAGGCCGCCGGCCTGCCGCTGCCGGCGGTGCTGGTCGCCTCCGAAGACGTGGTGAACGGCAAGCCGGCACCCGATGCCTTCCGGCTCGCGGCGCAGCGGCTGGGCGTGGCCGCCGTGGACTGCCTCGTCTTCGAGGACGCCCCCGCCGGCATCGCCGCGGCCGAGGCGGCGGGCGCGGCCATCGTCGTCATCACGGCCACACACTCGCATCCAATCGAAACACCGCATCCGCGGCTTGCGGACTACGACGCGGTCACCGCGACGCCCGGAGCCACCGGCGCGCTGCGGCTGGCGCAGCGCTGACGCCGCGCCGGCCCGCCGTTGCAGGCGGTGACAACCCCGGCGCCCGATCCAGGGTTTACCCGCGAATGCCACGCGCCGCGCGCCCCAAGAATCACGGACTGGAACCGTTTCCACTTCTACACCCAGTCCGACCATGAAACTCCTTTCACGCTTTGCCCTGCTGCCGCTCGCGGCCCTCGTGCTGGCCGGCACCGCCGCCGCCCACAGCAGTTTCCTGAAGGTCGACGGCCGCCTGGTGCGCAACCAGAACGGCAGCGGCGACCCGGTCTACCTGCGCGGCGTGAACCTCGGCGGCTGGCAAGTGCACGAGACCTGGATGTCGCCGCTGGCCGGCGCGAGCGACGACTACACGATGCGCAAGACGCTGAGCCAGCGCTTCGGCGATGCGGGCCGCGACGCGCTGATCAACGCCTACCAGGACAGCTACCTGCAGGAGAAGGACTTCAAGATCCTCAGCGAGCTCGGCATGAGCGCGGTGCGCCTGCCGATCTACTACCTGAACCACATGAACGAGGACGGCAGCTGGAAGCGCGATGCCGCCGGCAAGATCGATTTCCGCCGCATCGAATGGGTGGTGGCGATGGCGAAGAAGTACCGCCTGTACGTGATCCTCGACCTGCACGGCGCGCCGGGCTCGCAGAACGGTGCCGACCACAGCGGGCGCATCGGCGGCTCGGGCCAGCTGTGGAACAACACCGGCTTCCAGAACCAGGCGCTGACCTTCTGGCGCGAGCTCGCCACGCGCTTCCGCAACGAGCCGACGGTGGCCGGCTACGACCTGCTGAACGAGCCGTCGCTGAACTACCCGGATCCGGCGACGCGCCCGGTGCTCGACATGTACAACCGCTTCTACAACGAGATCCGTGCGGTCGACCCGAACCACATCGTGATCATGGAGGGCATCTGGGACTGGACCGCGATCACCCGGCCGTCGGACTACGGCTGGACCAACGTGATCTACGAGTTCCACTACTACAACTGGGGCAACGATTCGAACTACCAGGCGCAGGCGAGTTTCGTCGACGGCAAGATCGCGCAGGAGAAGCAGTACCTGTCGTACAACGTGCCGCACTACGTCGGCGAGTTCATGCTGTTCAACCTGCAGAGCAGCTGGGAGTACGCGCTGGGCAAGTACAACGCGGCCGGCTGGCACTGGACGAGCTGGACCTACAAGGGCACCAACGTCGGCAACTGGGCGCTCTACAACAGCACCAATGCCGGCGCCAACACGCCGAACGTCGCGACCGATTCGTACGCGACGATCGAATCGAAGTGGCGCAGCTGGGACGTCGAGAAGAACATGGCGCCCAACACGATGCTGACCGGCGTGTTCAAGGCCGCGCTGACCGGCAGGAACAGCCTGATCCGCAACCTGCCATACGAAGGCAGCTGGCGCGCGATCGACAAGCTCGAAGCCGAGAATTTCTACGCGCAGAGCGGCGTCAGCTTCGACGCGGCCGGCATCGGCAGCTTCGATGCCGGCGACTGGCTGCGCTACATCGACGTCGACCTCGGCAGCGGCGTCGACCGGCTGAAGCTGCGGCTCGCGGTGGATGCGGCCTATGCCGGCAAGCAGATCGAACTGCACCTCGACAGCCCGACCGGCGCGCAGGTCGGCACCGTCACGGTGCCGAACACCGGCGGCTGGAGCACGTTCCAGGAGATCACGACGCCGATCCAGCGCAGCAGCGGCGTGCACGACATCTACCTCGTCGCGAAGGGCGGGCTGGGCGTCGCGAACCTCGACTGGCTGCAGTTCGAGGATTCGACCGGCACCAACACGCCGACCAACCCGCCGACGAATCCGCCAACGAACCCGCCGACCAACCCGACGACGGGCCCGGTCTCCGGCCAGACCTATGCGATCGTCGCGAAGCACAGCGGCCGCGCGCTCGATGTGCGCGAGCGCTCGGCCGTCGACGGCGCCGCGCTGCAGCAATGGAGCTACGGCGGCGGGACCAACCAGCAGTGGGTGGCGCAGAGCAGCGGCAACGGGCTGTGGCAGCTGCGTTCGGTGGCGAGCGGCAGGTGCGTCGACATCACCGGCGTCAGCACCGCGAACGGCGCGGCGGTGCAGCAATGGGCCTGCACCGGCGGCGCGAACCAGCTGTTCAAGCTGGAAGACCAGGGCGGCGGCTACTTCTACCTGCGTGCGTCGCACAGCAACAAGTGCCTGGACGTGACGAACGTGTCGACGCTCGACGGCGCGGCGATCCAGCAGTGGGATTGCGGCGGGGACAACGCGCGCTGGACGTTCCGCGCACCGTGAGGGCTACTTCACTTGCTGCTTCCCGAGCTTGCGCGCCAAGGTGCGGCGGTGCATGCCCAACCGCCGCGCCGTCTCGGAGATGTTGAAGCCCGTCTCCGCCAGCGTCTCGTGGATGCGTTCCCACTCCAGCGTCTTGATCGAGCTCGACCGGTTCGTCAGCTCCACCTCGGTGGTGCCGGCGGCGCGGCCGAACGCCGCCTCGATGTCGTCGGTGTTCGACGGCTTGGCCAGGTAATGGCAGGCGCCGAGCTTGATCGCCTCGACCGCGGTGCCGATGCTCGCGAAACCGGTCAGCACGACGATCAGCATCTTCGGGTCGTGCGCGTGCAGCGCCTGTACACAGGCCAGGCCCGAGGCCTCGCCGTTGAGCTTCAGGTCGACGATCGCGAAGCCAGGGGATTCGGTCTGCAGCACGGTGGTCACGTCGGCCAGGCTTGCGGCGAGTGTGACGCGGTAGTCGCGCCGCTCGAACGAGCGGCCGAGCGTGCGCGCGAACGAGGCGTCGTCCTCGACGATCAACAGGCGGCGTTCAGCGTTGTCCATGGCGTTCGGTCAGGTCCTCGTCGTCTTCGGGATCATCCTCGGCGGACTCGTCGGAGGCCTCCGGCTCCAGCACGATCGCCGACAACGGCAGCACGATCTTCACCATCGCACCGCCTTCCGGCCGGTTCGCCGCTTCCACCGTGCCGCCGATCGTGCGCGCGACGTTGACCACCAGGAACAGCCCGAGCCCGCTGCCCGGCCGCCCCTTGGTCGAGCGGTAGGGCTGGCCCAGCGTTTCCAGCAAGCCCGGCGCGAAGCCCTTGCCGGCATCGGTGACCGTCAGGCTCAGTGCGTCGCCGGTGCGCTCGACGTCGAGCCGCAGCCATTGCGGCGAGGCCTCGAGCGCGTTGTCGAGCACGTTGCAGATCATCTGCTGGATCGCCGAGTCGGACACCATCGGCAGGTCGTCGCCGAAGCGGTTCTCGTACGCGAAGGCCTTGACCGGCCGGGTGCGGCGCCAGTCGTCCACCAGCTCGTCGAGGAAGGTCGCGAGCGTCGTCGCTTCGGACGATTCGCCGCGCGCCTCGCCGGCCGTCAGCAGGATGCCGCTGACGATCGCCTTGCAGCGCTCCAGCTGGGTCTGCATCTCGACCACCTCTTCGAGCAGCTCGGGGTCGGAGCTGAAATGCGGCAGCCGGCGCCAGTCGCCGAGGATCACCGCCAGCGTCGCGAGCGGCGTGCCCAGCTCGTGCGCCGCGCCAGACGCGAGCAGGCCCATGCGCACGATGTGCTCCTCTTCGGCGGCGCGCTGGCGCAGGTCGGCCAGCCGCGCATCGCGGGCACGCAGGTTGCGCTGGATGCGGGTGATGAAGGTGACCAGCAGCGCGGCGTTCAGCGCGAAGCACAGCAGCAGCCCCAGCACGAACGGGCTCGACAGGCCGCTCCCGTGGTCGAGCGGGATGTCCAGCGGCCGGTAGTACAGCCCGAGCCCGGCGAAGCACAGGCAGGTGACGACCACCAGTACCCAGGTGTAGCGCGGCTTCAGCAGCACCGCGCCGAGGATCACCTGCAGCAGGTACAGGAAGGCGAACGGATTGGTCGCGCCGCCGCTCAGGTACAGCTGCGAGGTCAGCATGCCGACGTCGACCAGCAGCGCCACCAGCAGCTCCACATGCAGCACCGGCCGCCGGTTGCGCAGCCGCAGCACGCTGACCAGGTTGAACGCGACCAGGCAGTACAGCACCGCGAGCATGTGCTCCAGCGGCAGCCGGATGCCGAAGCCGAAATGAACGATCGCGACGGTGACGACCTGGCCGACCACCGCGATCCAGCGCAGCTGGATCAGCTGCTGCATGTTCTTCAGCCCGGCGTCGGCGACGCCGACGGTGCCGGCCCAGGTCGTGGGCGGACCGATCGTGGTGTGCTGGAGCGGAATGGTGTCAGCCGTGGGGGGCATCGGGGGGGCGTGCTGCGGAGGCCTGGAAGGGCGGATTCTCGCCCGACCAGCGGCCGCCGCGCCGCAGCATCCACGCCGCCCCTGCCACCATCGCGGCGAGGCAGAACCAGGTGAGGGCGTAGACGAGGTGGTTGTTGTGGAAGCTGACGACCGTCAGGCCGGCGACCGGCCACACATCAGAACCGGTCTGCGGGCCGGCATCGGCGTCGACGAAGTAGGGTGCGGCGTTCGCCAGCCCGCGCGCTGCGGCGATGGCCTGCACGTCGCGCGAGAACCAGCGGTTGGCGGCGGCATCGTTGCGGCGCAGGAAGCCGCCGCCCGGCTCGCTCAGGCGCAGCAGGCCGGTGACGGCGAGCTCGCCGTCGGGGCGCGCGGCCAGCGCCTTGGAGTCGGTGGTGACGAAGCCGCGGTTCACCAGCACGCTGCGCCCGTCGGCCTGCTGCAGCGGGGTCAGCAGCCACCAGCCGGGGCCCTGCTCGGTGACGGCCTGCACCAGCGTCTCGTGCGCATGCAGGAAGCGGCCGCGCAGCACGACGTGGCTGTATTCGTCGGCGGCTGCGCTGACCTCACCCGGGGGCGCTTCCACCGGCGCCGCATGCACCCGCTGCCCGACGCGTTCGATCAGGTCGAGCTTCCAGAACAGCCGCTGCACCTGCCAGGTGCCGAGCGCGGCGAAGCCCGCGAAGAGCAGGGCGGCCGATGCGATCAGCGCTGCCCTGCGCGGCCTCACGGCCGGACCCGCATGTCGTGCATCGTCGGCATCATGTTGTTGTTCATGTGGAACATCACCCACAACGAACCGCTCAGCGTGATCACCACCAGCACCAGCGTGAAGATCAGCGCCAGCATGGTCCAGCCGCCTTCCGAGCGGGCGTTCATGTGCAGGAAGTACACCATGTGCACGACGATCTGCACCGCGGCGAAGCCGAGGATCACCAGCGCCGTGGTGCTGGAGTTGTTGAAGGCCTTGCCCATCACCAGCCAGAACGGGATCGCCGTCAGGATCACCGACAGGATGAAGCCGGTGGCGTAGCCCTTCAGCGTGCTGGGCGCGTGGCCGCTGTCGTGGTGGTCATGACCGTGGTGGTCGTGATCGTGGTCATGTGCGCTCACGGCAGCACCCCCATCAGGTAGACGAACGTGAAGACGCCGATCCAGACGACGTCCAGGAAGTGCCAGAACATCGACAGGCACATCACGCGGCGGCGGTTCGCCTCGGTCAGCCCGTGCTTGCCGAGCTGGAACATCAGCGTGACCAGCCAGACGATGCCGAAGGTGACGTGCAGCCCGTGCGTGCCGACCAGCGTGAAGAACGACGACAGGAACGCGCTGCGCTGCGGGCCTGCGCCTTCGTGGATCAGGTGCGCGAATTCGTACAGCTCCAGGCTCAGGAAGCCGAGGCCGAACAGGCCGGTGACGCCCAGCCACACCAGCGTCGCGCGCAGGTGCTTGCGCTGCATCTCGAGCACCGCGAAGCCGTAGGTGATCGACGACAGCAGCAGCAGCGAGGTGTTCACCGCGACCAGCGGCAGGTCGAACAGGTCGGCGCCCGACGGGCCGGCTGCATAGCTGCGGCCCAGCACGCCGTACACCGCGAACAGGCAGGCGAAGACCAGGCAGTCGCTCATCAGGTAGAGCCAGAACCCGAGCAGGGTGCCGTTCTCCGGATGGTGCTCGTCGCGCAGGTAATAGCGCGGCGCGTCAGCGCCGGCCGTGGGGTTCAGGGTGAGTTCAGACATGTGCGGCCAGCAGCTGGGTGCGTGCGTTCTCGGTGCGGACGACTTCGTCGGCGCCGATGTGGAAGTCACGCTTGTAGTTGAAGGTGTGGACGATGATCGCGGCCATCATCGCGACGAAGCCGAGGACGGCCGGCAGCCACATCTGCCAGATCATCGCGAAGCCGACCGCCGCCGCGAGGCCGGCGATGATGAAGCCGGCGCCGGTGTTCTTCGGCATGTGGATCGGGATGAAGCCGTCGGTCGGGCGCTCGAACTTGTTGGCCTTCATGTCGTACCAGGCGTCGTTGTCGTGCACCACCGGCGTGAACGCGAAGTTGTAGGCCGGCGGGGGCGACGCGGTCGACCATTCGAGCGTGCGGCCGTCCCACGGGTCGCCGGTCACGTCGCGCAGCTGTTCGCGGCGCATGAAGCTGACCACCAGCTGGATCAGGAAGCTGCCGATGCCCAGCGCGATCAGGAACGCGCCGAACGCGGCGATCACGAACCAGATCTGCAGCGACGGGTCCTCGAAGTGGCTCAGCCGGCGGGTGACGCCCATCAGGCCCAGCACGTACAGCGGCATGAACGCGAAGAAGAAGCCGGTCTGCCAGAACCAGAACGAGCACTTGCCCCAGAACGGATCGAGCTTGTAGCCGAAGGCCTTCGGGAACCAGTAGGTGATGCCGGCCATCAGCCCGAACAGCACGCCGCCGATGATCACGTTGTGGAAGTGCGCGATCAGGAACAGGCTGTTGTGCAGCACGAAGTCGGCCGGCGGCACCGCGAGCAGCACGCCGGTCATGCCGCCGATCACGAAGGTGATCATGAAGCCGACCGTCCACAGCATCGGCACCTCGAAGCGGATGCGGCCGCGGTACATCGTGAAGAGCCAGTTGAAGATCTTCGCGCCGGTCGGGATCGAGATGATCATCGTCGTGATGCCGAAGAACGAGTTGACGCTCGCCCCCGAACCCATCGTGAAGAAGTGGTGCAGCCACACCAGGTACGACAGGATGGTGATCACGACGGTGGCGTACACCATCGACGCGTAGCCGAACAGGCGCTTGCCGCTGAAGGTGGAGACCACCTCGGAGAAGATGCCGAAGGCCGGCAGCACCAGGATGTAGACCTCGGGGTGGCCCCAGATCCAGATCAGGTTCACGTACATCATCGCGTTGCCGCCGAGGTCGTTCGTGAAGAAGTTGGTGCCGGCGTAGCGGTCGAGCGAGAGCAGCACCAGTACCGCCGTCAGCACCGGGAAGGCGGCGACGATCAGGATGTTGGTGCACAGCGAGGTCCACGTGAAGACCGGCATCTTCATCATCGACATGCCGGGCGCGCGCATCTTGACGATGGTGGCGATCAGGTTCACGCCCGACAGCAATGTGCCGACCCCCGCGATCTGCAGCGACCAGATGTAGTAGTCGACCCCCACGTCAGGGCTGTACGCGATGCCCGACAGCGGCGGGTAGGCCAGCCAGCCGGTGCGCGCGAATTCGCCGACGAACAGCGAGGCCATCACCAGGCCGGCGCCGAAGGTGGTCATCCAGAAGCTGAAGTTGTTCAGGAACGGGAAGGCCACGTCGCGCGCGCCGATCTGCAGCGGCACGACGAAGTTCATCAGCCCGGTGACCAGCGGCATCGCGACGAAGAAGATCATGATCACGCCGTGGGCGGTGAAGATCTGGTCGTAGTGGTGCGGCGGCAGGTAGCCGAGGTTCTCGCCGAACGACACCGCCTGCTGGGCCCGCATCATCACCGCGTCGGCGAAGCCGCGCAGCAGCATCACCAGGCCCAGGATCACGTACATGATCCCGATCTTCTTGTGGTCGATGCTGGTGAACCATTCGCGCCACAGGTAGCCCCACAGGCGGTAGCGGGTCAGCAGCGCCACCATGCCGAGGCCGCCCAGGCAGACGGCGACGAAGGTGACGAGCAGGATGGGCTCATGGAGCGGGATCGCGTTCCATGACAGGCGGCCGAAGACGAGCTTCGTCAAATCGAGGTGATCGAGCATCGGTGCGACTCAGTTCTGGAGGCTTGTGTTCTGCGCGGTGCGCAGCACGGGCTGCGTGCCGGTGGGGTCGGCGACGGTGCACAGCGCCGCGGCCACGTAGTACGTGCGCGGAGTGGCGCCGTTGGCGTCGGAGGTGTGGCCGTCCTTCTCCTTGACGCCGTCGATGCCCTGGCGGCCGAGGCCGCCGCCGGCGTCGATCGCCATCATTTCCGACATGCACATCTTCGAGCTGTCGACGCAGCGGTTCAGGATGGCGTCGTACAGGCCGGGCGCGAAGCTGGCGTAGCGGCGCACTGGTTCGCGCTCGCTCGGCTTCTCGAGCTGCAGGTAATCGGCGCGGGTCAGTTCCTTCGCATCGGCCTTGGCCGCCTGCACCCATTGGTCGAAGCCGGCACGGTCGAGGCCGTGGAAGCGGAATCGCATGTGCGAGAAGCCGGCGCCGCTGTAGTTGGACGAGAAGCCTTCGTAGTCGCCCGGCTTGTTGATGACCGCGTGCAGCTGGGTCTGCATGCCCGGCATCGCGTAGATCATGCCGGCCAGCTCGGGGATGTAGAACGCGTTCATCACCGACGACGCGGTGATCTTGAACTGGATCGGCCGGTCGACCGGCGCGGCCAGCTCGTTGACGACGGCGATGCCTTGTTCCGGATAGATGAAGAGCCACTTCCAGTCGAGCGCGACCACCTCGACCACCAGCGGCTTCACGTCGGCGGTGACCGGGCGCTTGTCGTCGATGCGGCTGAGCGGGCGGTACGGGTCCAGCGTGTGGGTGCTGATCCAGGTGATCGCGCCGAGCGCGATGATGATCAGCAGCGGCGCGGCCCAGATCACCAGCTCGAGCTGCGTGGAGTGGTCCCAGTCGGGTTCGTAGCGGGCCGCGCGGTTGGAGGCACGGTACTTCCATGCGAAGGTCAGCGTCAGCGCGATCACCGGCACGATGATCAGCAGCATCAGCCAGGTGCTGACGACGATCAGCTTGCCCTGCTGCGCGGCGATGTCGCCCGACGGGTTCAGCAGCACGGTGTTGCAGCCGGCCAGCAGCCCCGTGAGGAGCAGGGCGGGGGCCAGCAGGAGCGGTCGGCTCGGGGGCTTTTGGAGGGGTGGCATGCCAGGTCTGTGTAGGAGGGGCGCGCAAAATGCTTCCAACCGGCGCCCGATGGGCCGAGAATCTACGTTCAACGGCCCGGTTCGGGGATTGGACGTTTTGTCCTATCGCTTCCAGCGCCGGCCCGTGGGAACCTCCAAATTGCTCACGACAGCAGACTGAAGCTTCATGCCGACCTCCTCCCTGGACCCGAAACACCCGCATCCGACGACCGAAGACATCGGTCGCGACACCCGCAGGCTGCATGCCGCCCACGACGCGAAGGTCGCGCCCGGCGAGATCGCCATCGGCGTGATCATCGGGCGGTCATCCGAGTATTTTGACTTCTTCGTGTTCGGAATCGCGGCAGTGCTCGTGTTCCCGGCAGTGTTTTTCCCGTTCGAGAAAGGCCTCGAAGGCACGCTGTGGGCCTTCACGATCTTCTCGTTCGCGTTCATCGCGCGCCCGATCGGCAGCATCATCTTCATGGCGATCCAGAAGCGCTACGGCCGCGAGGCCAAGCTGACGATCGCGCTGTTCCTGCTCGGCTCGTCGACCGCCGGCATGGCCTTCGTGCCGGGCTTCCAGAGCATCGGCTTCACGTCGATCGTGCTGTTGTCGATCTTCCGCGTCGGCCAGGGGCTGGCGCTCGGCGGCGCCTGGGACGGGCTGCCATCGCTGCTGGCGCTCAACGCGCCCAGCAACCGCCGCGGCTGGTACGCGATGCTCGGCCAGCTGGGCGCGCCGATCGGCTTCACGCTCGCGAGCGGGCTGTTCGCGTTCCTGTACGCGAGCCTGAGCTCCGAAGACTTCCTGTCGTGGGGCTGGCGCTACCCGTTCTACGTGGCCTTCGCGATCAACGTGGTCGCGCTGTTCGCGCGGCTGCGCCTGGTGGCCACCAACGAATACGCGAAGCTGCTCGACGCGCACGAGCTCGAGCCCACCCCGGTCGGCGAACTGGCCCGCACGCAGGGCTCGACGGTGGTGATCGGCGCGTTCGCGGCGCTCGCGAGCTATGCGCTGTTCCACATCGTCACGGTGTTCCCGCTGTCGTGGATCAAGCTGTATTCCACGCAGTCGATCAGCGAGTTCCTCGCGGTGCAGATGGTTGGTGCGGGCATTGCCGCGCTGGGCATCATCGCGTCGGGCCGCATCGCCGACACCTTCGGGCGGCGCACCACGCTGGGCACGCTGGCCGCCGCGATCGGGGTGTTCAGCGGCTTCGCGCCGACGCTGCTGGGCGGCGGGCCGCTCGGGCAGGACGTGTTCATCCTGGTCGGCTTCGCGCTGCTCGGCCTGTCGTACGGCCAGGCGTCCGGCGCAGTGACGTCGAACTTCGAGACGCAGCACCGCTACACCGGTGCCGCGCTGACCTCCGACCTGGCCTGGCTGGTCGGCGCGGCCTTCGCGCCGCTGGTGGCGCTGGGCCTGTCGGCCCACTTCGGGCTGGCGTACGTCAGCGTCTACCTGCTGTCGGGCGCCGCGGCCACGCTGATCGCGCTGAGCGTCAACAAGGCGATGGAGATCAAGGACTCCGCGGGGTCGTAGCCCGGATGCCAATCCGGGGAGCGTCGGTCACTTCGAACGTCGGCTCCCGGATTGCGCTTCGCGTCATCCGGGCTACGGGTTGGCGGAGCGCTGCTTGACCAGCGCCGCCAGCGTCGCGCGCATCCGCTCGCCCACCGCGATCTGCGGGTTCGAGTAGCCGTCGGTCTTGCCGGCTTCCTTCTCGCGCTGCTCGATCACCTTTCGCGCCGCGGCATGCGCTTCCTCGAACGACCAGGTCGTGCGCATGCCTTCGTCGTACATCGCGCGGCCGAAGAAGGTCAGCGGCGAACGGCGGCCGCAGCCGTACGAGGTGTGGTCGGCATCGGCCGCGGTCATCACCAGCGTGTCGGGGCCGGACAGCGGCGCGATCCAGCTGCCCGAGTAGCAGGCCGACACCGAGATCACGCGGTGGCGAATGCCCGCCGCATCGAGCCAGCCCTTCAGCATCGCCGGCGTCACCGATTCGACCTCCAGCGGCCAGAACGACGACGCGAGCTGCCCGTCGCGCGCGCCGTGCGACGTGAGGTGCAGGAACAGCACGTCTTCGTCGCGGTCCATCAGCGCCGCCATGCGCGCGATCGCACGCTGCAGGTTGACCGGCGTGGCCCACGCGAACGACGCCGGGTCGTCGTGGTGGCTGACCAGCTGCAGCGCGCGGCCGGCACCGTCGAAACGGGTCGTCATCACATCGGCCACCATCGCGCTCTCGCGGCGGAACACCTCTTCTTCGGCGTTCGGCGCGAAGGTCAGCGTGTAGACGTCGATCGTGCCCTTGCGCTGCGGCGCAAGCGCCTGCAGCCGGGCCTGCAGCAGCTGCGATTGCTGCTCGACGAGTTCCTGCGTCAGCTTGAAGCGCGGTGCGGCATCGTCGTCGCCCTCGGCCGTCTCGGCGCGTGCGGGGTACCAGTGCGCGCCGCGGTTCAGCCACTGGTTGGTCAGCAGCGTCGCCGCGACCAGCAGCAGGGCGCCCAGCCTCGGCACGAAGCGCGTTCCGGCGCGCCACAGCAGCACGGCCTGCGCGAGGAACAACCAGCCCATCGCGATCCACCAGGTGCCCCAGGCCACCCAGCCTCCTTCTCCACCGCTGCCGTACAGCCCGTTGCGGGCCATCGGCACGAACAGCAGCGACAGCATCGCGAGCATCGGCAGGCCTTGCGCGCACAGCATCGCGAACAGCGCCGCCGCGTCGGGCGCGCCCTTGTCAGCATCGCCATGGCCGTGCTTCGGCGCACGCAGCAGCAGCCAGCAGGCCCAGATCAGCAGCACCAGTCCCATCCAGCGCGAGCTCAGCAGCGTCGGCCAGTAGAAGGTCGCCGCGCCGACGATGAAGAGCCGCTCGATCCCCACGCCGATGGCGAACGGCACCAGGAACAGGCAGGCGGTGAGGGCCGGCGTGGCCTGCAGCCCGGTCCAGTCGGCGCGCATCAGCAGCGCGGTGCGGAAACCCTGCAGCCACCAGGCACCGAGCGCGCCGCGGGGCAGTTGCCGGGACAGCGGGTCGGCTGAGGGCGGTGTGGTGGCCGCCGTCGCCCCAGGTACGGCGGGAATTGGTTGAAGCGGGTCGATCGAGTCGTTCAGTCCGTTGTCGGTCATGTGATGGTGTTCTCCCAGGCGGGCGAATCTACCAAACCATCACGACGGATCCGCCAGCGCTGCCGCGATGAACTCGCCCAGCGCGCGGGCCGCCGGCTTCGCGGCCCGGCCGGCCGGGAACACCGCATGCAGCTCGGTCTTGCCCAGGTCCCACGCCGGCAGCACCTGCTGCAGGCGGCCGGCGTCGAGCTCGGCACGGCAGCCCCAGTGGCCGCTCATCGCGATGCCGAGGCCGGCCACCGCGGCGGCGGTCGCGCCCTCGTTGACGGTCACCATCAGCCGGCTCTGCACGCGCACGACCAGCGTGCGGCCGTCCAGCGTCATCGCGATGCCGCGCGGCCCTGGGCCGACCGGGCCGGCGATGAAACGGTGGTCGGCCAGGTCGGCCGGCGCCTGTGGCACACCGCCGCGCGCCAGGTAGTCGGGCGACGCGACCAGCAGCCGCGGCGTCGCGCCGAGCCGGCGCGCGGTCGCGACCGAATCGGCCAGCTCGCCGAAGCGCAGCGCCACGTCGACGCCGTCGTTCACCAGGTCCTGCCGCTGGTCGTTCATCAGCAGCTCGATGCGCAGCGCCGGATGCCGCTCGGCGAAGGCCGGCAGCCGCGGGATCAGCTCGCGCACGCCGAAGCTCGCCGCCACGCCGACCCGCAGCACGCCGCGCAGCTCGCCGCTGCCGCGTGCCGCATGGTCGGCCTCGTCGAGCGCGTCGAGCAGGGCCTCGATGCGCGCCAGGTAATCGACGCCGGCCTCGGTGAGCGTCACCGCGCGGGTGGTGCGCGTCAGCAGCGCGACGCCGACCTCGCGCTCCAGCTCGCTGACGATGCGCGAGGCCGACGGCTGCGAGAACCCCAGCTCGCGCCCGGCGCGCGAGAAGCTGCCGCTGCGGGCGACGCGGACGAACAGGCGCAGGGCGACGAAGCGGTCGGTCATTTGGCTGACGAATATAACTTAGCCATTGACGACGGCTACCGCGCGCAAGGCGAATCAAACACCATTCGTTCCGACGCCAGGCAGGCGCCAGCAACCACAGGACATTTCCATGAGCAAGCTGAACAACAAGGTGGCCGTCGTGACCGGCGGTTCGAAGGGCATCGGGGCCGGCATCGCGCTCGCACTGGCCGGCGCCGGTGCCGCGGTGGTCGTCAACTACGCGAGCAGCAAGGCCGGCGCCGAAGCGGTGGTCGCGCAGATCGTCAGGCAGGGCGGCCGCGCGATCGTCGCGCAGGGCGACATGTCGAGGCCGGCCGACGTGAAGCGGGTGTTCGCCGATGCGAAGCGCGTGTTCGGCGGCGTCGACGTGCTGGTCAACAACGCCGGCGTCTACCGCTTCGGCCCGCTCGATGCGGTGACCGAGGACGACTACCGCGCGCAGTTCGACACCAACGTGCTGGGCACGCTGCTGGCGTCGCAGGAGGCGGCGCGGAACTTCGGCCCGGGCGGCGGCAGCATCGTCAACGTCGGCTCGATCGCGAGCGTCGCGCGCATGCCGAACAGCGCGGTGTACTCGGCGACCAAGGGCGCGGTCGATGCGATCACCCGCGTGCTGGCGTTCGAGCTGGCCGGCCGGCAGATCCGCGTCAACACGATCGCGCCGGGCGCGACCGCCACCGAAGGGTTGCAGACGATGGGCGTGACCGAGGGATCGGACATGTACAAGGCGATGCTCGCCGCGATCCCCGCGGGGCGGCTCGGCCGGCCTGACGACATCGCCGGGCTGGCGGTGTTCCTCGCGAGCGATGACGCGCGCTGGATCACCGGCGAGCGCATCACCGCGTCGGGCGGACAGTACTGAAAGGGCGCTGAAAGGGCGTGGCCATGGCCGTCGGGCGGGGGACAATGCGGGCCCCTCCCGCCGTGTCCCCTGCCCACATGCCTGCCATCGCTGCTTCTGCCCATGTCGTGATCGTCGGTGGAGGCCCGGCCGGCCTGATGGCGGCCGAGCGGCTGGCCGCCGGTGGCGTGCAGGTCGACCTGTACGACGCGATGCCGTCGGTCGGCCGCAAGTTCCTGCTGGCCGGCAAGGGCGGGCTGAACCTGACGCACAGCGAGCCGCTGCCGGCCTTCGTCGGCCGCTACGGCGCGCAGCGCGAGCAGGTGGCGGGCTGGCTCGACGCGTTCGGCCCGCAGCAGCTGCGCGAATGGGTCGGCGCGCTCGGCATCGACACCTTCGTCGGCAGTTCCGGCCGCGTGTTCCCGACCGACATGAAGGCCGCGCCGCTGCTGCGCGCGTGGCTGCAGCGGCTGCGCGCGGCCGGCGTGCGCTTCCACATGCGGCAGCGCTGGCTCGGCTGGGCCGACGACGGCGCGCTGCGCTTCGCGTCGCTCGCCGGCGAGCACCGCGTGCGGGCCGACGCGGTGCTGCTGGCGCTGGGCGGCGCGAGCTGGTCGCGGCTCGGCTCCGATGGCGCGTGGGTGCCGTGGCTCGCGCAGCGAGGGGTCGACATGGCGCCGCTGCGGCCGTCGAACTGCGGCTTCGACGTGACGCCGGGCTGGAGCGCGCATTTCAGCAGCCGCTTCGCCGGCGAGCCGCTGAAGTCGGTCGCGATCGCGCTCGACGACGGCTGGCGGCAGGCGGGCGAGTTCGTCGTCACGCAGACCGGCGTCGAAGGCAGCCTGGTGTATGCCGCATCGGCGCGGCTGCGCGACGGCATCGAAGCGCAAGGCCAGGCGAGCTTCGCGCTCGACCTGCTGCCGGCCCGCACGCCGGACTGGGTGGCCGCCGAGCTCGCGCACCCGCGCGGGCCGCGCTCGCTGTCGACGCACCTGAAGTCGCGCCTCGGGCTGCATGGCGTCAAGGCGAGCCTGCTGCACGAGCTGGTGCCGAAGCCCGACCTGGCCGACCCGCAGCGCCTGGCCGCGCACATCAAGGGGCTGCGCATCGGCGTGGGCGCGGCACGGCCGATCGACGAGGCGATCAGCAGCGCCGGCGGCGTGCGCGCCGCGGCGCTGGATGGCGCGCTGATGCTGCGGGCCGTGCCGGGCGTGTTCGTCGCCGGCGAGATGCTCGACTGGGAAGCGCCGACCGGCGGCTACCTGCTGACGGCCACGCTGGCGAGCGCGCGCGTGGCGGCGCAGGGCGCGCTCGACTGGCTGGCGAACGCGCGCCCGGCCCCGACCGGCGCCTGACGACAGCCGATCAGCCGGTCAGCGAAGCGCGGCCGGCACGCCGGCGGCACCCGCCAGGCGGGCCTGCGCCTCCCAGCGCCGGGCTGCGTCCAGCACCGCCGCGAAGGCCTCGCCATCCTCTAGCAGCGCCCGCTTGGTCGTCGCGTCCAGCGGGTTCTCGATGCCGGTCTCGTCGCGCGGCATGCGGTCCTCGCGCACCGCCTTCAGCAGCCGCTCGATCTCGCCGGCGGCATGCGCCGGCGTCTGCAGCAGCACCAGGCGCTTGCTCTTGTCCGGGTTGCTCGGCACGTGGCACGAATCGCACTCGCCCTGGCGCAGGCGCAGCGCGAGCCGCTTGTACGAGCCTTCGAGCCGGTCCAGCCAGGGGTTGTCGCGGCGGTACAGGCCGTCGAAGAGCGACGCCTTCGGCTGCGTCTGTCCCTGCGCATCGGTCCACATCCACTGGCCGCCGAAGCCCGCCGGCGCGGGCAGCTGGCCCACCACGGCGATCGGCGGGTGCGTGCCGTGCACCGTGAACTGCGCCACCTTCACGCGCCCGCGCATCGGCTCCCACCACAGCAGCACCTCGTTCGCGCCCTGGTACATCGCCCACTTCTCGGCGTCGTGCCAGAACGGGTACGGAAACTGCCCCGGCGCGAGCCGGTTGCGGAAGGCGGTCGCGAAGCGCAGCTGGAACAGCCCTTCGGAGGCGACATAGCGCACGCTGTGCTGCCCGTCGAACATGAACAGCGGCAGGTAGAGCCCGGTCAGCACGTCGGGCGCGAACTGCGTCAGCGAGCTGGCCTGCAGCGACAGCGCCGGATCGCGCTGGCGGCCCCACAGCACGATCGCGTCCAGCGCATCGCGCACCGCCGCGTCGCCGAACAGCCCGCGCTTGCACTGCTCGAAGGCCGGCTGGTCGCCGGTGCCGGCCACCGGGCAGTGGCGCGTGAACGCGGTGGCGATCTCGGCGGCCGTGGCGCGCGCCTCGGCCCACTGCTGCGGGCTCGGCTCGCTGCCGGCGGCCCATGCCGGCAGGCCGGCGAACCACAGCGCGAGCCCGGCCAGCCCGCGTGTCCAGGATGCAGCCATCAGGAGTCCTCCTTCGGGGTTCAGCCGACGATGCGGCCGTAGCGGTCGATCACCACTGTTTCCACGTACTGCGAGCCATGCGGGTTGTCGGGCGCATAGGCGAGGCGGTAGCCGCCCAGGTCGGTGCGCAGCGTCGCCAGCGCGTCGCGCATCCGGCCGCGCGTCGCGCCGCCGCCCTTGACGGCGGTGCGCACCGCCTCGACCGCGACGCGGCCGGCGATGTAGCCCTCCAGCGTCGTGACGCCGAGCGCGGCCGTGCCGCCGAGTGCGGCCAGGTCGCTCTTGCACTGGCCGACCACGCCGACGCCCAGCGCCGACGGCCGAGGCACCACCAGGCTCATCACCACGCTGCGCCGCGTCGCGACCACGCCGTCGATCAGGTCCTGCCCGGCGAACGACGACGAGAAGTGCATGCCCGGGTAGGCGCCGGTGTGCATGTGCTCGATGATCGACAGCACCGGCGCCGCGTTGGTGGTGAACATCACGCAATCGAGCCGCAGGTCGAGCAGCTGCTGCGCCACCGGCAGCAGCGAGCCGGCGTTGCGGTCGATCGGCACCACCGCGACGGGCTGCACGCCGAGCCGGCCCAGCGCGTCCTCCATCGCCAGCAGGTTGGCCTTCGATGTGTCCTTCAGGTGCACGTAGCCGATGCGCTTGAATCCGAACTCCTTCGCGTAGCCGACCATGCGCCGGTACTCCACGTCGTAGCCGGCGCGCACGTGCACCGCGCCGGACGACGCCGCGCTGCGGATGCCCATGTTGCCGCTGGCGGTGCCGATCAGCGCGATCTGGTTCTTCTCGACCAGCGGCATGCAGGCCTCGGCCGCCGCGCCACTGGTCAGGCCGACCAGCGCCGCGGCGCCGTCGCCGATCAGCTGCTGCACGTTGGCGATGCAGCGGTCCTTGTTGCCGCCGTCGTCGTACACCTGCAGCTCGAAGCGCGGGCCCTTGGGGTCGGCCCGGTTGGCGGCGGCGAACGCGGCGAGGATGCCGTCGCGCACGTCGGCGCCGTAGCGCGCCTGGGCGCCGGTCAGCGAGGCGCTCTGGCCCAGCGTGACGACGGTGTTGGCAGCGAATGCAAGGCGCGGGAAGCCCGCGCAGGCGGCAGCGCCGCCCAGCAGAAGGTCGCGGCGTTTCATGCGCTGCCCCTTCAGCCGACGAGACGGCCGTAGCGGTCGATCGCGATCAGGTCGACATAGCGCGAGCCGTGCGGGGTGCCGGCGAACTCGACCTTGTAGCCGCCCAGGTCGCTGCGCAGCCCGGCCAGCGAATCCTTCATGCGCGCGCGGTTCAGCGTGCCGGCCTTCGCGGCGGACAGCGCCGCCTCGACCGCGATGCGCCCGCTGATGTAGCCCTCGAGCGTCGTGATGCCCAGCCGGGCGCCGTTGTTCAGCAGCGCCAGGTCGCGCTGGCATTGCGCGACCACGTTGACGCCCATCTGCGTCGGGCGCGGCACCACCATGCTCATCACGCAGCTCTGCTTGCGCGAGGTCAGCGTGTCGATCAGGTCCTGCCCGGCGAACGACGAGGCGTAGAACAGGCCGGCGTACTTGCCGCGCACCAGGTGGTCGATGATCTTGCCGACCGGCCCGGCGTTGGCGGTGAACAGCACGCAGTCGAGGCGCGCGGCCAGCAGCTCGTTGGCGATGCCGTCGAACGACGCGGCGTTGCGGTCGATGCCGATCGACACCTTGGGCTGGATGGACAGCGCCGACAGCGCGGCGTTCATCGCCTCCATGTTGGCCTTCGAGGTGTCGTTCAGGTAGACGACACCGATGCGCTGCATGCCGAAGTCCTTCACGTAGCCGACCATGCGCTTGTACTCGGCGTCGTAGCCGGCACGCACGTGGAAGGCACCGCTGACGTTGCTGCCGCGGATGCCCATGTTGCCGCTGGCGGTGCCGAGCATCGCGATCTGCGCGTCCTCGATCACCGGCACGCAGGCTTCGGCGCCGGCGCCGCTGGTCAGGCCGATCAGCGCGGTCGAGCCGCTCTCGACCAGCTGCATCACGTTCTTCATGCAGCGGCTGCGCACGCCGCCGTCGTCGAGCGTCTGCAGGTCGAAATGAAGGCCGCTGGCGGCTTCGTTGGCATTCGCCGCGGCGAAGGCGGCGGCGATGCCGTTCTGCACGTCGCGGCCGTAGCTGGCCTGGCCGCCGGTCAGCGAGGCCGACTGGCCGAAGCTGATGGTGCGTGCACCGGCGGCGCGCGACGGCGCCAGCGGCAGGAGGCTCACGCCGGCAGCCCCGGAGGCGGCCAGCAACAGGTTTCTGCGCTTCATCTTCATCTCTCCCTGAGACCACGTCATGGCGACGTGATCGGGTTTCGACAAGCTGAAGCGGTGGCTGAAGCGGGCGTTGCCGCGGCTTACGTCGGTAGCACTTGGTTTCGCGTGGCTAGGTGAAAGCGAGCTTGAAAGTCCGGCGGGAGCTGACGTGAACGCGTGACGTTCAACCGCCGGTGGCGATCGGTGCCTTCGTGTCGCGATCCGGTTCGGTGCGCTTCGGGCTGCGCTCGGCGGTGCGGGTGTTGGCGGATGCCGGCGCGTCGTGGCGCATCGTGCCGGCGAACTCGCCGCCCATCGGCAGCGTGCCCTGGGCGCGGGCCTCGATCAGTTCGGCACGCACTTGCGCGCGGGTCTTCGGCGCGGCGGCGTCCTGGGCCAACGCGGCGGCGCTGCCCGCGGCGAGGGCGACGGTGACGAAATACGTGAGGGCGGTGCGGTTCATGGTTCACTCCATCGGGTGGGTTCGACGGCGACCTGTCGTCGATGGGGTGGACTGTGGCGATGCGGGGCCGGCCGCGGTATCGCGATGCGACGAAGGGTTCGGCGCCGTCGCGAAGTGCCGGCGAACCGGCGCGAACGGTCGGCGTGTTCGCCAGGGTCTCGAATCCGACGCTGCTCGCACGGCCGGGTTCGTGCTGCACGATTTCTGCAAACTGATCCCGTATCCGCGCGCGCCGGCGTGCGTGCGCAATTGCCGCATTCGGCATCGAGGCGCATCGGCAAAAGTGATCGTGTTGCGCGATGCCGACGCGTGCGCGCACCGAGGTTGCCGCTGTCACGGAGATCCCCTGTAATGCGCTCGGTTCAAAAGGGATCAGGGACAAGAAGATGAGAACGAGATGGTTGCGCATTGCGGCGGCGCTGGTGCGCGTGCCTGCGGCGGTGGTGTTCGTGCTGGCGGTGGTGGCGGGCACGTTGTGGATGCCGACGAGCGCGCATGCCGGGGGCACTGCGTTTCTGGACCCGCAGTGCTGGAACTCGCACACCTGGAAAGACAATCTGATCGCGTACGCCAAGCCGAGCAAGCAGTCGGTGTGGGGGTGCTTCGAGACGACGCTGGAGGTGGTCAACGCGCAGTGCCGCTTCCTGCTCGACCATGGCAATGCGAGCCAATGCGAGCTGTACTCGCCGCCGGCACCGTTGACGGACATCAACGCGCAGACCGGGGGCACCAACCATTCGAACGGCGGCACGCAGGGCGAGAACTACTGGGGCGTCAACGCCAGTTGGTTCGGCGCGTGCCCGGCGCATTCCGTCAGCAAGGGCGGCCTGGAGTGCGGCTGCGAGGCCGGCTACGAACCCGATGGACCCAAGCAGCAATGCGTGCCGGTGAGCGTGCTGGCGCTGGCGAACAGCCAGCCGTGCGACTGTGCGGGTGGGCCGGTGGTGGGCAACCCGATCGCTCCGCTGCGCGGGGTCAAGCGCGAGACGGTGGAGCTGGGCTTCGGGCTGGCCGGACTGCCGATGCAACTCACCTACGACAGCACCGATTCCATCCCGAAGACGCCGGTCGAGTCGAACGACGGCGTCGGTGCGACCCTCGTGGCGTCCGACTTCGGCCGCCCGGGCTGGCATAGCAACCTGTTCCGGCGCGTGTGGGTGGCGCCCGGGGCGGGACTGCAGCGCACGATCACGCACGTGACGCGAGGCGACGGCACGGTGGATGTGTTCACGCGCGATGGGTCGGACCCGTACGCCTCGGCCACCGGTGGCGGCAACCGCCTGCAAGTGGATGCGCAGCAGTCAGGGCTGCGCTATGACGACCTGCGTGCCAACGCGCAGGAGGAGTACGACGCCACAGGCCGGCTGAGCCGGATCACGTGGATCGACGGCCGGCGCTTGACCTTGAGCTACGGCGACAGCGGCGCCGCGGTGGGCCAGCTGGTGGGGGCCAGCGACAGCCACGGCCGCACGCTGCGCATCGACTACGGCGATGCCAACGCGTGGTACCGCGGCCTGCCCTACCGGTTCACCGACCCGGCGGGCGCGACGACCACGGTCGGTTACGGCGGCTACCAGACCCTCGACCAGCTCGCCTGGCCGGACGGCACCCGCAGGCGCTTCCGCTACCAGGGCGAGAACCTGCCGTGGTCGCTGACGGGCATCGTCGACGAGGCGGAGGTGCAGTACGCGAGCTTCGGCTATGACGCCACGGGACACGCGATCAGCAGCGAGCATGCCGGGGGCGTGGCCCGGTACACGACGAGCTACGGCGTGCCTCCGGGCATCGCGATGACGAACGTCGCCGACGACAAGCTTGCCGAGCGGACCTGGAAGTGGACGGCCCCGCAGGACGTGGTGGTGACGCAGCCCAACGGCACGACGCAGCGCTGGAGCGCGACCAGCATGGGCGGGCACAACTTCCTGCAGAGCCTGGAGCAGCCGGGCGGCTCGGGCAGTGGATCGGGCGTCAGCGCCCAGACCTACGACGAGCGCGGCAACCTGGCCAGCCGCGACAGCGTCGACGGCCGGCGCGCCTGCTACCAGAGCGACGGCGCCCGCCACCTGGAGACCACGCGCGTCGAGGGCCTGGGCATGGCGGATGCGTGCAGCAGCGCGACGGCGATCACCGCGTTGCTGCCGGCCGGCGCGCGCAAGACCAGCACCGCCTGGCACCCCGAGTGGAGCGTGCGCAGCGGGGTGGCCGAGCCCGGGCGCATCCACGACCAACGTCTACAACGGCCAGCCCGACCCGGCCGAGGGCAACGCGGTGGCGGCGTGCGCGCCGGCCGGCGCCGTGCTGCCCGACGGCAAGCCGATCGTGGTGCTGTGCACGCAGCGGGTGCAGGGCACGACCGATGCCGATGGGCACCTCGGCTTCAGCGCCAGCGCGCAGCCCGGCAGTGCGGCGCGCGTGACGCGCTGGACCTACAACCAGGACGGCCAGGTGCTGAGCGTGCGCGGCACGCGCACCGACCTGGACGATGCGAGCAGCTTCGGCTACTACGGCGACACCAACGCCGATCACACGCACGGCGACCTGCAGTCGATCACCGACGCGAAGGGCCAGGTGACGCGCTTCGACAAGTACAACCGCTATGGGCAGGTGCTGCAGAGCACCGACCCGAACGGGGTCGTGACGACGAACACCTACGACGCGCGCCAGCGGCTGCTCACGCGCACGGTGGGCGGCGAGACGACGAGCTACACCTACGACCCGGTGGGCCAGCTCACGCGGGTGAGCGAGGCCGACGGCACCTGGGTGGGCATGGCGTACGACACGGCGCACCGGCGCACGGGCGTGACCGACAGCGACGGCAACCGCATCGACTACGCGCTGGACAACGCGGGCGACATCGTCGGCGAGACGGTGCACGACCCGAAGGGCGTGCTCGCGCGCAGCCTGGCGCGGGTGATGGATGCGCTGCGGCGGCTGCAGCAGGAGACGCGGCCGGCCGATGCGTCGCTGTACGGGACGTGGGCACCAGGCGGCACGGGCACGGTGTCGGGTTGGGTGCCGCTGGCGGCCCACGGAGAGAACTTCGACGCCACGCGCGTGTGACGGGTGCGCTATGGCACGGACACGCGCTGGGCGGAGCGCGAGGTGTACGGGCTGACGCCATGCGATCACCATTTCTTCGGCGACCCGGCGCCGTTCGCCGCGAAGAGCTGTCAGCGCTATGTGGGGGCGGTTGCGGCGCCGCCCGTGGCGGGGGCGGCGGTGAGCCGCTACGAGTACGACGGCGACGGCAACCTGACGAAGCAGACGCTGGCGCCGGAGGGCTTGAACCTGCAGACGCGGCTGGGCTACGACGCGCTGGAGCGGGTGCGCGACAGCACCGACGCGAAGGGTGGCACGACGAGCGTTCAGTACGACGGCGGGGACCGCGTGACGCAGGTCACCGACCCGAGGCAGCTGAGCACGCAGTACCTGCGCGACGGGTTGGGCGAGGCGATGCAGCTCGTCAACCCGGACGCCGGGACGGCCAGCCACACGCATGACGACGCGGGGAACCTCACCGGGCGCACCGACAGCCGCGGGGTGCAGGAGCGCTACGGCTACGACGCGCTGAACCGGTTGATCACGGCGAGCTACAGCCAGGTTGGCCAGGGCGGGCAGGCGGTGCAGGCGCTGAGCTGGGGCTGGGACCTGACGGGCGCGGGGTACGCGAACGGGATCGGCCGGCTGGGGCGCAGCGATCACCCGGACGGCAGCGCGCGCTGGCAGTACGACGCGCAGGGCCGGGTGACGCAGGCGGTGCAGACGGTGAATGCGACGAGCGGGGGCAACGCCGTGGCGGTGACGACGGCGGTGCAGTACGGCTACACGCTGGGGCGGCTGACGAGCATCACGTACCCGTCGGGGCGGCAGCTGGGGATCGGCTACGGCGGGCGGCGCATCGGGTCGTTGACGCTGGCGGCCAGTGCGGGGGGAAGTGCGGGCGGGTCGGGCACGCCGTTGCTCGGGGAGATTCAGTGGGAGCCGTTCGGCCCGGTGCGGGGCTGGAAGTGGGCGATGGCCGGGGGCCCGCTGGCGCAGGAGCGCTACCGCGACCAGGGCGGGCGGCTGGTGCGCTACACGCTGGGGGAGAACTACCGGGACGTGAGCTACGACGAGGCGCTGCGCATCACGGGGTTCCGACACGTGAACGCGGCGGACGGCACGGCGCAGCCGGGGCTGGACCAGGTGTTCGGGTACGACGAGAACAGCCGGCTGACCGGCGTCACGACGAACGCGGCGAGCTGGTCGATCGCGTACGACGCGAACGGCAACCGCACGGGCGTGAGCCTGAACGGCAGCCCGAGCACGTACGGCGTGGAGGCGACGAGCAACCGCACCGCGAGCATCACGAACCCGGCGCGGAGTTTGGGGTATGACAGCGCGGGCAACACGACGCTCGACAACGCGTCGGACGGTACGGGCTACACCGCGACGTACGACCTGCGCGGGCAACTGGCGACGCTGACGAAGGGCGGGGTGACGACGACGTACACCTACGACGCGGACGGGCGGCGGGTGCGCAAGGTGAGCAGCACGGGGCCGGCGAGCACG
>Ga0209050_1000734_pt1 | contig 47579 bp, 38 predicted proteins | sample Araplavi_mTSA_r2_FD_184276 | JGI IMG/M metagenome (GOLD analysis project Ga0209050, IMG submission 184276) | Arabidopsis root microbial communities from North Carolina, USA - plate scrape MF_Cvi_mTSA_r2 (SPAdes) (version 2) | ecosystem: Host-associated > Plants > Roots > Endosphere | place: USA... | reverse complement strand
TGATGATGAACTACTACAGCGCCCTGGACCGCGGTAACGAAGCCTTCGAAGACGGCGTGAACCTGCGCCTGCCCAGCGGTTCGGCGTTGCCCTGGGGCAACCGCGACTATGACGTCAACCTGATAGTGGCCGACAAGGCCTGGGATGCCAGTGGCCAGTTGTGGTTCAACCCGTTCAACACCGATGGCTTCCTCGGCGATCAGATCCTGGTCAACTGGCAGTACCAGCCACGCCTGAACGTGCGTGCGCGCAGCTATCGTTTCCGCATCCTCAATGGCTCGGTATCGCGCTACTTCAGGATTGCGCTGGTGCGTGAAGTCGTCGGTACCGGCGGTGAATTCCCCGGCCCGGCAGGTTCGGGCGTGTCCTATACCCGCGTGCCGTTCCACATGATCGCCAACGACGGCAACCTCATGGAACACGCCGTGCCGTTCGACGGCAGCATGGACCTGGACGGTGACGGTGATGTGCAGGACCACAACGCGATACTGCCCACCCAGGGCATTGCCGAGCGTTTCGACATCATCGTCAACTTCGCGAAAAACGGGATCTCTGTCGGCGACAAGCTGTACTTCGTCAACTTGATGGAGCACCAGACCGGCAAAGGTCCGGAGAGTACTCCGCTGAGTCTGGCCGATGTGCTGTCCGGCAAGTACAAGGCCGTGCTCAAGTTGGGCAGCAAAGGGCTGGAATGGGACGCCGGCGACCCGGTGGTGGGCAAGTTCATGCAGATGGTGGTCAAGCCTTATGCCGGCCAGGACGTGAGCATGAACCCCGCCGACTACGAACCCGCCAAACCGGGTAAAGCGGCCGGCAAGGTCATGATTCCGCTGACGGTCAACCGCGACGATCCAACGATGCAGGCCAAGCTCAAGACAGTGCGGCATCGCGAGTTCATCTTCGGTCGCTCCGACGGCACCGACCTGGCACCCTGGACCATCAAGACCGACGGTGGTTTCGGCTACCACATGGACCCACGGCGGATCAGCGCCGCACCGCAACTGGCCAACGGCCCGACCGATGCCGGGTTCTCCGGCGACGGCACCCTGGAAGTGTGGAAAATCAAGAACGGCGGCGGTGGCTGGAGCCACCCGGTACACGTGCATTTCGAAGAAGGCGTCGTCCTCAGCCGCGACGGCAAGGCACCACCAGAATGGGAAAAATGGGCACGCAAGGACGTCTATCGCATCGGTGAAGGCATCGACAGCTCGCAGGAAGTGGAAATGGCCATCCGCTTCCGCGAATTCGCCGGGACCTACATGGAGCACTGCCACAATACCCAGCACGAGGACAACGCCATGTTGCTGCGCTGGGATATCGAGCACCCCGGCCAGTTCCAGTTGATGCCAACGCCCCTGCCCGGCTGGGACGGCGTCACCTACGTGAACTCCGCCGCGCTGCCAACCTTCCGCACGGGCGATACTCGCAACACTGATGGCGATAACAAACTGCCGATCGCCAACCCCGACAGCGCCATCAGCAACAGCGGCCCGGTGACCATCAACGTGCTGGCCAATGACAGCGACCCTGACGGCAACGTGCCGCTCAAAGTGGTGGGCCTGGAGCAACCGGACTCCGGCAAGGGCACGGTCAGCACCGATGGTCTGCACGTGATCTACACGCCACCGGCCACAGTCCCCGCGCCGTTCACCGCGACCTTTACCTATAAGGTCGCCGATGCCAAGGGTGCGGAATCGGCACCGGCAACGGTGTCCGTGGCGGTCTCGGCAGCGGTCGTCGAGAACCTGATCGTCACCAGCGCTACCGTCACCGCCCGCAGCAACAACCGCTGGTATTGGGTGCTGTCCGGCACCACCTCGCGTGGCACGGGCAATACCATCACCGCGACGGTCACGACCACGACCGGCACGGCGAACCTTGGTACCGCCACCCTGACGCCTACGGCTACAGGCGCGCGCTGGAATATAGCGGTGACGACCGTCGGCAGTGCCCCCTCGCCGAGCCCGACAGCGACCATCAAGTCGGCCTTCGGCAAAACCGTGACAGTGCCCGTGCACTAGAGCGGATTGATCAGCGCCCGGTTCATGCAATGTGGACCGGGCGCTTTTTTTTTGCGGATTGTACGGTGGGACCGAGAGTCTTTGTATTGACTGTTACAACGCCTTCGCGAGCAAGCCCGCTCCCACAAGGAGCTTATGCTCGACGCAGATCCCCTGTGGGAGCGGGCTTGCTCGCGAAGGCGACCTCCCAGTCACCGCTGCGGCGCCACCATCCGAAAGCGGATATTGATCTCGTTGGACACCATGCTGTCCGCCCACTCGCCCTCGCCTATCTTGAAGTCGTCACGCTTGAGCACCAGTTGGCCATCGAAGATGCCGATGGAACTCTCCGACTTCAGCAGCACCGGCACACTCACTTCCCGAGTGAGCCCACGCAGGGTCAGTTTGCCGGTGAAGCTGTAGCGGTCATTGCCGAGGGCCTTGATGGACGTCGATTCGAACGTCGCCACCGGATAAGTCGCGGTGTCGAACCACGCCGGTTTTTGCAGCTCGGTGTTGGCGTCGTCGCTGCCGGCATCGATGCTGCTCAGGTCGATGGTCAGTGCGGCATGGGCGGCGCCCGGGTTCTCGGTGTCGAAGTCGAGATTGGCCTTGAATTTGCCGAAGGTGCCGTAGGTTCTCGAACCCATCTGCTCATAGGTGAAACTCAAGGTACTGGCCTTGGCGTTGACTTCCTTGTATTCCACGGCGTCAGCGAACGGCGCCAGGCCGAACACCAAGGTGCCGGCCAGAGCGATGCAACGCGCGGATCGAAGGTTCATGGCACTCTCCGGGAGGGCTCCCGTCTTGAGTTGGCGTGCCGTACACAAAGGCCGGCACCAGATGGACTAAAGCAAACAACCGGCGTTTATTCCACCTCAGCCGTTGAATGGCGACCACCTGCCGATGGCCGCCAGCGCTACCCACACGCCTCGCGTTGCCATGCACGCTGCAACAGCTCGATCACCTCGGCATCCGAAGTCTGGGAAAAGTCCATGTACCAATGGCCAATCGAAGTGAACCATTCGGGCATCAGCGGGCAGACCAGTTCATCCACCTCGCGGCGCAGCGCCTCCAGCGTCTCGATCGGTGCCACCGGCACCGCCACCACGATGCGCGCAGGTTCCTGCACCCGCAGCGCCTGGATCGCCGCCCGCATCGAAGCGCCGGTGGCCAGGCCGTCGTCGATCAGGATCGCCACCTGATCCTTGAGCTGCACCGCCGGCCGCGTGCCGCGGTAGACCTGCTCGCGGCGCAGCAACTCGCGGCTTTCCCGTTCGACCACGGCGTCGAATGCGGCCTTGGCAATCGGATGCACCCGCAGTGCCTCTTCATTACGAATCCGGATGCCACCGCTGGCAATCGCGCCCATGGCGTATTCGGGGTGGGACGGCACGCCGAGCTTGCGCACCAGCATCAGGTCCAGGCGAACCTTCAGCGCCGTGGCCACCTCGTAAGCCACCGGCACGCCGCCACGGGGCAAGGCCAGGACGATGACATCGGGGCGATTGGCGTAAGGCAGCAGCGGCTCGATCAAACGCCGCCCGGCCGCTGGCCGGTCTTGCAGGATGGAATGGGACAAGGGGCTCATGTGAAAACCTCCCCAGGCGATTGCGCCTGACTTTTTCAGTCACACCGTCCTTTTGTGGCAAGGGGCTTTTGTGGCGAGGGGGCTTGCCCCCGTTGGGCCGCGCAGCGGCCCCAAATCACATAACAAACTCAGATCTTTGTGAGCGCTTCGCACTCAAACGGGGGCAAGCCCCCTCGCCACAGGGTTCAGTGAACAGCATGCCCCTCCCGACGCGTCCCGCCTACACCAACCGCTCAATCTTCTGATGCTGCCACACCAGTTTGTAATACAGCGTCTGCAGCACCAGCATCCCCAGATACGCCACCGGAAACGCCATCCACACCCCTTGCAACCCGAACTTCGCATCCAGCAGATAGGCCGCCGGCAACTGCACCCCCACCACGCAGACAATCGAAATCGCCACCGGCACCATCACCGTGCCGCTGGCGCGCATGATGCCGCCGATGATCGCCTGGAAGCCGAACACCAACAGGCTCCAGAGCATGATGTGCAACAGGTGCTGAGCCATGGTCCGCGTCGCTTCTTCCGTGAGGAACGAGGCCAGCAGCCAATGCGACAGCAAATACCCGAGCACCACCAGACCACCGGTCAGGCACACATTGATCATCAACCCCGTGCGCAGAATCGGCCCCATGCGCTCGATGCGCCCCGCCCCAATCGCCTGCGCGCCAAGAATCGATGCGGTAATGGCAATCGACAGCGCCGGGAACTGCACGTAATTGACGATCTGCGTCACCGCGCCATAGGCCGCCGTCGCCTGGGAACCGTGCTGGTTCACCAGCGCCAGAATCACCAGCTCCGACAGCGACAACACCACCATCTGCAACCCGGTGGGCAAACCGATGCGCAGCACCTTGCCGAGAATCGCCATGTCCAGTTTCATCGCCGCAAAGAACTCGCGGTCCGGCGCCAGCGGATGGCCCTTGCCAATCAAGCGCCACGCCAGCAACCCCATCGCCACCAGGTTACCCACCAACCCGGCAATCGCCGCACTCTGAATCCCCATCGGTGCAAAACCCAACCACCCGCGAATCAACGCCGGCGTCAGTGCCAACCCGACCATGGTCGACACCACCAGCGCCAACAATGGCGACAAGGTATCGCTCACCCCGCGCAGCAACTGCGTGAACAGCACAAACACCAACAGCGACGGCATGATCCACAACATCACATGGGCATACGCCACCGCATCGTCCAACACATCCACGGGCGTCCCCAACCCGACCAACGCCGACCGCGCAAACACACTGCCCACCACCGCCGCCGTCAACCCGATCAACACCCCCAGCAACAAGGTTGCCCCGGCGATCGCCTTCACCAGATGCGTCTCCCGCGCCCCCCACGCCTGCCCGATCAACACCCCCGCGCCGGCACCGAGGCCGATCACCAGGGCGATGAAGAAAAACACGATGGGGAACATCCCCGACACCGCCGCCAACGCCTGGGTGCCAAGCATCTGGCCAATGTAGATGCTGTTGACCGTACCGGACATGGATTGCAGGAAGTTCGACAGCACCATCGGGGCGAGGAAAAACAGGTAGGTTTTCCAGAGGGGGCGTTGGGGGTTGGGGGTTTGCATGGGCGAAGATCCATCTCGACGGCAGGAGCGATGATTAAGGATAGCGTGGGTGGCTGAAACCAAGGGGCGATGACCATCTCAGGTCTGTGTCTGGATTTCCAGCGACCTGAGGTGAAAGGTCTGAAGTTTCATCCTCAAAGGTCCTACACAAAGCTCGGAATGCCTCACCTTCCCGCGCTGATCTCGTGCGGCTTATAGTCGGCGCCGTCGCCCAGAATGGCGACCGGGTTTGGCGACCTGAACACAGAGAATGACCAACTGAAGGCCTTGAGCCCATCAAACAGAGATCATTCAAAATGAATCGATACATGCCTTTAACCGGAATCGATCTGGTTCCGGCCTCCCTGCTCATCGACACCCAGGCCCCACTCGACGTCCTGCAAGCCATGGCCGATTACCGTATTCGGACAGTCACGCAGGTGCTGGAAAACATCGCCTACCGCTCCGAGCTCGGTTGCGACACGGTGGTGTTGGAAGACTTTTCAAAGCTGCTGGTCATTCCATTGCGCGATGGCTGTGACTTGATGGATGTGATTGGTCGGCGGTTACGGGCGCAGGTGGCGGAATAAATGAAAACGGGCGCAGAACGCGCCCGTCTTTTGTCCGACGACAAAAATGGCTCGATAGACGACGCTAGCCTTTGCCTCCGCTAACACTGCCACTTCCACTGCTACTCCCACTGCCACTGCTAGTTCCCTGGTCATTGTTGACCTTGACCTGTGGCCCGACGCCATCTCCCGTACGGAAGGTCGGTAACGCAACCGAGTCCACGAATTTCACGCCGTCCCAGCTGGGCAATGGCGTGGGCATCAACTGGATCTGGCCGGGGTGCTCAGAGTCCCAGCGCAGCAGCATCGAGGTGTCCTCATGCTGTGTGTTGTGGCAGTGCTCCATGTAGGTACCGGCAAACTCACGGATGCGGATGGCCACTTCGACATTGTCGCCGCTGTCCGGATCGGGGCCTATGCGATAGATATCCTTGCGCGCCCCTTTTTCCCATTCCGGTGGAGTCTTGCCACCTCGAGTGAGAATGACCCCTTCCTCGAAGTGCACATGCACCGGGTGATCCCAGCCATTGCCGCCGTTCTGGACCTTCCAGATTTCCAGCGTGCCTTCCCCCTTGAACCCTGCCGGTGTCGGCCCGGTAGCCAGTTGTGGCGCGGCCGAGATCCGCCGCGGGTCCATGTCGAAGCCTGGGCCGCCATCGGTCTTGATCGTCCAGGGCGCAAAGTCTGTGCCGTCGGAGCGGCCAAAGATAAAGGTGCGGTGCCGCGCCTGGGCGAGCCGGGCGATATCGGCAGGGTCATCGCGGTGCAAGGGCAGCGGGATCATGAACCTGCCCTCGGGCTTGCCAGGTTTGGCGGGCTCGAAGTCGACCGGATTCATGCTGACATCCTGGCCGGTGTAGGGCTTGACGTTCACTTGCATGAACACGCCCACGCCCGGGTCACCGTTGATCCACTGTGGCCCGTGGCTGGTTTGCCTGACCACAGGCAGGTACCTCTCGGAGAGTACATCCGCCAATGGAATGTCACGATTGGGACGCTTGCCGTTTTCATGCTCCTCGATGTTGACGAAGAAAATCCTGTCGCCCGGCTTGATGCCGTTTTTCGCGAAGTCGACGACGATGTCATAGCGTTCGGCAATGCCCATCATCGGCAAAATGGCATTGTTGTCTTGTCTGTCACCGTCACCATCGAGGTCCAGGCTGCCATCGAACGGCACCGCGTGTTCCATGATATTGCCGTCGTTGGCAATCATGTGGAACGGCACCCGGTTATAGGAAACCCCGGAGTTTTTCGGGCCGGGAAACTCGCCACCATTACCATTGACCTGACGCACCAGCGCCAGCTTGAAGTAGCGGGAAACCGAGCCATTGAGAATGCGCAGACGGTAGCGCCGGGCACGTACGTCCAGGAAGGGTTTGTACTCCCAGTTGGTCAGCACCTGGTCACCGAGAAAACCGTCTGTGTTGAAGGGGTTGAACCACAACTGGCCGGCCTGGTCCCAGGCCTTGTCGGCGATCGTCAGGTTGATGTCATAGTCGCGGTTACCCCAGCCCAGCGCCGAACCGCTGGGCAAGCGCAGGTTGACCCCGTCGTCGACCGTCTCGTTGCCACGGTCCACGGCGCTGTAGTAGTTCATCACCGTTGCATTGCCCTTGTAGACATTCTGCGCGGTGAAATCGAGCATGTGGTCGTGGAACCAGTGGCTGCTCATGGTTTCGCGCCAGTCGCCACGGATCTTGATGGAGCCGTGGTCGCAGATCTTGAAGCCGGGGGTGGCGTCGTTGACGAAAAGCTGTTCTCCGGGATCGCACGGGAACGCCGCACGCGGATCCTGAGCGCTGGTATTGATGCTGTCGTAACCGGCCAACTGGATCGGCCAGCGATAGTCGTAGTACTGGCCCGGGAAGAAGAACGCGTTGGTAAAACCGTCGCTTTCCGCAGGTGAGTGGCCGTTATGTTCATGGGTGGTGATGGTGTGCAAGCCAAAGCCCCGGTTGGCCGACGGGTCGATGGGCAAGGCATCGTAATGACGCATCAGCATCGCCTGGCCATAACGTACCTGGAGCAGTTTGGGCGGAAAGGTGCCGTCGAACGTCCACAACGCATTGTGGTCCTGCACAGGCAAGTTGGGGTGAAACTGCACTTGAATGCCCTTGGTCGTGCCCTCGTTGGCCGGGTTGCCGTTGGTGTTGTGATAGAGCCCGCCTGGCGCGAATTCCCCCACGGCGTAGTTATGCCGTTGCATACGATCACGCAAGCCGCTGTTGACGTGCGCGCCGGCTTGCACCGTCTTGAAGGCGTCGCGCGGGAAAAACTCATTGAAACGCTGGTGCGACCAGCCTTTTCCCGGTGGCCGGCCTTCTGCGGGCGAATCGACCCGGCGATTGAGGAAATCCTCGATCTGCGCCTTCCAGGGGTTGCGGTCCAGCACATTGGAAAACTCTGTCGGGAAAGGCGTCAATGCCGGCTGCCTGAGAAAGGCATCCAGCGCAGCCGGCGACGGGCCGCTACGCGCCACCTTCAAGGGATCCTGCGCCGGTGCCGGGCCCACTGTCGGGACCGGAAACGGAACGGGTGACGGCGGGTCGGCCGCGTTCAGTTTGTTCGAGCCGAACTCCTCGAAAAGTTCAAGCTTCTGCGTGAACGGTTGAGCCCCGAACACTGGGCTGGCATTTCCGTTGGTGGGGATGTTGAAGCTGGTTTGCAGATTGGGTGGCAGCACATTGTCGGCCAAGGGGGTCGTGCGGTTACCGACCACGCCATTGGGCAGGTCGAAGGCGCCTACGTTTGCGCGAGGCAGCTTGAGCAAGTCCCTCAAGGCAGCATTGGGGTCGGCGGGCTGATTGGTGAACGCCGACGGGTCAGTGGGAGGCGGTGCATCGGTGTTGTCGAGGGGGGCTGCCTGGGTCTGGGAAAAGCCCAGCCCCAGCATGATCGCGGCAGCAGAGATACTCAGCGCCAGTCTGGTTTTGGACAATGCACCAGGATTCAACCTTGCGGTATCCAGTTTCATCGCAAACACCTCTGACGGGTTCTACGGAGCGCGTGGCAAGACAGGAGCAACGAGCCAATGCGCCTGGCCCGGCTGGCGAAACGCTTGATTTCGAGCCGGGATGGTAACGACGCAACTTCCCTGCCAAAAATGACAGGAGGTGACCAATGGCTCTAGGCCATACCCCCGTTGTCTTCTGGCGTGTGGCAGGCGTATGAGAAGCCAGGATGAAAGCCCCGATGACGGGGAATTTCCCCCGATACAGGGTGCGCTGGTGGGGGGGTATTGGGGCCAAGAAAAATCGCCACTTTCTGAATGTATCGAGCGGTTGAATCCGCAGCCGATCACTGCTTGTGACGAGTGACTGCATAGACCGATATCGGCCTCGTCAAAGGCTCCAGCGCGTCCCTGCATGCACCCCTATCCCCGCCAATTCGGCATTCCATGCCTCTAAATCTGACATTGTTCCCCTCTGCCCCGCCAGCCCATCCAGGAATGATGGCAAACGGCTACACTCCTCAGGATTTCTCAACTACACCTCGACCATGGCGGCATCGATTTACCTCATGGTTCAAGCGATAACAGGCTTGTCTTCCGGTATCAGTCCAACCCCAGCTTCTTCCCGGTTCGATTACATGGAGTCAGCGTACATGCCCTTCCCCCCTCGCTTCCTCGACCACTACCGCAAAGCCGACCGCATCATGCTGGGCCTGATCTGGCTGATGTTCGCTTTCGCGGTGGGCCTGGCGTTCTGGCACGACACCTTCAAGCAGGCGCTGCTGGTGGGTGGCGGCACCAGCCTGTTGTTGACGCTGTTGTATCGCGCCATCGGCGGCTCGCGGTTGATGCGCTGTTTGCTCGGCACAGGCTTGATGGTGATGGCGGCGTTGCACATCAATCAGGCCGAGGGGGTCATTGAGTCGCACTTCGGGATTTTTGCGTTGTTGGCGGTGTTGACGTTCTATCGGGACTGGCTGCCGATTCTGGTGGCGGCGGTGACGATTGCGCTGCATCACGTGGTGTTTCATGTGTTGCAGCACCAGGGGTTTGCGGTGTTTGTGATGGCGCATCACGGTGGCTGGACGATGGTGTTCGTGCACGCCTTTTATGTGCTGATGGAGACGGTCGCGCTGCTCTATCTGGCGGTGCACAGCCAGGCCGATGCGGTAGAGAGCCAGGACATGCTGGACAAGATGCTCGCCGCGACTTCGCAGCTGACAACCGATCCTGGCAAGGGTGACAAGGCGCGAGCGCATGTGTCGCTGGCGCAGCGGTTCGATCAGTTCCTGATGCAGATCACCGCGTTGGTGGACGGGGTGGTGCGTGACTCCAACGGCTTGGGCCAGTTGGGCCAGGAGCTGGCCAAGGCCAGCAACACGCTGGAGCAAGGCGCCAAACATCAGTTGACGGAAATCGCGCAGATGACCGGGTCAATGCAGCGCATGGGCGATGCGATGGAGCACATCGTGGTGCAGGTCGAGCATGCCGTTGAGCATGCCGGCCAGGCCAGTGTGCAGATCACCCGCGGACAGGAAAGCGTGAACCGCGCGCGGCAGGAAATCACCCAGCTGGCTTCGCGCCTGGAAGGCACCAACCAGACCGTGCAGGTGCTGGCCGGGCAGGCACAGCAGATCGGTACGGTGCTGGAAGTGATCAGCAGCATTGCCGAGCAGACCAACTTGCTGGCGCTCAACGCGGCGATTGAAGCCGCGCGTGCCGGCGAGCAAGGCCGCGGCTTTGCCGTGGTGGCCGATGAAGTGCGCAGCCTGGCGCAGCGCACGGCGGTGTCGACCAAGGAAATCAGGACGATTATCGAGGCCCTGCAGCAAGGCAGCCGCAAAGCCGTGGAGGCCATGCAGGACAGCCGTGAAGGTGTGGAGCGCTGCGTCGAGGACAGTCAACTGGCGGCGGCGATGTTGCAGGCCATCGGCAGCGACATCTCACAGATCGATGAACTCAACGGGCGAATTTTCACCACGACCCGCGAACAATCCACGGCGAGTGTCGAGATTGTCGGGCGCTTGCAGTCGGTGCAGAACATTGCGCAGAACACGGCGGATGATATGCAGACGTTGGCGTCGAGCAGTCGTCAACTGCCGCCGATTGCCACACGGCTGGATGCGCTGGGGCGTACCTTTCACCCATGAGGGAGCCGTGATGGGCATGAACAATTTTTCATCCAGTCCATCACGGCCTGATTTCAAAGGATGTGGCGCACACCGTCCCTTCAGCGCTAATGGTTTGTTCTCGATCTACTGACAATCCCATCACATTTCGCCCGATAGCCTTGCTGCTCCAGCCGCTTCTCCGTCGTCACGGTGAGCGCAACGTGCGAAATAATGATGAACCATTCGATAGTCAGGTTTCTGAAAAGTGACCGCGGTGCGCTGATCCTGCTGCTCGGCGTATCGGCGTTTGTATTGCTGTTCGGGTTGGGCGCAAGGGAGCTTTGGGGGGCGGAAACGCGCTGGGCGAACATCGCGTTGCAGATGCTGCAAACCGGCGATTACTTCGACCCTTACCTCAAAGGCATGCCCTATTACGACAAGCCGCTGCCTTCCTATTGGTTGATTGCCGCCACGGCCCACCTGATGGGCGGCCTCGGGCACTGGTCACTGCGCCTGTCTTCTGTGTTGGCGGCGTGGCTGAGTATCTGGCTGGTCTATTTGATCGGTGAAAAGTTGTACAGCAAAGGCACCGGCCTGATGGCCGGCTGGTTTCTGGCGACGACCTTCTTTTTCGTGTTCTGGGCCCGGGTCGCCACGGCGGACGTGCTGACGGTTTGCGGTGTGTTGGCCGCCGTCTGGTGGTATTGGCGCGGGCCGGACGACACCCGGCTGAGTCGCTACAGCGTGTTTTTCCTGATGCTGGCACTGACGTCGCTGTTCAAGGGCTTGATCGGGTTCATCCTGCCGGGGCTGATGCTGTTGCCGCACCTGCTCAGCGAGAAGCGCTGGAAAAACCACCTCAATCCACGCCTGTTTCTGGCGATGCTGGTGGGCGGTGTGGTCTACATGCTGCCGTTCTTGCTGTCACACCGTTATGGCACGCCGACTTATGGTCCGAGCGGATTGGGCCTGGTGTTTCAGGAGAACGTGGTTCGGTTTTTCAAGCCGTTCGACAACATCGGCCCGATCTACACCTATCTGCTGTATCTGCCGGTCTACACCCTGCCCTGGGCGCCCTGCTGGATGCTCAGCCTGTGGGTGGCCGTGCGCAGCTGGAAGCACACCGAACCCAATGTTCGCTGGCTCATCGGGGGCCTGGGGTTGCTGTTCCTGTTCTTCACCGCCAGTGGCAGCCGGCGCAGCTATTACGTTTTGCCGCTGGTGCCGTTCGCGCAATTGCTGGCGGCCTGGTGGGTCACCCGGCGCATGGCGGCGCGTGAAGCGGCCGGCAAAGCCGGCGGGCCCGGTTGGACCCAGGGCATTGCCGGGGCGGCCGGGTTCCTGTTTGTGGTCCTTGGCGTGGTCTATCCCTGGACCAACGGCGGCGCCGGCGGTGTCATGCAATTCACCCGGGATGTGCGTGCCGAAGCCATCAAGACGGCGCCGTGGAACGAATGGCGCATGGTGCTGGTGGATGTCGACAACAAACTGCCCATGTACCTGCAGAATCATGGCTCGCCGTTCTACTACGTGCTCCCGGATTCGGACATCCCACAAACCGGCGACACAGCGGCGCTGATGGCGTGGCTGGAACAGAAAAGTGGCGAGCCCTGGAATCCCGAGCGCACGATCATCGTCGAGCAGTACAAGGACCTGAAACAACTGCCGCTGGAGTACCTGACGGCGGACCATCAACTGATTACCACGAAGCCCAACAACGGCGCCCGGTTGTTTCATGCGCATGAGAATGGCAGTGCGGCGTTTATTCCCTACGGGAAAACCGCGGTGGCAGGGCAAGCGGTAACGCAAGCATTGGATCAATGATGTTTTGAGGTGAGCCATCAATAAAAACGGGCGTTTAAGGAACGTCCGTTTGTTTAGATACGACAGTCCACCGGTCGTGGCAAATTTGCTCTATAGATTCATTACAACTACATTTGAATCTACAGACGCAAATAGAGTACGCGAATATGGCCGTCTCCATCCAAGCCCAATCCTTCACAAAAAACCAATGCGTCACCGGCCTGCGCGCTGCCGTGAGCATTCTGGAAAAGTGGCAGGCCACCAGCGACCAGGCCTGTCGCATCCTGCGTATTTCCCGCAGCACCTACACCCGCGCCCGGCAGCGCGATGTGGAGTGGGCTGTGGCACTGGATGCGGATCAGATGCAGCGCATCAGCTTCGTGCTGAACATTCACGCCACGCTGCGACTGGTGTTCGACAACCCGGACAACGTGTACGGCTTTGCCTCGATGGCCAACGACAACGAGTTTTTCAATGGCCGCAGCCCGTTGGAGATCATGGCCCAGGGCGACATGATTGCGCTGTATGAAACCTTCCGCCGCATCGACATGTTGCGGGGTGCGCAATGGTGATGGCGAGTGAGCTGGCGGTGTTTGCCGGTCAGTCGTTGCAGGCTTATCGCCTGGTCAATTCGAAGTTTCCGCCGATTGCTTTGTTTGATGACGTCGCGGACGCGGATGAGTTTGAAGTGCTGTTCGAGATTCAGGCGCTGACCAATCCGCGGTTGAAGAATGAAGTGGGTCAGCTTGAGTTGATTGCGCGCAGCGAGATCCCGTTCGGGATTGCCGGTTGCTCTTACGCCATCGCGCCGTTTACCCATGTCAATCCGGCGGGGTCGCGCTTCAGTGACGGCAGTTTCGGGGTGTTGTACCTGGCGGATTCGATGGAAACGGCGCTGGCCGAAGTGCGGCATCACCAGGCGCTGTATTGGTCGAAGGTGCCGGGCCTGAACTATGAGCGGTTTGTGTTTCGCGGGTTGGCCTGTGCCTTTGGCGATGGCGGAATGAAGGACGCCACCGCCCTGCCGCTGACCGATCCGGTGTATGCGTCGGACGATTACAGCCATTCCCGCGTGCTGGGGCGGGCGGTGCGGGACGCCGGTTGTCCCGGTTTGCGTTATCACTCGGTGCGCATGCCGGGCAGTCATTGCTGGGCGTTGATGACGCCGAGGCCAGTCTCGTCGATTGTGCAGACGGCGCATTACGAGATGGTCTGGAATGGGCAGATCACCAGTGTCAGCCAGATCAGCGAAGCCTGATTGCCTTGCGATGACCCTGTGGCGAGGGAGCTTGCTCCCGCTGGGCTGCGCAGCAGCCCTTTTTTTTGGGGCCGCTTCGCGACCCAGCGGGAGCAAGCTCCCTCGCCACAAAAAGAGGTGCTTATACAGGCGGTGTTCGATCCATTGACCGCATCGATAGTCACCATCATTTCAATGAAGTTCTCTTAAAAAATCCCCGGCGTAACATCTGCTCCATACCCACCCATAAGCACCCCGGAGCACACGATCATGAAACGCCAGACCCTCCTCAGCATCGCTTTCTCGGTTTTCGCAGTTAACGCTTTCGCCGCAAACTCTGCTCAACCTGTGGTCGCTGAAGGCGGCTCGGATCGTCTGATTGAAAGCCGTGTGGCCGAGGGTGGTTCCGATCGCCTGATCGAGAATCGTGTGGCCGAAGGCGGTTCGGATCGCCTGTTGGAAAAACGTGTTGCTGAAGGCGGTTCCGATCGCCTGATCGAAAACCGCGCTGTCTGAATGCAGTGCTTTACCGCAGGACTCAACGAAAAGCCCGGCCTCAGCAGCCGGGCTTTTTCGTGTTCAGTACCTGAAACTCCAGCGGTGACCGGCCAACAGTGCTCTGCCGCCCGGCTGTCGAGCCTTCCTGAGCGGGTTGATCGGCTCACTGCTTGATGGGGGTGACGAGCACCTTTTCCTCGGTGTCGAGGACGAACACCGCCAATAGGCGTGCCGGTTGAGTGTCACTGGCGTTGGCGCTGACCAGGTGCACGGAACCCGGCTCCTCTACGAAGTTTTCGCCGACCTTGTAGATCTTTTCCGGCTGGCCTTTGACCTGGATGCGAAACGAGCCTTCCAGCACCGTCGCATAGATGAAGGCCGTTTTCGGATGGGTGTGGGCCGGCGACGCGGCACCCGGCCCATACTCGACGACCACGCCCCTCATGCTTTTGCCAGGGATGTTGGGAATGGGACGGTCGAACACCACCGTCACTTTGCCGGGAGGCGGCTCGGCGGCCGAGGCGGCGCTGATCGAGAGCGCTGCGAAGACAGCGGCCATTAGCAATCGGGTAACCATGGGGTTTCTCCTGGATGGGTAGGGAAATGTAAGGGTGCGATGCGTTACTGCGCTGTCGACCGGGCCAGCCAGTCGTCGAAGCGAATCGCCCCCAGGCGTGCGTTCTTGCCGGTGACCAGCGATTGATCGTCGAGCACGGCGCCGAAGTAACGGGCATGTACATCCGGCACGACCTTGCGACTGTCCTGGGTGGCTCGCAGATAGCGCCTGGCCAGTTCGTCGATCGGCATGGTTTCCGGGCCGCCCACTTCAACCGTGCCATTGAGCGGTGCTGCCAGCACGACATCGGCCAGCGCCGCTACCACGTCGTCGGACGCTATCGGCTGGATCAGCGCCGGCGACGCATGAATCTCATCGCCAACGGTGAACGACTGGACAATGCCGCCGGCAAACTCGGAGAACTGCGTGGCACGCACAATGCTGTAGGGAATGCTGGACGCCTTGATAAGGGCTTCCTGCGCAACCTTGGCCCGAAAGTAGCCGGTATCGGGAAGCCGTTCGCTGCCGACAATCGACAGGGCCACGTGATGACGAACCCCGGCAGCCGCTTCGGCGGCCAGCAGGTTACGGCTGGAGGTCTGGAAGAAATCGAGAACGGCCTGGTCCTCCCACGACGGCGCGTTCGCCACGTCGACCACCACGTCAGCACCATCCATCGCTTCGGCCAGGCCTTCGCGGGTGATGCTGTTCACGCCCGAGCTGGGGCTGGCGGCGAGCGCATCATGGCCGCGCTCGCGAAGGGTGTTCACAAGTTTCGATCCGATGAGGCCGGAGCCTCCGATGACGACGATCTTCATGACTGTTCTCCACTTGTCGACGGCAACCATTGCGTCGGTATGGAGAGATTGCCTTCACGGGTCAGGCAAGTCCTTGCGTTTGCCTTGGAGAGCGCTTGGATTTTTGTCCAAGGCAACTGACGGTTGTCCAACCTCCCTTGCCGCTGACGGTGCAGCGGCTGACGAGCTGCCGTATCATTCTTTGCAGTCACAACCAGCCGCCCGGGGATGCCCGTCTTGCCATTCAGCTTTGAAGATTACGTACTCGATCAGGAGCGCCGGGAACTGACCCTGCGCGGGCAAGTCGTGGCCGTCGGACCGCAGGTCTTCGACCTGTTGCTGCTGTTCGTCAACAATCCCGACCGCGTCGTCAGCAAGGACGAATTGCTCAAGGCGGTGTGGGGCGACCGGATCGTTTCGGAATCGACGATCACCAGCCACATCAATGCCGTGCGCAAGGCCATCGGCGATACCGGTGAGGAGCAGCGCCTGGTACGCACCGTCGCCCGCAAAGGCTACCGCTTCGTTGGCCGGATCAACGGCGACCTGACCGGGCAAGCGCGACAGCCCGAGAGCGATGAACACCCGACCACCGCCCCGAAGCCAACCCCCTCCCCTGCGCTGGTCCTGCCGGAAAAACCCTCGATCACCGTCCTGCCCTTCCAGAACCTGAGCGGCGATCCGGAGCAGGAATACTTCGCCGACGGCGTCGTGGAGGACATCATCGCCGCCCTGTCGCGCCTTCGCTGGCTGTTCGTCATCGCACGCAACTCGAGCTTCACCTACAAGGGCCAGACGGTGGACGCCCAAGGCGTTGGCCAGGCGCTGGGCGTGCGCTACGTGCTCGAAGGCAGCGTGCGCAAGAGCGGGAACAAGCTGCGCATTACCGGGCAACTGATCGACGCGACAAGCGGTACGCACCTCTGGGCCGAGCGCTTCGAAGGCCTGCTGGACGATATCTTCGAGCTGCAGGACCAAATCACCGAAAGCGTCGTCGGCGCGATCGCGCCACAACTGGAGCGGGCAGAAATCGAACGCGCCAAGCGCAAGCCGACGGATAGCCTGGACGCCTACGACTACTACCTGCGGGGCATGGCAAAACTGCACAGCGGCGGCCGGGAAGCCATCGAGCAGGCGCTGCCGATGTTCTACCAGGCCATCGAGCTCGATGGGGAATTTGCCTCGGCCTATGGCATGGCCGCCTGGTGCCACTTCTGGCGCAAGCTCAATGGCTGGATGGGCGATCGGCCTGCAGAAATCGCCGAGGGCATACGGCTGGCGCGGCTGGCGGTGGCCCTCGGCCGCGATGATGCCGTCGCGTTGACCCGGGGCGGACATGCGCTGGCCCACCTCGCCGGCGAAGTCGACGGCGGCATTGCACTGCTCGACCGGGCGCGCCTGCTCAATCCCAATCTCGCCCCCGCCTGGTTTCTGGGCGGTATCCTGCGGGCGCTGCGCGGTGAAACGGACGCGGCCATCGAGCACCTGAACCATGCCGTTCGCTTGAGCCCGCTGGACCCGGAAATGTTCAGGATGCAGGTCGGCATGGCGCTCGCGCATTTCTTCGCCGGGGACTTCGATGCCGCTGCGGCCTGGGCGGACAAGGCGCTGGGCAACCTGCCCAGCCTGCTGGTCGCCGCGGCACTGGTGGCGGCCAGTCACGCGCTCGGTGGTCGAATGGACAAAGCGAAGCTGGCGATGCAACGCCTGCTAGCGCTGAATCCCTCTTTGCGCCTGTGCGCCCTCAAGGACTGGCTGCCCATTCAAAGGCCTGAGGATTTCGCCCGTTTCGTCGAGGGATTGCGCCTGGCGGGATTGCCGGAGTAAACACGACCACCCTTGATCTGTAGGAGCGAGCCTGCTCGCGATGGTCGTCAACGATGACGCGGGTTACCTGATTAAACGCGGTGTCCTCAAGTCCATCGCGAGCAAGCTCGCTCCTACAATAGTTGCACATTGCTACGGTAGGCTAAGCTTTGAGCAACTCGTTGCTCATGATGCTCGGTTCTGCAGGTTTTGGGTGTTTCTGGAGAGCGTCTGCAACAGCGATCTCAGACTGGCCAAAACCTTTCACGCAGGATTGCCGTGATGACCGAGCCCCTCCTCAGCTTTGATGCACTCAAACGCGCCGCTGCCGCCGGCGAAATCGACACCGTGCTGGTCTGCATGGTCGACATGCAGGGACGCCTGGTCGGCAAGCGCTTCCAGGTCGAGTTTTTCATCGACAGCGGCCACGAAGAAACCCATTGCTGCAACTACCTGTTGGCCGACGACATCGACATGGAGCCGGTGCCGGGTTACGCCGCGGCCAGTTGGAGCAAGGGCTACGGCGATTTCGTGCTCAAGCCCGACATGTCCACCCTGCGACGCGTGCCCTGGCTTGAGTGCACGGCGCTGGTGCTGTGCGACGTGCTCGATCATCACCATCGCCAGGACCTGCCCCACAGCCCGCGGGCGATTCTGAAAAAGCAGGTCGAGCGTCTGCGCGAGCGTGGCTATACCGGCATGTTTGCCTCGGAACTCGAGTTCTATCTGTTCGATGAGAGCTACGAGGCGATCCACAAACGCAACTATCACAAACCGAAAACCGCCGGCCATTACATCGAGGACTACAACATCCTCCAGACCACCCGTGAAGAGCCGGTGCTGCGGGCGATTCGCAAGCATCTGCAGGCCTCGGGCATTCCCGTGGAAAACTCCAAGGGCGAATGGGGCCCGGGCCAGGAAGAGATCAACATCCGCTACGCCGATGCGATGACCATGGCCGACCACCACGTCATCATCAAGCACGCCTGCAAAGAGATCGCGCAGTTGCAGGGCAAGGCGATCACCTTCATGGCCAAGTGGCGTTACGACGCCGCCGGTTCCAGCAGTCACATCCATAATTCGCTGTGGGACAAGAACGCGAAGAAGCCGCTGTTCTTCGACGCGAAAGCCGAGTTCGGCATGTCGAAACTGATGCGTGCCTGGGTCGCCGGGCAGCTCAAATACGCCAACGACATCACCTGTTTTCTCGCGCCCTACATCAACTCCTACAAGCGCTTTCAGGCCGGCACCTTTGCGCCGACGCGGGCGGTGTGGAGCCGCGACAATCGCACCGCGGGCTTTCGCTTGTGTGCCGAAGGCAGCAAGTCCATCCGCATCGAATGCCGCATCGGCGGCGCCGACCTCAACCCCTATCTGGCCTTCGCCGCGTTGATCGCGGCGGGCCTGGCCGGCATCGACGAAAAGCTCGATCTCGTGCCGCCATTCGAAGGGGATGCCTACCAGGACGAGCATTTGCCGGAAGTGTCCAAGACCCTGCGCGATGCGAGCGCCGCCCTCAAGGCCTCCGCCATGTTGCGCGAGGCGTTCGGCGATGAGGTGGTCGACCATTACGTGCACACCGCCGAGTGGGAACAGAAAGAGTACGACCGGCGAATCACCGACTGGGAACTGCAGCGCGGCTTCGAGCGCTATTGAGAACATCATGACTGCGAAGGTGCAATTGATCTCCCCGGTCGATGGCCGGGTGTACGTCGAACGAGAGATGGCCGATGCGGCGCAGGTCGAGCAGGCGCTGACCTCCGCTGCCAGCGCACAGGCGGCATGGCAGCGCCGCTCACTGAGCGAACGCGCAGCATTGTGCAGCGCCGCAGTGGACGCGATGTTGTCGATGCAGGCCGACATCGTGCCGGAACTGGCCTGGCAGATGGGTCGCCCGGTGCGCTATGGCGCCGGCGAACTGCGCGGATTTGCCGAACGCGCCCGGCACATGATCGCCATCGCACCGCAAGCGCTGGCCGATATAGAGCCGGAACCTGTGGCGGGTTTTCGACGCTACATCAAGCGCGAGCCGCTGGGAACGGTGCTGGTGGTCGCGCCGTGGAACTACCCCTATTTGACCGCGGTGAACACAATCATCCCGGCGCTGATGGCGGGCAACAGCGTGATCCTCAAGCATGCGTCGCAAACCCTGCTGGTGGGCGAGCGTTTCGCCGAGGCCATGCGCCGTGCCCATCTGCCGGATGGCCTGTTCCACAACCTGCTGCTCGATCATCGGCAGACCGCCGCGATCATTGATTCGGGCCGGGTACAGCAGGTCAATTTCACCGGTTCAGTCGATGCCGGCAAGGCCATGGAAAGCGCCGCCACGGGACGCTTCATCGGCGTGGGCCTGGAGCTCGGCGGCAAGGATCCGGCCTACGTGCGGGCTGACGCCAACCTCGAACATGCGGTGGAAAACCTGGTGGACGGCAGCTTCTTCAATTCCGGGCAGAGTTGCTGCGCCGTGGAGCGCATCTACGTCGACCAGAAAATCTTCCCGGTGTTTGTCGAGCGCTTCGCCGAACTGACCCGCCAGTACGTGCTGGGCAACCCGCTGGACGAAGCCACCACCCTCGGTCCGATGGTGACACCGGGGGCCGCCTTTTTCGTTCGTGGCCAGATCGCCGAAGCGCTCGCACAGGGCGCGACGGCGCTGATCGATCCGCAGGCCTTTCCCGCCGACGTGCCGGGCAGCGCCTACCTCGCGCCGCAGGTCCTGGTCGATGTCAGCCATCAAATGTCGGTCATGCGCGACGAAAGCTTTGGCCCGGTGGTCGGCATCATGCCGGTGGCCAGCGATGACGAGGCCATTGCCTTGATGAACGACAGTGAGTTCGGGCTCAGTGCGTCCATCTGGACCCGGGACCTCGCAGCGGCCGAACGCCTGGGCAACCAGATCGCCACCGGCACACTGTTCATGAACCGCTGCGACTACCTGGACCCGGCGCTGGCCTGGACCGGCGTGAAGAACAGCGGGCGTGGCGTCACCCTGTCGCCACTGGGCTACGAGCACCTGACCCGGGCCAAATCCTTTCATCTGCGTCACGAGGTGTAGACCATGAACCTGACTGGAAACTGGAACTACCCCACGAGCGTTCGGTTCGGCGTCGGGCGCATCGCCGAGCTGGCCGACGTCTGTCGCAGCCAGGGTATCGAGCGACCCTTGCTGGTCACCGACAGCGGCCTGGCGCGCACACCGATCACCACGGCGGCACTGGACTCATTGCGCGCCGCCGGCCTGGGTGTGGCGTTGTTCTGTGACCTCAAGCCCAACCCGGTGGAAGCCAACCTGGCCGGCGGGCTCGACGCCTGGCGCGCCGGCAAACACGACGGTGTGATCGCCTTCGGCGGCGGCAGTGGCCTGGACATGGGCAAGCTGATTGCCTTCATGAGCGGCCAGACCCGCCCGGTCTGGGACTTCGAAGACATCGGCGACTACTGGACCCGCGCCGACGACAGCCGCATCGCCCCGGTCATTGCCGTGCCGACCACGGCGGGGACCGGCTCGGAAGTCGGGCGTGCGGCGGTGATCATCGACGAGCGCACCCACACCAAACGCATCATCTTCCACCCGAAAATGATGCCGCGCGTGGTCATCAGTGACCCGGCCCTCACCGTCGGCATGCCCGCCAAGGTCACCGCGGGCACGGGCATGGACGCATTATCCCATTGCCTGGAAGCGTACTGCGCCCCCGGCTTTCATCCCCTGGCCGATGGCATTGCGGTGGAAGGCATGCGCCTGGTGGCCAACGCCCTGGTGAAAGCGGTACACACGCCGTCGGACCTCGAGGCACGCGCGCAAATGCTCGCGGCGGCGGCCATGGGCGCCACGGCGTTCCAGAAAGGCCTGGGCGGGATGCATGCGCTCTCCCATCCGGTGGGTGCGCTGTACGACACCCATCACGGCATGACCAACGCCACCTTCATGCCCTATGTCCTGCAATTCAATCGCACGGCCATCGAGGAGCGCATCACCCGCCTGGCGGCGTACCTGCGCCTGCCCTCGCCGGGGTTCGACAGTTTCCTGGCCTTCGTCCTCAAGCTGCGCAAGGACATCGGCGTGCCCCATACCCTGGTTGAACTGGGCGTGGATGACCGGCAGGCCGACCTGATCGCGGACATGGCGATTGTCGACCCCTCGGCAGGTGGCAACCCGCTGCCCTTGACCCGGGACGGCGTGGCAAAGATTTTCGACGCGGCACTTCACGGCCGTCTGTAGGAGCGAGCCTGCTCGCGATGGACGTCAACGATGACGCGTGGAGCCTGACACCCCGCGTCGTCCTCAAGTCCATCGCGAGCAGGCTCGCTCCTACAGAAAACCAAGGTCGAGCCTACGGCGGCTCAGTTCGGCCTGTCCAACACCTGAAAAGGGGCACACAACAATGAACCCAACAAGCCAGCCGGGCACCGACGCGCATGACGAGGACGTCAAGGTGCTGCACAGCATGGGCTACGCCCAGCAACTCTCACGACGAATGGGTGTTTTCTCCAACTTCGCCATTTCCTTTTCGATCATCTGCATCCTCTCCGGCGGCATCAACTCACTGGCCCAGGGCACCTCGGGCGCGGGCGGCATATCCATCGGGATCGGCTGGCCGATCGGCTGCCTGATCTCCGGGGTATTCGCCATGGCCATGGCGCAGATCTCCTCGGCCTACCCCACCGCCGGCGGCCTGTACCACTGGGGCTCGATCCTCGGTAACCGCTTCACTGGCTGGCTGACCGCATGGTTCAACCTGCTGGGGCTGGTCACGGTGCTGGGGGCGATCAACGTCGGGACCTATTACTTCTTTTTCGGTGCCTTCGGACCGGCACTGGGCATGGAGGACACGACCACGGTCCGGGTGATTTTCCTGGCAATCCTCACCGGCCTTCAGGCCTTGTGCAACCACTTGGGTATCGGCCTGACCGCCAGGCTCACCGACTTCTCCGGCTACCTGATCTTCGCCACGGCGCTGGCGCTGACCATCGTTTGCCTGATCTCGGCACCCAGCTATGAATTCGCGCGGTTGTGGACCTTCGGCAACTATTCCGGCGAAGCGGGCGGCGGCGTCTGGCCGCAGGTCTCCAACGGCTGGGTGTTCATGCTCGGCCTGCTGTTGCCGATCTACACCATCACCGGCTATGACGCCTCGGCGCATACCTCCGAGGAAACCCGCAACGCGGCCATGTCGGTACCCCGCGGCATGGTCATGTCGGTGGTCTGGTCGCTGCTGTTCGGCTGGCTGATGCTCAGCGCGTTCGTGCTGATGCTGCCGAGCATGGACGAGGCGGCCAAGCAAGGCTGGAACGTGTTTTTCTGGGCCATGAACACCCAGGTCAACCCGACCTTGAAACTGGTGCTTTTCGTGGCGATTTTCATCTCGCAGGTACTCTGCGGGCTGGCCACCGTCACCTCGGTTTCGCGCATGATTTTCGCCTTCTCCCGGGACGGTGGCCTGCCCTGCTCCAAAGCCCTGTCCTCCGTCTCGCCGACCTTTCGCAGCCCGGTGGCGGCCATCTGGACCGGTGCCACCCTTGCCGTCCTGTTCGACTGGGGCTCGTCGGTGATCTCGGTCGGGGCAACGCCGGTCTACACGATCGTGGTGTCCTGCACGGTGATCTTCCTGTTCTTCTCCTTCGCCATCCCCATCGTGCTCGGCCTGTTTACCTACGGGACGTCGAAGTGGCCGACCATGGGGCCATGGAACATGGGGCGATTCTGGTACTCGGTGTTCGCCATCCTCTCGATCCTGTCGATGATCATCATCTTCGTCATCGGCATCCAGCCACCGAACGATTGGGCGCTGTACATCACCATCGGTTTCCTGGTCCTGACCGCCATCGTCTGGTTCGGTTTTGAAGCCCGGCGCTTCCAGGGGCCACCGGTGGGCGACATGATCGTCAAGCGCCAGGCTGAAATCGCTGCGGCGGAAGCGGCGTTGAACAAACAAACCGGCGTTTGATGGCCACTGCGTGCATTTAGTCCAGTCCTGAAACAGGTTCACGCCTGCTTCAGGACCAAAAAAACGTACAGCGCCACTGCGTCGATCGCGATTGCGCCGACAAATCCGCATCTAAAAAAGGAAGCGTCCTACATACAAGCTATTTCACAAGCGACTTAATTGCCGCCTTTGGGTTTCGCCAGGAGCATGGATGCGCAGGTCCTGGGGTGACCACGGGTTGCTTATGCCGCAGGAAGCTTGTTAATGGAACTGACAAAAATATCCTCGCCACAGAACCGGCGTCTGATCAGGTTCACCTCCCCGATTGCGAACCAGCAGGAGCTGTTGCTCGAGCACTTTTCCGGCGCCGAGGGCTTGTCGACACTATTCAGTTTCGAGCTGTCGCTGATCAGTCAGGATGCGCGACTGGAACTCAAGTCGTTAATGGGACAACCGGCGTCACTCGAGATTGAATTGGCAACCGGCGAGACGCGTTACATTCAGGGCTACATCAGTCGATTCAGCCTGCAGAACAGTGACGGCGGCCTGGCTTACTATTCGGCCACCTTGAGCCCCTGGATGTGGATGCTGTCGCGACGTGTCGACTCGCGGATCTTTCAAGAGCAGAGCATCGAAGACATCCTGCGCACGGTGTTCGCCCACTATGGCGTGCTGCCCAGGTTCGAGTTCCGCCTGGAGCAGCCGCTCAAGTCCCACAGCTACATCACGCAATACCGCGAGAGCGATCTGGATTTCGTCTTACGCCTGCTGGAGCGTGAGGGCTTGTTGTTCTACTTCGAGCATACGAAGGAAGAACACCGCCTGATCATCACCGACCATTCGCGCAACCTTGAGCCGCTGGCCCGGCAACCGCGGATCCGCTACCACAGCGCGGCGGTCACCGAGACCGCCGACTCGATCACCCGATGGAGCAGCCAGCGGGTTCTGCAGTCCGGCAAGATGGCCATCCAGACCTTCGACTACCGGCAGCCGCGCAATCCGCTGCCGGTCAGCATGCCCAGCCTTAACGTCCAGGGTGATGTGCCAGCCTACGAGATCTACGACTTTCCCGGTCATTACAGCCACGGCATGCCTGCAGATGGTGAGGCGCTGGTGCGGCATCGACTCGAAGCCCTGGAGGCACAGGGCAAGACGTTTGAGGGCGCCAGCAACTGTCGCGCCATGCTGCCGGGCTACACCTTCGAACTGACCCAGCACTTCGATCACGATGCTGATCCCGTGGATGATCGTCAGTTCCTCCTGCTCAAGGTGGAGCACCAAGGCCGCAACAACTACCTGACGGATCAACCGGCGAGCTACGACAACAGTTTCGTCTGCATCCGCCACAAGATTGCCTTTCGCCCGCCGATCATTACGCCGCGACCGACGATTTCCGGGCCGCTCACCGCCATTGTGGTGGGCCCGGAAGGTGAGGAGGTTTTCACCGACGAACTGGCGCGCGTGCAAGTGCGCTTTCATTGGCAGCGGGCGCAGGACCCTGCCCAGGGCACGACTTGGCTCAGGGTCGCCATGCCCAGTGGCGGCGCCGGCTTCGGCCACCAGTTTTTGCCGCGCATCGGTCAGGAAGTGCTGGTGACCTTCCTCGGCGGCGACATCGACCGTCCCCTGGTGACGTCGGTGCTCTACAACGCCGACCATTTTCCCCCGCACTTCAGTAACGCCACGGGGTTGCCGGGCAATCGAACCTTATCCGGGATCCAGACCCGGGAACATCAGGGCCAGGGCTTCAACGAACTGCTCTTCGACGATACACCCGGCGCGTTGCGCGCCCGACTGGGCACGACCCATCAGGCCACCGCGCTGAACCTGGGCAAGCTCGTCACGCCGCGAACCGACGGGCAGGCCCAGGCGCGCGGCCAGGGCGCCGAACTGCGCAGCGATGCCGCGATTGCCCTGCGGGCGGCCCAAGGGCTGTTGTTGACCACCTACGCTCGCCACGATGCGCAGGGTTCACAGCTGGACCGCGAAGAACTGCTCAAGCTGTTGGCCGAGTGCGGCGAACTGTTCCAGGCCCTCGGCCAGACCGCCGCTGCCCGTGGCAGCCCGAAGATCGACACCCAGGGCATCGAGGCGTTGCGTCAGTCGCTGAGCCAATGGCCGGCACCCGAAAGCAACAGTCCGGGCGATCCGGTGGTCGCGATAGCGGCTGCAGCCGGCATTGCCAGCGCCACACCGCGCTCGCAGGTGCATTACGCCGGTGAAAACCATGACACCACCGCCCAGGATCATTTGCAGCTGAGCAGCGGCGCGGCCATGCGCTTGCACGCCGGCAAAGGCATCAGCGCCTTCGCCCAGGACGAAGGCATCAGCGCCATCGCCAATCGCGGCAAGGTGCTGGTGCAGGCCCAGGACGACGACATGGTGCTCAACGCGCAAAAGAACCTGCACCTGTCGGCTGCCGAAGGCGAAGTGCTCATCACCGCCCCCACCATCCGCCTGGTGGCCGATGACGGCAGCTACATCAGGATCGGTGGCGGGGTCGAGATCGGTACCCGGGGCAAGGCCGTTGTGCATGCCGGCGAGCATGACTGGGTGGGGCCCAAGACCGACAGTGCTGCCTTTTCTGTTTTCGGTCGGGACGGCGCGGACCAACGGCATCGACTGCACTACGAAGGTGATCCAGCCGCAATTGTTCAAGGCCAACCCTACAAGATTGCCCTGGAAGACGGCAGCTCGGTGCAAGGCATCACCGGGACTGATGGACTAACCGAGTTGCTCCAGAGAACAGAGATGCAGCTCGCCAATCTCGAGGTTTTTCGCAATACATCCCACCTGGCAGCGAACCCGGGCTCCAACAGTACAGGGGTGGACGCATCAAGCCCTTTTGACCCCAGCATCGGACCAGACACCCGTACCGACGGCAGCTAAGGAAAGTGTCGACCCAGTGATCGACGACAGGAACATGATTTCAAAAGGATATGGAAAGCATGAGCTATACGGATAACGCAGTGATCGCCACCGGCACGAGTCGTTTGCTGCCGAATAGATCCACGGATCGCAACACTGCTGTGCCGCGAGACCTGCCTGGCGTGGTGATTTTCCTGCACGGCGTGAATGACCCCGGGGCGTCCTATGAGTCGGTGGAGACCGGGTTGTGCCAAGGGGTTAACGAGCGGCTGGATCGGCCGGATCTCAAGGCGGGGCGGTATGGGGCAGATTACAGTGCAGCCGAAGCGTTACCTCCTGAGCTGCGGGAGGATGAGCACAAGGCTGCGCTCGATGATCCGGACACCTACCTCTATCAGCGCGATACAAATGCCCCGAAGACCCGCAGCCTGTTGATTCCTTTTTATTGGGGCTACCGGGCCGAACCCGGGGAAATCAAACGCGATAAAAATGGCCATCCAGCCCGCTTGCGCGATCAATTCCTGGACAGGTTCGACAACCGTCTGGACCGCCATTTCGCCAAAGGCGGCGGATTTTTCGCTAACGCCACCAACAATTTGCTAGAAATGTACGAAGAAGGGTTCGGCAAATGGCTGCGCCATTGGGTTCAACCCACCATGCCTAACTCCCTGTACATGGGCAAGGCGCCGCATCGACGGTATTTCGTGCTGGCCGCGACCCGGCTGGCGATGCTGGTCAGCGAGATCCGCCGCGTCTCACCCGACGAGACCATCACCATCATGGGGCACAGCCAGGGCACGCTGATCACCTTGCTCGCCCAGGCCATGCTGGTGGATCGCGGTGAGCGCTGTGCCGACTGCGCAATCATGGTGGCCTCGCCCTATTCGGTACTGCCGGACGCGACGCCGAAAAATATGCGAACCCTGCAGACCCTGGTCGACATCGTGCAACACACCACTCAATCCCCTCATGCGCAACCACCCCTCAGTGCCGTGCGCTGTGGCGTACCGGGTTATGGCGGTCGCACGGGGTCGCGCTGGTCACCCGAACAAGGCCAGCGTCTGGGCGCTGACGGGAACACCCTGGTGTTTCCCGAGCGCGACAACCGCGGCAAGGTTTACCTGTATTTCTGCCCGGACGACACCACCGTAGCGCTGGATGATGTGCAAGGCATCGGCACTTACGGTGTGCCGGACGAGCTACCCGATGGCCAGCCGGCCATGACCGTGCTGCAGTCCATGCGCTTCTACCAGCGCCTGTGGACCAAGCGCCTGCGTGACGGCAAACCGGTACTGGTTGGCAAACCGCCGCAAGCGGACCTCACCCGTGCAGAAGGCGAGCCGCGTTATCCCGGTGGCGGCTCGGTCGCAGCGATAGCCTCGCAAACAGGCATCCGTGAAGGCCAGGAACGCACCATCAATGCCGAACAACTGCACCCACCCCATGCACCGCAAATGTTTGGCGGCGAAGCCGTGACGGGGTCTACCCATCAGGCCGGAAAGGATCGACCGGATGCGGTGTCGCAAAACGCTGCATTGGGCAACCCCGGTGCCACTTTCAAATGGATTTACGTGACCAAGAGTGACAAGCGACTCGACCTGGACGATGGACTTGTTCGCTGGAATCACGGCAAAGAGCCCGACGACCAGACCCGGGCCCTGCGCCAGACGCCGGTGTCCGGCAACCCGATGCTCAATCGTAAGGACCACTACCGCATCTACCGTGAGGAAACCCCTAACGAAATCCGTGCACGCATGCAGGTTGACCAGAAGGAATGGACTGACAACAGCTATCACTCGGCTGTATTGCGCAGCCCGGAGAACCATCGCTGGGTGACGGCGATGGACATAGCGATTGGGCAGGCCAAGTGCCTGGATGATCCGGTGATGCGGGAGTTGTTGGTGGCGATTGCGGATTGGAAGATGGATGAAAATCGATTTGAAGAAGTCAGCGGTTTTCTGGGTTGGTCCCGACTTAGTGCAGAGGCGCGGGCGTTGGTAAAAGCCAGTTATCAGTATTACGACAAGGGTAAATTTCCCTCAAACGAGCTGGTTTCGCTGACGCCGCCAGCGCTGATAATCGGCTCGAAGGAAAAAGGTGCGCGTCCATGAGGGATCGTCGGCAGGACAAATCACAGCGACCGCGCCTGAAGGGTTATCTCTGGACGGCCGGGATATTTATAGCCACTTGGCTCGGTTTTTTGCTGTTCATCATCTACACAGCTCAGGCTGAAAACAGGGAGTTGGGGGATATGAACACCGCGATGCTTAAGGGAATAGCAAGTATTTTTGGCGCGCTGGCATTGATTTACAGCTTTCACTGGCTCGGCAAGGCCGACGCCTACCAAGACGCAGAGCTTCAGGCCTACAAAACAAAAGTCATGGCCGAAAGCACCGAGCAAATCGCTACCCAAGAGCGCATCTATTCGCTGGAAATTCGGGGGGTGGGGCTCGCGGTGCAAGGGTGGTATCAATCATCGGTGTGGCAGAAAATCGAGAAAAAAGCAGACAACTTTGCTTCGATTTTTTCGAAGGACACTAAGGGCTACAAGTCCTCATTATTATCCCGAGAGAACTCCAGTCGTCTTGGTACACGGGCTGCTTTTAAGTATTCGGCAAGTGACTCAGTGGCCTACTGGCCAATTCCGGTGTTTGCGTTGGGACCGCCAGATCCTTATGAAAAAGGCTACAAGGCTGCCGGTCTGATCAACTCAGGTCGAAATGCCGCCACGTTGGGGGTGACACAGTTTCTCTGGCAAGACGACGAGAACACCGCTCACGCACAAGCAATGATCGAACGGCTCTTTGTTTTTTTTGACGACAACCCACAAGTGCCACAGGCGTTGATCGTTAGCAAGGATGGCGACGTGTCCCGAAATCTGTACCGAAAGCAGGGTACACCCGGCTTGCAAAGCGTCCAGGCCGTTCCGACCGTTTTTGGAAGCACGACAGGTCTGCTGCTCACCCGTTCGGATCGGGTAGACCGTTACATTCGCCCCTTTGCCACCCACGACTCAGAGGACAACCAGAACACAAATACTGACATGGGCAAGTTGTGGGCGTACTACTGGAATCGTGATGTAGCATTCATCGATTGGTATGAAAATGCTGAGCGGGCAAGAGGTATGGAGGAACCAAATGCCCCCAGCACCATGTCCTCCACCTACTGGCAATCCCAACTCCCCACCCTCTGGCAAACCCTGAGCAACCGAGGCCCCGGTCATTTCGAACCCTCCCCATGGCTACCGGTGCGCTGGGCCGAGCATCAAGTCAAGGAATTCGATAAAGCCCCGGTATTGGGCTACTTGCACCGTCCGATCAAAGTCCCGATGCGTGACGAAAACGGCAAACCGCTCAAACCCGCGCTACAGGCCAAGGCCCTGCAAACAGGCTGGCTGCAGGCACTGGAAACCCTGCCAAACGGTGAAAAGCCGGCGCGGGTGTTTTACGACAGCACCGACAACACCCCTGGCGAGATCGCTCTGACCATCGCGTTGCACGGCCTCAATGTCGATGGAACCGGCCTCGAGTTAGGCAATGCCGACGAGGGCTACGACATCGGTCGGCGCCTGGGCAACACCGGCGTCAGTAGCGCCCTGGTCGAAATCAACCTCGCCACGATTGCCAGCTATCAGGAAGGTGGCGTCAGCGCGGTGGTGTACACCGGCGAGGACGGCAGCGTCACCGTGCAAATGGTCCGCCCGCCGGACGAAGCCCGCAAAGCGAAGAACCAGCAAACCCACGGTGTCGACCCGTTCAGGTTTCGTATGCCGGGAGACAAACCATGAGCCATCCCATTTGCCTGGGTGATGCCACCAGCAGCGGTGGCACCGTGGTTTCCTGCCAGCTCGAAGGCACGCATACCCTCAATGGAAAAACCCCGGCGGTGTTGGGCGACAAGGCTTACTGCCCGCTGCATCTGGGCGAGTTTGCCTTCGTCGAAGGGCATCCGCGCCGGCGTATGAACGGCATTCCGGTCGTATTGCAGGGCCATCTCCTGGCCTGCGGTTGTCATGGCGTGGCGGGTACTGCTCAGAATGTGCAGGTGGTCTAGGCCGAAACTCCGGGCTATCTCATTATTGCGCGGCGGCTGGTGGCTTCAGTTTTTTGCAAAAAAGCCGACAACGATGTCGGCTTTTTTGTCGGCGTTGTCTGTATTAAAAGCCGCGGATGATTCGGGACTTGAGCTCGGCGTGAAAGCGATCCGCATTGGATCTGTTGACGCTGCGCACCGACTCGCTGCCGGTTATGGACTCCAGTGACATCGAGCGCTTGAGTGTCGCTTCATTTCGATAGGCATCGATAAAGAAGTCGATGTCCCGGTCGCTGGTCAGCTTCGGCCATTTGTCCAGGTACAGCGGCAGCTCGGTCGGGCCGGTCTTGAACGAGCAGATGCGTCGGTTGGTGATGGTCGCCTCGCCGATTTCGAACGGCACCCACCACGACAGCGCGGTTTTCTCCGAGACCACTGCCAGCAGGTGCGTGCATTCGCTGATGTTGCGGGTGATCACCCCGGTGATGTCGTCGGTGGTCTGGGATTCGGCATCCAGCACATCGAGGTAGGTCTTGATGTTGGCCTGGATCAGGCGCCCGTTGATTTTGACCGCGTGGGCGCGGTCCATGTGGCGGTAGCTGATAAACACTGGCATCAGAAATGTCCCTTGATCGCGAGTTCGCGGTAATAGGCGCCGAGGGCGGTGAGGCGGCAGCCGGTGGAGTGGATGGCGGCGTAGTACATATGCTCGGCGTCCACCGGTTCGACCAGGCTGTGGCGGTTGCACTTTTGCAACTGGGCGAAGACGTCGCCGTGCTCCGGGTTGAATTCAGGCTCGGTGGGTTCAAAGCTGGGGGCGAGGGGGTACACCGACTCCGCTTCGGCAAACCATTCGGGGAGTTTGCGCAGAATCTCCTTGGGGATCAGCGGCGACACTTCGCGCAGGGAAATGAACTGCGACACGTTGGTTTTGAACACCGGGCGCTGTTCCCAGGCATCGAGGGCGTTGTCGACAAACGAATAGAGGCTGCCGGGTGTGATCTTGCCCAGGATGTTCGCTGCTCCGCCGTGCAGGGCCTGGAGCAATAGTCCGGTGAACACGCCGTGTTGCATGCCCTCCATCGCCGGCTCTTCCTTTTTGCAGGCGGTCAGAATGGTCATGCCGTCGCCGACCACGCTGCCCTCACTGCGCAAGGCGCGCAGTTCGCCGGCCGAGCCGCTCTGGCAACAATCGAGGATGATCACTTTGTTTTTGATCTTGGTGGCCTTGCTCGCCCAGTTGAGAATGTCGCTGAGGCGAATCCCGTCCTTGGCGCTCTTGTAATCCTGCGGGATCAACATGCCTTCGTCGGTGTCGGTGTCGAAGCTGCCGTGGCCGGCGAAATACAGCAGCGCGACATTGCAGTCCCCGGAAAACAGTTCGCGGATCTGGTCTTCGAGCTTTTCCCGGCTCAGGTAGTCCTCAGCGGAGGTCAGCACGATGTTCTTGAAGTTCGGATCGCCATTGGCGTCGGTCTTCAGCACGGAAGCCATGGCCATGGCGTCATTGCTGCAACCGCTCAGCCGCGAAACGTGGGTGTAGTCGTTGATGCCGATAAACAGTCCCTTGCGCATGGTTACACCGCCGTATGCTGGCGAATGGCGCTGATGATGCTGTTGGTGTTCCAGGCACACTCGGCATGTGCCGCCTCACGTACCACCGTGGAAATCCGCTCGGCGCCGAACGGTTTGATCGCAATGATCACCTTGCCCATGCGCTTGGCGATCTCGATTTCCTTGTTGATCCACTTGCTGTAGGTGGAATACATCCCGGCCATGATCAATACCGCCGAACACGGGCGGATCTTGTTTTCGATGGCCTCCTCAAGTTGTTTGTCGGTTTTCGCGCCGACAATCGGGTTGTCCGGCGGCACCGAAAAATTCTTGTAGGTGAAACCGGGCTTGGCGTTGAGCAGGCGCACGAGACTGTCGTGGGCGTCGGAGTAGTTCCACGAGTGGCTGATGAACAGATGGTAGGTTTGCATGGGTGTCCCTCGATGTCGCTGGAGTGCGAAGAGGGTTTGAAACTAGGCGATTGCAGGGCGGCTACAAGAGGCCGGCGCGGAAAGAGAAATGCCCTACAAGCGAGCGTGCGCACGTCTTACAGAAAGGTCTGATGTTTAAGCGGTGGGAAGATCCAGTCGCCGACCACCCCGCGTAAAGCCGGGCGGTCGGCACCTCTGTTTAGTAGCCGTTTTCCGGCAGGCTGGCGATGATCGAGCGGTAGCTGTTCATCCGTTGCTGCTGCACGCGGCCATCTTCAAGGGCCTTGAGCAGGGCGCAACCGGGTTCGCGGTCATGCTTGCAGTCACGGAAGCGACAGGTACCCAGCAGGTCGTTGAACTCGATGAAGCCGGCTTCGACGTCGGCACGGCTGACGTGACCCAGGCCGAATTCGCGGATACCCGGGGAGTCGATCAACTCACCGCCGCCGGGGAAGTGGAACAACCGCGCGGTAGTGGTGGTGTGGGTGCCCTGGCCGGACAGCTCGGACAGCGGGCCGACGCGGGTCTCGACATCCGGCAGCAGGCTGTTGACCAGCGACGACTTGCCGACACCGGACTGGCCGACGAACACGCTGATGCGTCCGTCCAGTTGCGTCTGCAACTGCTCCATCCCGTTACCGTGATGCGCCGACACTTCCAGCACCGGGTAACCGAGGGTGCGGTATACGGCGAGCAAGGCATTCAGTGCAGGGGCGTTGTTTTCGTCGATCAGGTCGAATTTGTTCAGCAGCAGCAGCGGCTTGATGCCCGCATGCTCGGCCGCCACCAGGTAGCGGTCGATCAGGTTGGCGTGGGGCTCGGGCAGCGGTGCAAACACGATGACGATCATGTCGACGTTGGCCGCCACCGGCTTGAGCTGACCACGGCTGTCCGGGCGGCATAGCTCGGTGTTGCGCGGCAGTTGCGCCACGATCACTCCGATGCCCTGGTTGCCGGCGCGCCACACCACCTGATCGCCGGTCACCAGCGCCGGCAGGTTCGCGCGCAGGTGGCAACGGAACACCTGGCCGGCGAGCTCGCCGTCGCGGGCCTCGACCTCAACCTGCACACCGAAGTGCGCGATCACCAGACCGTGCTGTTCCGGGCCCAGATCGCCGCCCTCAAGTGCCTCGACAGCCGAGGACTCGCGTTTGGCGGCGCGGGCAGCGCGTTCGCCCTGAATCTTTTCGATGCGCCAGTTTTGGCGGCGATTGAGTTGGCGTTTGGCCATGGGTGTTCCGTATAAAGAATGCAGCGATTAGGTAAAACGGCCGCGAGTTTAGCACGCCCGGCCACCGGCCTAGGCTAAACTGCGCAGCATTGCTTAGGAGCCGAATATGCAAAATCCGCAGAACCTGATCTGGATCGACCTGGAAATGACCGGTCTGAACCCTGATACCGACGTCATCATCGAAATGGCCACCATCGTCACCGACAGTGACCTGAACACCCTGGCCGAGGGCCCGGTGATCGCCATTCACCACAGCGACGAAATCCTCGCCGGCATGGACGAGTGGAACACCCGTCAGCATGGCGGTTCCGGGCTGACTCAGCGGGTTCGCGACAGCCGTATCAGCATGGCCGAAGCCGAAGCCGAAACCATCGCCTTCCTCGAGAAGTGGGTGCCGAAGGGCAAATCGCCGATCTGCGGCAACAGCATCTGCCAGGACCGTCGCTTCCTTTATACCCACATGAAATCCCTGGAAAGCTATTTCCACTACCGCAATCTCGACGTGTCCACGCTCAAAGAGCTGGCGGCGCGCTGGGCACCGGACGTGCGTGACAGCTTCAAGAAGGGCAGCACCCACCTGGCGCTGGACGACATCCGCGAATCCATCGCCGAGTTGCAGCACTACCGCAAGCATTTCATCAAGTCCTGACCGGGCTCCCCTGTAGGAGCTGCCGCAGGCTGCGATCTTTTGATCTTGAATGCCAAAGTCAAAAGATCGCAGCCTGCGGCAGCTCCTACAGGGGGGGTTGTGGGCTTTGGTGAAGTGGGTAGACTGCGCGCCTTTTCGCAAGGACCGCCACCATGTTGCTGATGCTCTACCTGATCGCCATCACCGCCGAAGCCATGACCGGCGCCCTGTCTGCCGGGCGTCGTGGCATGGACTGGTTTGGCGTGGTGCTGATCGCTTGCGTCACGGCGCTGGGGGGCGGCTCGGTGCGCGATGTGCTGCTCGGGCATTACCCGCTGACGTGGGTCAAACACCCGGAATACCTGGTGCTGACCACGGCTGCGGCGATGATTACCGTGTTCACGGCGCGCTGGATGCGGCATTTGCGCTCACTGTTTCTGGTGCTCGATGCCATGGGGCTGGTGGCCTTCACCCTGATCGGCTGCATCACCGCCCTGGAAATGGGCCATGGCATGTTGGTCGCGTCGGTCAGTGGTGTGATCACGGGCGTCTTCGGTGGCATCCTGCGGGACATTTTCTGCAACGATATTCCGCTGATCTTCCGGCGTGAGCTGTATGCCAGCGTCTCGTTTGCGGCAGCGTGGTGCTACATGCTCTGTCTATACCTGAACTTGCCAGGGGAGCAGGCGATTCTGATCACCCTGTTCGGCGGTTTCCTGTTGCGCTTGCTGGCGATCCGTTTTCATTGGGAAATGCCCAAGTTCGTCTACAACGACGAGGCCTGACACCGCGATCCTCTGTAGGAGCTGCCGCAGGCTGCGATCTTTTGATCTTGATTTTTTAAGATCAAAAGATCGCAGCCTGCGGCAGCTCCTACATGAGGCCGTGTTGTTTCAGGGCCCACTCGACGTGTTCGCGGACCAGTTCGGACGGATGCTCGCGCCGCGCCTTCAACGCTTCCAGCACCGGAATCGTCGAAGGCGCATTGCCCAGGCCTACCGCCAGGTTGCGCAACCAGTTTTCGTAACCGGTCCGACGCAGCGGCGAGCCTTCGGTGCTGCTCAGGAATTTCTCCTCATCCCACATGAACAGTTCCGCCAGTTCGGCGTTGTCCAGGTTGTGCCGCGGCTTGAAGTCGCTTTCACCGGACGGGCGGGCGAAGCGGTTCCAGGGGCAGACAATCTGGCAATCATCGCAACCGAACACCCGATTGCCGATCAGCGGTCGCAGGTCTTGCGGGATCGCACCTTTGAGTTCGATGGTCAGGTAAGAAATGCAGCGGCGGGCATCCAGCACGTAAGGGCCGACAAAAGCATTGGTCGGACAGATGTCGAGGCAGGCACTGCACCGACCGCAGTGTTCGGTGGCGTGGGGCGGGTCCACCGGCAGCGGCAAGTCAACGAACAGCTCGGCGAGGAAGAAATAACTGCCTGCCTTGCGATTCAACACCAGGGTGTTTTTGCCAATCCAGCCCAGGCCGGCCTGTTCGGCGATGGCTTTTTCCAGCACCGGTGCACTGTCGACAAAGGCACGGAAACCAAACGGGCCGATTTCTGCCTGAATCTTGTCCGCCAGTTGTTGCACGCGTTTGCGGATCAATTTGTGGTAATCGCGACCCAGGGCATAACGCGAGACGTAGGCTTTTTCCGGCTGGGCGAGCATTTTCGCCATGTGGGTGTCGCCCGCCAGGTAGTCCATGCGCAGCGAAACCACGCGCAAAGTGCCGGGCACCAGCTCCTCCGGGTGTGAGCGTTTGCTGCCATGGGCGCCCATGTAGTCCATCTCGCCGTGGTAGCCGGCGGCGAGCCAGCGCTCCAGGTGCTGCTCGTGCTCGCCCAGGTCGAGGCCGCTGATGCCGACTTGTTGAAAGCCCAGCTCGCGGCCCCAGTCCTTGATGGATTGGGCGAGGGCAGGCAGGTCTGTGGTAATAGCAGGCATGAGGCGAGAGAAACCGGAGCTGAGGTGCGTATAATTCTGCCAGACATCGGAGCCTGAAGACGCATGCCGCACACTAAAGATGAATTACCCGACGCGCTGTACAGTGCCGCGCAAGTGCGAGCACTCGACGCGAGCCTGATCGCCGCCGGCACAGCGGGCTTCGAATTGATGCAGCGCGCGGCGCGAGCGACGTGGCGGGCGCTGGTGCGGCAATGGCCGACAGCGAACGAACTGACTGTACTCACCGGCCATGGCAACAACGCCGGGGACGGGTATCTGGTGGCCGTGTTGGCCCAGCGGGCCGGTTGGGCAGTGCGGGTATTGGCGGTAGGGGACCCGCAGCGCTTGCAGGGCGATGCAGCGTTGGCCCACGTCGAGGCGGTGTCCGAAAACGTGCTCATCGAGCCTTGGACCGCACAATCCGGATTGCGCGGCATCGTCCTGGATGCTTTGCTTGGCACCGGACTGAGCGGCGATGTACGTGAGCCGTACGCCAGTGCCATCGCCGCGATCAATGTGAGCGGGCTGCCGGTCGCGGCGGTGGATATTCCTTCAGGACTGTGCGCCGATACCGGTCGTATCCTCGGCGTGGCGGTGCAGGCCGACCTGACAGTGACGTTCATCGGCTTGAAATTGGGATTGTTCACCGGCGAGGCGGCGGATGTGGTCGGCGAACTGCTGTTCAACGACTTGCACGCAGACCCCCGGTTGATAGAAGGCGCTGCTTTCACCGCCCGTCGCCTGACTGCGGCTAACCTGCCGCATCCAGCGACGCGGGCACCGGCTTCTCACAAAGGCAGGTTCGGCCATGTGTTGCTGATCGGTGGCGATCGCGGGTTGGGTGGCGCGATTCTGCTGAGCGCGCAAAGTGCGTTGCGCTGCGGGGCGGGCATGGTGTCGGTGGCGACCCGCAGCGAACATGTCTCGGCAGCGCTGACGCGGATCCCTGAAGCGATGGTGCTGGGTACTTCCTCGGCCAATCAGCTGATGGATTTGCTGCAAAAGGTTTCCGTGTTGGTTGTCGGTCCGGGGCTGGGGCAGGCGGGGTGGGGTCGCAGTTTGTTGTCGGTCGCCGCTAACGCACCGTTGCCACAAGTCTGGGACGCCGATGCGCTGAACCTGTTGGCCGAGGAGCGTGTGAGTTTGCCCCGGGATTGCGTGATCACTCCGCATCCGGGCGAAGCGGCGCGTTTGCTCGGAATGAGTACGGCGCAGGTTCAGGCCGACCGACCGGCAGCGGCCCATGCATTGAGCAAGAAATATTCGGCGGTCGTGGTGCTCAAGGGAGCCGGGAGCCTGGTTGCCTGTCCCGATGGGCGGCTGGCCGTGTGTCATCAGGGCCACCCGGCGATGGCTGCTGCGGGTTTAGGCGATGTCCTGGCCGGTTTGCTCGGCGCATTGCTGGCCCAGGGCATGGAACCCTTCGACGCGGCCTGCCTGGCGGTCTGGCTGCACGCCAATGCCGGCGAGCAACAAGGAAAATTCGGCCGTGGGCTGGCGGCCAGTGATCTGATTCCAGTCATTCGTCAGTTGTTGGAGGAGCAAGCACCGTGTCTGAAGTAACCCTGTACCTGGCCGATGAGCAGGCCATGAGCGACTTTGGCGCACGCATTGCCCGAATCACCCAAGGCCACGGCCTGATCTTCCTCGAGGGTAACCTGGGGATGGGCAAAACCACGTTGTCCCGAGGCATCATCCGCGGCCTGGGGCATGTCGGGGCAGTAAAAAGTCCGACCTTCACCCTGGTTGAACCCTACGAGATTGGCGACATTCGCGCCTTCCATTTCGATTTGTACCGTCTGGTCGATCCAGAGGAGCTGGAGTTCCTCGGTATCCGCGACTATTTCGAAGACGATGCCCTATGTCTGATCGAATGGCCCGACAAAGGTGCAGGCTTTTTGCCAAAGCCGGACCTGACCATTACCATTAGCCCGCAAGACAGCGGGCGTTCGCTGAAAATTTTATCCCAGGGCTCGCGTGGCGAGGCCTGGTGTGCCGCTTTGGCATTGGAATCCAAATAAATGATGGGGTTAGGTATGCGCTTTCGCGCGTTGGTTGCTGCCGTAGGGGTGTTGTTTCTGGCGGTGACCGTCGACGCTGTGGCCGATTCGAAGGTCAACAGTGTTCGTCTGTGGCGGGCACCGGACAACACACGTCTGGTGTTTGACCTGACCGGCCCGGTGCAACACAGCGTCTTTACCCTGACCGCGCCGGATCGCCTGGTCATCGACATCAATGGCGCGACCCTCGGTGCGCCACTCAACGTCAATACGTCGAACACCCCGATTACCGCCATGCGCTCGGCTCAACGCACGCCGACCGACTTGCGGGTGGTCATCGACCTGAAAAAGGCGGTGACACCAAAAAGCTTCTCCCTGGCGCCGAACGCCCAGTACGGCAACCGCTTGGTGGTCGATCTGTTCGATAACGCCGCGGATGCCGCGCCTCCCCCAGCGCCGACACCGTCGGTGGCCACGATGCCCGCCGTGCCGGTCACGCCGACGGAACCTGCTATCAAATTGCCGCCAGCCCCGGCTGGCAAACGCGACATCGTAGTGGTAATCGACGCCGGTCACGGTGGCGAAGATCCGGGGGCTTCCGGCTCCCGAGGCCAGCGCGAGAAGGACGTGGTGCTTCAGATTGCTCGCGAAACGCAACGGCAGGTCAACGGCATGAAAGGTTTCCGCGCCGAACTGACCCGAACCGGCGATTACTTCATTCCGTTGCGCGGCCGTACCGAAATTGCCCGCAAGAAAGGCGCCGACCTGTTCGTCTCGATCCACGCCGACGCCGCGCCTTCTGCCGCCGCTTTCGGTGCCTCGGTATTTGCCCTGTCCGATCGCGGTGCGACCTCGGAGACGGCCCGCTGGCTGGCTGACAGCGAAAACCGTTCCGACCTGATCGGGGGGGCCGGCAACGTCAGCCTCGATGACAAGGACCGCATGCTCGCCGGCGTGCTGCTCGACCTGTCGATGACGGCATCCCTGACCTCCAGCCTGAACGTTGGCCAGAAAGTCTTGAGCAACATCGGCCGGGTGACACCGCTGCACAAGCAACGGGTTGAGCAGGCCGGCTTCATGGTGCTGAAGTCGCCGGATATTCCGTCGATCCTGGTGGAAACCGGGTTCATCTCCAACGCCAACGAAGCCTCGAAGCTTGCCGCGTCGAGCCACCAGCAGGCACTGGCGCGTTCGATCAGCAGCGGCGTGCGCCAGTTCTTCCAGCAGAACCCGCCGCCGGGCACTTACATTGCCTGGCTGCGCGACTCCGGCAAGATCGTGCAGGGGCCGCGTGACCACCGCGTCAACCCGGGCGAGACCCTGGCGATGATCGCCGTGCGTTATCAGGTGTCGCCCGCGGCCTTGCGCAGTGCCAACAATCTGTCGAGCGATGAGCTCAAGATCGGTCAGCACCTGACCATTCCGGGTACTGAACTGGCGGCCAAAGAATGAATCAGGTCGTGAACAGCGGCGCTCGCATTGAGCTGCTCAGCCCGCGACTGGCGAACCAGATTGCCGCCGGTGAGGTGGTTGAGCGCCCGGCTTCGGTGATCAAGGAACTGTTGGAAAACAGCCTCGACTCCGGTGCCAGGCGCATCGACGTCGATGTGGAGCAGGGCGGCGTCAAATTGCTGCGGGTGCGCGACGACGGTAGCGGCATTTCCGCCGATGACCTGCCGCTGGCCCTGGCCCGCCACGCCACCAGCAAGATCCGCAACCTGGAAGACCTCGAACAGGTCATGAGCCTGGGCTTTCGCGGTGAGGCCCTGGCATCGATCAGCTCCGTCGCGCGCCTGACCCTGACCTCCCGCACCCGCGACGCCGATCAGGCCTGGCAGGTCGAGACCGAAGGCCGTGACATGGCGCCGCGCGTGCAGCCGGCGGCGCATCCGGTGGGCACCTCGGTTGAAGTGCGCGACCTGTTTTTCAACACGCCGGCGCGACGCAAGTTTCTCAAAACCGAAAAAACCGAATTCGATCATCTGCAGGAAGTGATCCGGCGTCTGGCTCTGGCGCGCTTCGATGTGGCGTTCCATCTGCGCCATAACGGCAAGACCATCCTCAGCCTGCACGAGGCCCATGATGATGCGGCCCGTGCCCGGCGCGTGGCGGCGATTTGCGGTCCGGGCTTCCTGGAACAGGCCCTGCCGATCGAAATCGAGCGCAACGGCCTGCATCTATGGGGCTGGGTCGGCCTGCCGACCTTTAACCGCAGTCAGGCCGATTTGCAGTATTTCTTCGTCAATGGCCGAGCCGTGCGCGACAAGCTGGTGGCCCACGCGGTGCGCCAGGCCTATCGCGACGTGCTGTTCAACGGTCGTCACCCGACCTTCGTACTGTTTTTCGAGGTCGATCCGACCGGCGTCGACGTCAACGTGCACCCGACCAAACACGAAGTGCGCTTCCGCGAAGGGCGCATGGTCCACGATTTTCTCTACGGCACCTTGCACCGTGCCTTGGGTGATGTGCGCCCCGATGATCATCTGGCGGCACCGGTTGCCACGGCCGTCGTCCGGCCTACCGGTCTCGAGGCCGGTGAATTCGGGCCCCAGGGCGAAATGCGCCTGGCCGCCAATGCGCTGCTGGAACAGCCTCAGGCCCAGCCGTCGTTCAATGCGCCGGCGGGTTCCGGTGCTGGCGCGGGTTATCAGTATCAATACACGCCGCGCCCGCAGTCCGGTGTGCCTGTCGCCGAAGCGCAGGCCGCCTACCGCGAGTTTTTTGCGCCGCTGCCCGAGGCCAATGCCGTCGCGCTGCCGGCCGGGCAGGACGACATCCCGCCGCTGGGATATGCGCTGGCACAACTCAAGGGCATCTACATCCTTTCGGAAAACGCCCAGGGCCTGGTGCTGGTGGACATGCACGCCGCCCATGAGCGGATCATGTATGAGCGCCTGAAGGTGGCGATGGCCAGCGAGGGCCTGAGTGGCCAGCCGTTGCTGGTGCCGGAGTCCCTGGCCGTCAGCCAGCGTGAAGCCGATTGCGCCGAGGAACATGTCGCCTGGTTCCAGCGCCTGGGCTTTGAATTGCAGCGCCTGGGCCCGGAAACCCTGGCGATCCGACAGATCCCGGCACTGCTCAAGCAGGCCGAAGCCAATCGGCTGGTCGCGGACGTGCTGGCTGATCTGATGGAATTCGGCACCAGCGATCGCATTCAGGCGCACCTGAACGAGTTGCTCGGGACCATGGCCTGCCACGGTGCGGTTCGGGCGAACCGGCGTCTGGCCCTGCCGGAAATGAATGCCCTGCTGCGTGACATGGAAAATACCGAGCGCAGCGGTCAATGCAACCATGGCCGACCGACCTGGACCCAACTGGGCCTGGACGATCTGGACAAACTGTTCTTGCGCGGTCGTTGATGAGCCAGCTCCCACCTGCGATTTTCCTGATGGGGCCGACCGCCGCCGGCAAGACCGACCTGGCCATCGAGCTCACCAAAGTCCTGCCTTGCGAGTTGATCAGCGTCGATTCGGCGCTGGTCTACCGTGGCATGGACATCGGCACCGCCAAGCCTTCCAAAGAGCTGCTGGCGCAATATCCGCACCGTCTGATCGATATTCTCGACCCGGCCGAGAGCTATTCGGCTGCGGATTTCCGCCGTGACGCCCTGCAAGCCATGGCCGAGATCACCGCGCGCGGAAAAATTCCGCTGCTGGTAGGCGGCACGATGCTCTATTACAAGGCTTTGCTTGAAGGCCTGGCGGAGATGCCGGCCGCCGACCCGCAAGTGCGTGCACAGATCGAAGAAGAGGCTGCACGCCTTGGCTGGCAAGCCCTGCACGACCAGTTGGCAGTGATCGACCCGGTTTCTGCCGCGCGTATTCATCCGAACGATCCGCAGCGTCTGAGTCGAGCGCTGGAAGTTTATCGGGTAAGCGGTCAGAGCATGACTGCGCTACGCTTGCAACAATCTGTGCAAAGTACCGAAGCAGCCGCTTCGGGACAGCAACAATTGCCCTATACTGTCGCGAACTTGGCTATTGCCCCGGCAAATCGCCAGGTACTGCACGAGCGAATTAAACAAAGATTCACTTTAATGTTGGAACAGGGATTCATTGACGAGGTCGTAGCCCTGCGTAATAGAGGTGACCTGCATGCCGGGATGCCGTCTATACGTGCAGTAGGCTATCGCCAAGTCTGGGACTACCTGGATGGCAAGCTGACGTCAGCCGAGATGCAGGAGCGTGGAATCATTGCCACGCGCCAATTGGCGAAACGCCAGTTCACCTGGCTGCGCAGTTGGACTGACCTGCATTGGCTGGACAGTCTGGATTGCGACAATCTGCCGCGCGCCTTGAAATACCTTGGGACCATCTCCATATTGAGCTGAGTCCTTGCAATTGCCGTCTATCCTTGGGGGTGTGGCGGCTAAAGCCATCTGTTTACCTATTTTTATATTGAATCCTTAAAGGAGTGCGGCACATGTCAAAAGGGCATTCGCTACAAGACCCTTACTTGAATACTTTACGTAAAGAGAAAGTTGGGGTGTCCATCTACCTGGTCAACGGTATCAAACTGCAAGGAACGATCGAGTCGTTCGACCAGTTCGTCATCCTGCTGAAAAACACCGTAAGCCAGATGGTCTACAAACACGCTATCTCTACAGTGGTACCGGTTCGTCCAATTCGTCTGCCTAGCGCAACCGAATCCGATGCAGGTGACGCTGAGCCAGGTAACGCCTGATAGGAGTCTCCTTTGTTCTTTGAGCGCCACGGTGGTGGTGAGCGAGTGATCCTCGTTCACTTGGATGGACAGGACCCTGAGGCGCGCGAAGATCCGCAGGAGTTTCAGGAATTGGCTAATTCGGCCGGCGCCGAGACCGTTGCGTTTTTTAACGTGCCGCGTCATCGGCCAACCGCCAAATTTCTGATTGGCAGCGGTAAGGTCGAGGAGCTACGCGATCTGGTCCATGCCGAAGAAGCAGACCTGGTCATCTTCAATCACGTCCTCACACCCAGTCAGGAACGTAACCTCGAACGTGTATTCGAGTGTCGCGTGATCGACCGCACCGGTCTGATTCTCGATATTTTCGCCCAACGCGCCCGTACCCATGAAGGCAAGCTCCAGGTAGAACTGGCCCAGCTTGACCACATGAGCACCCGGCTGGTTCGTGGCTGGACCCACCTTGAGCGTCAGGGTGGCGGTATCGGCATGCGTGGCCCGGGTGAAACCCAGCTGGAAACCGACCGCCGTTTGCTCCGGGTTCGCCTGCGACAGATCAAGGGCCGCCTGGAAAAAGTGCGCAGTCAGCGCGAACAGTCGCGACGCGGCCGTTCCCGTGCGGATATTCCTACCGTGTCCCTGGTGGGCTATACCAACGCCGGCAAATCCACGCTCTTCAATAACGTGACGAAATCCGACGTGTACGCGGCTGACCAGTTGTTTGCCACGCTGGACCCGACCTTGCGCCGTCTGGAACTGGACGACCTGGGGCCGATTGTCCTGGCCGACACTGTGGGTTTCATTCGCCACTTGCCCCATAAGCTGGTCGAGGCATTTCGGTCTACGCTCGAAGAGTCGAGCAACTCCGACCTGCTGTTGCACGTGATCGATGCGGCCGAACCGGATCGCATGTTGCAGATCGAGCAGGTGATGGTGGTGCTGGGCGAGATTGGTGCCCAGGACTTGCCGATCCTCGAGGTCTATAACAAACTCGATTTGCTTGAAGGCGTTGAGCCACAAATCCAGCGCGACGAAAACGGCAGGCCCCAGCGGGTCTGGCTCTCGGCACGTGATGGCACAGGTCTGGAATTGCTTGAGCAAGCCATTGCCGAGTTACTGGGCAGTGATTTGTTTGTCGGTACCTTGCGCTTGCCTCAGCGCTTTGCGCGCCTGCGTGCACAGTTTTTCGAGCTGGGCGCGGTACAGAAAGAAGAATACGACGAAGAAGGTGTCAGCTTGCTGGCCGTTCGATTGCCGCGCTCGGAGCTCAATCGACTGGTCAGCCGTGAAGGCGTTGTGCCGACGGAGTTTATCGAGCAACACACTTTGCAATAAAAGCCTGAGAAAGCGGTTGTGCCGTGGTGACAGGCATTCTGTAGCATTGGTCGGCGCGCCGTGGGTGCGTCTTTGCTTTATCAGATGGAGAGCGCTATGGCTTGGAATGAGCCGGGTGGCAACTCGAATAATCAGGATCCTTGGGGTGGCAAGCGTCGTAACAACGGCGACCGCAAGGGGCCACCGGATCTCGACGAGGCCTTCCGAAAGCTGCAGGAAAGCCTGAACGGTTTGTTCGGTGGTGGTAAGAAACGTGGTGGCGACGACGGCGGTGGTCCGGGCAAGAGTGGCGGCTTTGGCGGCCTGCTCGGCATCGGCCTGGTCGTGTTGGCCGCCGTTTGGCTGTACAGCGCGGTTTATGTCGTCGACGAGCAGGAGCAAGCCGTGGTGCTGCGCTTCGGCAAGTACTACGAAACCGTGGGTCCGGGCCTGAATATCTATTTCCCGCCGATCGACAAGAAGTACATGGAAAACGTCACGCGTGAGCGTGCCTACACCAAGCAGGGACAGATGCTGACCGAAGACGAGAACATCGTCGAAGTGCCGCTGACCGTGCAGTACAAGATCAGCAACCTGCAGGACTTCGTGCTGAGCGTCGATCAGCCGGAAATCAGCCTGCAGCACGCGACCGACAGCGCCTTGCGCCATGTGGTGGGTTCCACCGCCATGGACCAGGTACTGACCGAAGGTCGTGAGTTGATGGCCAGCGAGATCAAGGAGCGTCTGCAACGCTTCATGGACACCTATCGCACCGGTATCACCGTTACCCAGGTCAACGTTCAGAGCGCAGCGGCACCGCGCGAAGTCCAGGAAGCCTTCGATGACGTGATCCGTGCCCGGGAAGACGAACAGCGTTCGCGCAACCAGGCCGAAACCTATGCCAACGGCGTCGTGCCGGAAGCCCGTGGTCAGGCCCAGCGCATCCTCGAGGATGCCAATGGTTACCGTGACGAGACCGTCTCGCGCGCCAAGGGTGAGGCCGATCGCTTCACCAAGCTGGTCGCCGAGTACCGCAAGGCGCCTGAAGTCACCCGTCAGCGTCTGTACCTGGACACCATGCAGGAAGTCTTCAGCAACACCAGCAAGGTGCTCGTGACCGGCAACAAGAACGGCCAGAGCAACCTGTTGTACCTGCCGCTGGACAAGATGGTCGAAAGTGGTCGCAACACCGGCACTCCGGTGACCAGTGCGGCAGCCACCAGCAATGAAGCGAATGCGCGTGCGGCAGCTGATCTGCAGCAACAGCAAGCACGTACCAGGGAGAGTCGCTGATGAGCAATAAATCGCTGATCGCCCTTATTGTCGGCGTCGTCGTGGCGATCGCTGCCTGGAACTGCTTCTACATCGTGGCTCAGACCGAGCGTGCGGTGTTGCTGCAGTTCGGTCGCGTGGTCCAGACCGATGTTCAGCCAGGCCTGCATGTGAAAGTGCCTTACGTTAACCAGGTGCGTAAATTCGACGCACGCCTGATGACGCTGGATGCACCGACACAACGCTTCCTGACGCTGGAAAAGAAAGCCGTGATGGTCGATGCCTACGCCAAGTGGCGCGTGAAGGACGCAGAGCGTTACTACACCGCGACTTCCGGCCTCAAGCAGATCGCCGACGAGCGTCTGTCCCGTCGTCTCGAATCGGGCCTGCGTGACCAGTTCGGTAAGCGCACCTTGCACGAAGTGGTCTCCGGTGAGCGCGATGCGTTGATGGCGGACATTACGGCTTCGCTGAACAAGATGGCTGAAAAAGAACTGGGCATCGAAGTGGTCGATGTCCGGGTCAAGACCATCGACCTGCCGAAAGAAGTGAACCGCAGCGTGTTCGAGCGTATGAGCACCGAGCGTGAGCGTGAAGCTCGCGAGCACCGCGCCAAGGGTAACGAGCTGGCCGAAGGCATCCGTGCCGACGCCGATCGTCAACGCCGCGTGTTGCTGGCTGAAGCCTATCGTGAATCCGAAGAGGTTCGCGGTGACGGCGATGCCCAGGCCGCTGCGATCTACTCCAAGGCCTACGGTCAGGATCAGGAGTTCTACGCGTTCTACCGTAGCCTGCGTGCCTACCGTGAAAGCTTCGCGAACAAATCCGACGTCATGGTCCTCGACCCAAGCAGCGACTTCTTCCACTACCTGGAAAAAGCCAAGCCTTGATACGGCGTTGACCTGATTTATCCCCCCGCCGGGCGGCTAAAACCTCTGGCGGGGTGATCCTTTGGGAAAACGTGTGTATGATGCGGCAGCCGGGAAATTCCCGGCTTTTTTGCGTCTGCATGTTTGATTGCTGTTTTAAAGCAGATGCCGGGCCGATTGGCTCGACAGTTTTTCGAGGAAAGTGGTTGGCGAAGCCGGTAGAAGGGCTTTTCGCTCCGTCGCTCATGCGCGTGGTTTGTGCGCAAGCCGATCATTTTCTGCTTCACTCAAGGCTCGCCGACAGGCTGGTCGCCCGGAGATAGGGGAAGGCGTAATGGCAACGGTAGACCGCTGGCTTCTGCCAGATGGCATCGAAGAAGTACTGCCACCGGAAGCTGCGCGTATTGAAGTCGCGCGTCGTCAGGTGTTGGATCTGTTCCAGAGCTGGGGTTACGAGTTTGTCGTGACTCCCCATATCGAGTACCTGGAATCCCTGCTGACCGGCGCGGGCCAGGACCTGGATCTGCGCACCTTCAAGGTCATCGACCCGCAATCGGGCCGCCAGATGGGTTTCCGTGCCGACATCACGCCACAAGTGGCGCGCATCGATGCGCATACCCTGCGTCGTGAAGGCCCGAGCCGCCTGTGCTATGCCGGCAGCGTGCTGCATGCTCAGCCGCGTGCCTTGTCGTCCTCGCGCAGCCCGATTCAGCTGGGTGCCGAGTTGTATGGCGACGGCAGCCCGAGCAGCGACGTCGAAGTCATCAGCCTGATGCTGGCCATGCTGCAACTGGCCGATGTGCCGGATGTGCACATGGACCTCGGTCATGTCGGCATCTATCGCGGCCTGGCCCGCGCCGCCGGTTTGTCCGGTGAAGTCGAGCAGCAGTTGTTCGATGCCTTGCAACGCAAGGCCATCGACGAGGTCATTACCTTGACCGAAGGTTTGCCTGCCGATCTGTCGGGCATGCTGCGGGCGTTGGTCGACCTGTGTGGCGGCCGTGAAGTGCTGGCTGCGGCCCGCGAGCGCCTGGCCAAGGCGCCTGCCCCGGTTCTGGCGGCGCTGGACGACCTGCTGGCAATTGCCGAGCGGTTGTCCGTGCGTTTCCCTGAGCTGCCGCTGTATTTCGACCTGGGTGAGCTGCGTGGCTACCACTACCACACCGGTGTGGTGTTCGCCGTGTTCGTGCCGGGTGTTGGCCAGTCCATTGCCCAGGGCGGTCGTTACGACGACATCGGCGCCGACTTCGGTCGTGCCCGTCCGGCGACCGGCTTTTCCACCGATTTGAAAACCCTGGTGACCCTGGGGCGTGCTGAGATCGAGCTACCGTCTGGCGGTATCTGGATGCCTGACAGTACGGATGCGGCACTCTGGCAGCA
>Ga0209050_1000733_pt1 | contig 47706 bp, 33 predicted proteins | sample Araplavi_mTSA_r2_FD_184276 | JGI IMG/M metagenome (GOLD analysis project Ga0209050, IMG submission 184276) | Arabidopsis root microbial communities from North Carolina, USA - plate scrape MF_Cvi_mTSA_r2 (SPAdes) (version 2) | ecosystem: Host-associated > Plants > Roots > Endosphere | place: USA... | reverse complement strand
GCCGGTTTCGGGCGGTCGAGCGTTTTGAGCGCATCGTTCCAGGCCGGTTTCCAGTTCGCCACGATCGGGCCGCCCTTGGCCTGCACGGGTTCCCATAGCGGCTTGAGCACGGCGACGGCGGCGCGCAGGGCGGTCTCGATGAACGGATCGCGCGGCTGCTCGGCCGCGGTAAAAATCACGACCATCGACTCCACGCGCGGGATATTGCCGGCGGCGACGATGGCGGCGAGGCGGACCTGCGGATCGGCATCGACGGCGAGGGCCGCGAGTTGTTCGAGCGGATCGAACGTGATCGGCAAACGATCGGCCCAACGTCCGAGCGCTTCCGCTGCAATGGCGCGGGCCGCGGGCGTCTTCGCCGCGATCAGGCGCTTGAGCAGGGGGACCTCCACAACTTCGTGCGCTTCAAACACGCCGAGCGCCTGCGCGAGCGCGTACTCGAGATCGGGCGCACTGGGGTCGAGCCGCTCGCACCATTGGCGCAGCGCATGAGTGACCTCCACCGAGTCGCCGCCGAAAAGCACTCGCCGGGCCTGCTCCCGAGGCCAGCGATCGGAAGCGCGGAGCAATTCAAACAAGCCAGTGAGATCGCCGGAAGCGAGCGCCGCGGGCGCCTTCAGCAGCGGACGATCCTTGGCCGTGATCCGCCAGATGCGGCCGTGCACCTTGTCGCGATCGGGATGGCGGAAGCTGGCCTGATAGTGGCCGATGATCGGGTTGTACCAATCGGCCGCATACAACGCGCCATCCGGCCCGAGACGGACATCGATCGGGCGGAAACTGCCGTGGCTGCTCTGGATGATGTGCGGCAGCGTGGGATGATCGGAAATCTTCAGGCCCGAACCCTCGCTGTCGACTTTCAGGGTCCAGACCGAATTGTTAATATAACCGCCCGCCATCAGCAGGCCCTGCCATTCGTCGGGAAATTGCGCACTCTCGATGATCTCGGGATTGCTCGTCTTGCGCCCGCGGCCTTCCTTCCAGATCGGCTCGCGGCGGCCACCCTGCCAACCACGGATCAGCTCCGGCGTCGGGTAGTACATCGTGCCGCTATTGCCCGCGACCACCACCGGCTGCCACCACTTGGTAAAGACCCAGCCCCACGGATTCTGCGGATCGGCCGGGCCGCCGTAGAAACCATCGAGCCGCTGCTCGCGCGGCCGCCAGCGCCAGAGGCCGGCTTGATCCAGCGACGACACGCCCCACGGCGTCTCGACGCGGCTGTGCGCATGCAGGCCCTGCGAAAAGAGCAGATCCCCGGTCGGCGACCAGCGGAAGGAATTGATGTTTTGGTGATTATCCCCCGTGCCGAAGCCGCGCAGCACGATCTCGCGCCGGTCGGCTTTGCCGTCGCCATCGGTATCGGTGAATTTCCAGAGCTTGGTCCCCTCGCCCACGTAGGCGGCGCACGCACCGGGTTTCGCGCCCGGCTCCGGCGGGGCGATTTCCAGGCCGGTGGGAATCATGAGGCCATCGGCGAAAACCGTGGTTTTATCGGCCTTTCCGTCGCCATCGGTGTCTTCGAGGATGAGGACGCGATCATCCGGCTCTTCGCCCGGCTTCACTTGCGGATAGGTCTTCGAACCGATGACCCAAAGGCGGCCGCGCTCGTCCCAGCGAATCTGGATCGGCTTGACCACGCCGTCTTTTTCGCTGGCGAAAAGGTTCACCTCAAAGCCCGGCGCGAGCTTGAAGCTGGCCTGCTCGACGGCGGGATCGTCGCGATCTTCGGCACCGAAAACCGGCGCGACCGAGAGCAGCAGGAGCGGGAGGAAATGGCGCAGAGACATCATGGACGGGGAAAATTTCGAAAGCGTTTCAGCGATGGGCGGGCGGCGATGAAGCGGACGCGATTACGCGATTACGGTTGCGCGGCCTTGGCCGCGAGCCCCCAGATTTCCTGCTCCTTCGTGTCGATGAGCGGGAGCCACTGTTTCATCTCCTCGGGGAACCAGCGTTTGCTCGGATCGAGGTGATCGCGGCTGCTCGGCTGCTCGGTGCGGTCGCCGTTGAGGAAGGCCCAGTTTTGCGGCCGGCTGTAGCGGTACCAGTAGCGGTTTTTCGCCTGGATCGCCGTACGTAGCGCATCATCGACCGGCGAGGCGGGCAGCGCGGCCGCCTGGGTATTGGCGAGGCCGTTGGTGAGACTCCACGCGGCGGCTTTCAGCCCGGCGGCATCGAGGTGCACCCCATCGCGCTGGATCGATTTGGTGTGGGCCGCGGTCCACGGCGGCAGCGGCGTGGGCAGGTTCAGTTTCTGGGCGAGCTCCACGATTCCCTGGGTGTAAAATTTGCGCTGCTCGTCGGCCATGTTTAGCCGCGTGGCGACCTTGGGGTTGGCGACTTCGTCCCCCACGCCAAAGGGCTCCGGCAGCATCAGGATCACGCGGCGTTTTCCGCCGGCGCGCAGATGCTCGATCAGCTTTTCGTACGCCGAGAGAAAATCGGGCAGCCTCCCGGTGCCCGCGAAACTTTCCATCTGGCCAAACTGCGCCACCACCACCGTCGCACCCACTTCATCGAGCTGCTGCTCGATCGAGGGGTAATTCAAATCGCGCGGCTGCTCGAAGACCGTGTCGCCCTCCACCGCGAGGCAGCGCAGCTTCAGCCGATATTGCGGCAGCGCGCGCTGGAGCAGGAGTTCGAAGGTGCCGTCGTCACTCGCCGAAACGAGGTCTTCCCCACCGACCAAGGCCACCGTGTCGTTGGCGCGCAAAAAAGGTTCCGCGGCGCGGCCCGGGACGAAGGCCAAAACGCCAAGCAGCAGCGTGAGGGAGGAAAGGCGGGAGAGCATGGGAAGGAGGAGACTTTGTAGTCTTCACAAGCCGCACCCCCAGAAAAATCTTTGCTTTCATTCACCGCAACCGCACGAACACGCCGCCAGATCGGCCCCATTCGTCTGTACGGTTGACGAAATGGACGGCGAAACGGATAGCCACGCCCCGCTCCTGTTTCCGTTCATGCGCCCGACGCTCCTGCTTCCCCTGCTCTTCACCGCTGCCCGCCTTGCCGCCGCCGCCGAGCTGCATGTCGATCCCGAGACCGGCTCCGATTCCGCCGATGGCCAGAAAGCGCCGCTGAAAACCATCGCCCGCGCCATCCGCCTCGCGCAGCCGGGCGACACCGTGCATCTCGCCCCGCGCCGCTTTTACGAAAGCGCCGATCTTTCCGGCAAAATGGGCACCGTGGAAAAGCCGATCACCCTCGAGGGCCACGGCGCCGTGCTCGATGGCTCGGAACCGGTGCTCGCCGCGGATTGGGAGGCGCTCGGCGACGGCTTGTTTCGGAAAATCAAACTCCTCCCACACAACGACGCCGCCATCGTCGGCCGCTGGTTTTTCCTCTGGGACGGCAAAATGAACCACATGGGCCGCACCTCCAAAGGCCCGAGCGCGCCGCTGAAAAGGCCCGCCGATCTTCAGCCCGTCGAGTGGACCTATGCGAAAGAGGAAGACGCCTTTTACCTGCGCCTCCCCGCGGGCCAATCGCTCGATGCCGCGAACATCCGCTACCCCAAACGCAGCAGCGGCGTGATCCTCTCCGGCAAAGGCGAGCACCTCATCGTGCGCAATGTGATCGCCACGCACGTTTATAACGACGGCTTTAACATTCACGGCGCGCAGCGGAACGCGCAGTTTTTTAACATCGCCGCGATCGAGTGCGGCGACGATGGCTTCAGCGCGCACGAGGATGCGGAATGCCGCACGGACGGCTTTGTCAGCATCGGCAATTCCACCGGCCTCTGCGACACCGTCTCCAGCGTCACGCATTTCCGGAATGTCTTCATCCGCGATTGCCTCGGGTACGACGTCTTTTTCATCGGCGACTCACCCCACAGCCTGGAAAACGCGGTGATCGAAAGCAGCGCGGCCTATTCCTTCGCCGCCGGCCAGCACAGCGATCGCCCGCAAAAAGGCCCCGGCACCGTGGTGCTGAAAAACGTGTTCTTCCGCCGCACCCCCGAGGGAAAAGCCTTCCGCGTGGACAAAAACACCGTCGTCACCGCCGACCGCTGCACCCTCGGCTCGCTCAATGTACATGTCGGCCCCGCGAGCACGCTGGAGCTCACGCACAGCAGCATCGGCAGCCCGGCCGCCGCGACCAAACCCAGCATCACGCTCCTCGCCGGCAGCACCTGGCGCGGCGATGGCAATGCCTACGATCTCAAAGCACTGCACCTGGACAAAACGGTCTTCACTGCCGCGACCTTTGCCGATTTTCAAAAGGCCAATGGCAGCGATGCCACCTCCCGCTGGACCTCCGAACCCGCACCCGCCGGCGTCGGCGCCGCTCCCACCGCGCTCGAACCGGCCGAAAAAATGGCCGCCGATGTCCTGCGCCGCTGGGCCGAAGCACGCTAAACAAACGCTTGCCCGCCCGGGCCCTGCCGCTTCAAAAACGCGGTTTCGCCTCATTTCCCCGACCTTTCCCGTTTCTCGACCCACCGTATGACGATCATCGCCCGCGTAACTCCCATCTGGAAAAAGCAGAAGCTTTTCGTCGGCGTTTTCCTCCTGGCGTTCACGGCTTGGTTTTGCTGGGACGGCGCCGTCGGTTTCCCGCGGACCAATGAACGCTACAACCGCTGGCGCGAATTCCGCGACACGGGGAAACTGGACGAATGGCCCGCCTATGCCAAAAGCCGGGGCTGGAAAACCCAGCCGCCGGACCACGGCTACACCGACATGCAGGTCCGCGGCCAATACCTCTGGGCCAGTCTCACCGGCGTGAGCAGCCTGCTCGTGCTCATCTACTGGCTCCAGCAGATCCGCCGCACCCTCCAGTGCGACGACGAAGCCGTGACCACTCCCGCCGGCACGCGCGTCCCGTACAGCGCCATCACCGGTCTTGGCCTGAAAAAGTGGGATTCCAAGGGCCTCGCCACCGTCCGCTTCGAAATCGGCGGCCGCAAAGGCGAGTTCCTCGTCGACGACTATAAATTCGAGGCCGAACCGACCCGCGAAATCCTCGACACGATCAAACGGCACCTGGAAGGCCGGCAGGCAGGCAAATAGATAGCCGGCTGCCCCCACGGCATGGATTTGCGCGCCCGGAGCATTTCATGCAATAGGTGCGGCGGATCCCATGAACACTGACCTTTGGAACGTGCTCCACGGCTGCACCGCGCTCACTTACGAGCACTGGGAATCCGGCGCCGTAAGCACCGACTTCGCATCCATCCTCGCCGCCGAGCCGGAAATCCTGAGCTGCGACGAGCCGACGACCGTGTTTTGCTCCAATGGCACGCTACGCCTTCAGGCCGCCGGCTTCTCTCTCGCCCTCGACAGCGGCCGCGCCATCACCCTCGGCGAACTCTGCCACGTCGCCGACGCCTACTGGACCGAATTTGGCCAGGGCACACCTTAACAAAATTCGACCGCTCCCCACCATGTACTCCGTCGACGTCCAGATTACTCGACTCACGATCGACGCTTACCCCGGTTGGGTCGAGTGTGTCCTCCAGGACACCTCGGGCCGTGAGTGGGTCTTCGAAGAAAAGATACCAGTCATCGGAGCGGACCATGTGGATGCGGATAGCCCTTTTCCCCAGCCCGGCGATATCGCCTGCGAGATGATTCGCGAATGGACGGATGAAGAGGGCCGCGGGCGTTGTGTCATCGATACCGCACGCCCTTGGGGCGTGGAAACCAAAGAAGGAGAATCACAGTTCGAGGTGTTCCGCGACCAGGTCAGAATCCATTACCCTGAAACCCACAAATTTAGCACCTTCGAGATCAAGGCGGAGTCACCGACCGAACTGAAGTTTCAACAGATGCGCGACTGCAGATATGTGGCGGTCATCAATCTCGCACTCCCACCTTCAGACCCTGTCATCGAACAGGAAGATCGCATCGTGGCGAGCCTCGGGCTGACCTACATTCATATCCCGGTCGATTTCAAAGCACCCATCAGCCGGAATTTTCAGACGTTCTGCGCAGTCATGAAAGCTTTCGAGGGTCGGCGCGTCTTTGTGCACTGCGTCGCCAATCTGCGGACTTCGGTGTTTATTTTTCTCTACCGCGTCCTGCACCAGCAAATTCCCCGGTCGCAAGCTGAACGCCACCTGCACGCGATCTGGCAACCCGACGCGGTGTGGAGCTGTTTTATCGAGAACCAATTGGCGGGCCATTGAGGCCGATTCGCTGAACTCCTTCAGGTCCACGAGTGACCAAGGAGGCTATCCCGTGTGTCCATCTGTGTCGATCTGCGCCATCTGTGGTCCATTAATCCGGGGCATCGGTGGTTATCCATGCCGGTGCGCACCGCCCTCGCTCTTCGCCGGCGTCGCTTCCGGCACAAAACCAAGGTCCCGGCGAAGCTCTTCGTCGCTGGCTTTTTCCGAGCGCGTGCCAGGCGGCGCTTCGTACCAGCCGGGGTCCTGGTCGTAGTTGGTTAAGTGGTCGCGAATCTTCATGTTCGTGAACATGCCGCCCATGGTGATGTAGTCGTGCGGGCCGGCGGCGCCAATCATGGGCAGGCTGTTCCGCGGGACTTTCATCCCCATCTCGCCCATCTCCGCCATGCCGGTATCCCCCATGAGCATGTAGCCGGGCATCGCTTTGCGCGCCTGCTGATCGTGCCCGTCCGTCTTGATCCCCATGAGATTCGGCAGGCCGTGGCCCATCTGATTCATCACGTGATGCGACATGTGGCAGTGCATCGGCCAGTCGCCGGGATTGTTCGCAAAAAACTCGACCGTACGCGTGCTGCCCACCGGCACCAGCACCGTGGCTTCCGGCCAGCGCGCCCCATCGGGAATGCGCCCGCCGTCCGTCTCGGTGACCCAAAACGTGTGCCCATGGAAATGGATCGGGTGATGATCCATCGCCGATAAATTCCCGATGCGAATCCGCACGTGATCGCCCGTCTTCATGACCATCGGCGCCGTGCCCGGATACACCTTCCCATTCAGCGTCAGCAGATTGAAATCCGTCATCTCGTTCGGGTCCGGCCGCATGGTGCCCGGCACCACTTTCCACTCGCTGAGCATATACGCGAAATCGCGGTCCGGCCGCGGGCCTTTCGGTTCGCGCGGATGAATGACGAGCAGGCCGAGCAGCCCCAGCGCCATCTGCGTCATCTCGTCGTGATGCGAGTGATACATATACGTCCCCTGCTGCCAGAGGGTGAACTCGTACTTGAACGTCTCGCCCGGCTGAATCGCGCGCTGGGTCACCCCGCCGACGCCATCCATGCCATTCGGCAAAATGATCCCGTGCCAATGCACGGTCGTCGCCGCGGGCAACCGGTTGGTCACGTAAATGCGCACCCGGTCGCCTTGCACAACCTCGATCGTGGGCCCATGCACGCGCCCATTGTAACCCCAGCAATGCGCTTTCAGGCCCGGCGCAAATTCATGCCCGGGCACCTCCTCAGTGATGAGGTGAAATACCTTCACTCCATCGACCAGCTTCCACGGCAGCGTCGCGCCATTCGGCGTGATCACGGGCGTGTAGTGCTTGCCCGGTTCGCCGGGCTCCGGGTGCGGCGGCTTCGTCCAGATCGCCGGGCCTTCCACATCTTCACCGATCCTCGGCACTTCGACTTCGGCCGCAGACACCGTCCGCGGCACCACCGCCGCACCGGCCAGCGCCGCAGCGCCAGTCGCAAATAAATCACGTCGGGAAATCATAACTTTTGGCAAGAGGGGGGATGGATTCGTTAAGGTTTGCTTTGGCTGCGGGCGCGCAGATTGCCGCCCACGGCGCGTTCGAGAGCGGCGCGCGTGGTCCAGTATTCGCGCCGGGCTTCGACGCTCTTGATCTCGGCCTCGAACTCTTCCGCCCGCACGGCGAAGAGATCGTAATTTCCCACCAGCATGCCGTTGTACTGCAGCAGCATCCCGGCGGTGATGGCGCGGCGGTTGGGGAGGATTTCGTCGCGGTAGAAAAGCGCGGCTTCCCGCGAAGCGCTGAGTTTGTCGTGCAGCGTCCGCACTTCCGCGCGCAGGCCGATGGCCAGGGCCTCCAGCTTGCGCTCCGCCCGGCGCAACTCCGCCTCGCCCTTCGCCACGCGGGCCTGGCCTTGATTGAACAAGGGCAACTCCAGCCGCAGCGTGGGCCCGGTCATATTCGTGCGATCCGAATCCCGCTCGGTATCGACGCCAAACTCCAGCGCGCCGACATAACGATACGCCTTCGTGAGCCCCAGCGCGCGCACCGTACTCGCCAGCTCGCGCTGCGCCACCGCGAGATCGAAACGCTGCGCCACCGCCAGGCTTTCGAGCCCGCGCAGAGGCACATCTTTCTCCGGAATCTCCGGCAACTCCGCGCCGATCTTCCAATTCGTCTCCGCCCCCCACAGGCTCAGCAGCCGGTTGAGCGTTTCGCGATGCTCGCGCAATTCCGTCTCCGCCGTGGCCAGTTCCAGCCGGGCGGCATTGTAAGCAGCCTGCTGCTGGTTCAGCGCGAGGTCGGTGATATTCCCCGCTTCATGCTGCCGCTGAGCGAGGTCCAGCGCCGTACGCTCGAGCTCTACGATTTTCTGCCGCTGGGCGCTGAGCGCCCCGTCGGCCAGCGTTTCGTAGACCACGGTTTTCACTTCACCGACCAGCTTCAGCACTTCGTCGGTCACCCGCAATTGCGTGGTTTCGAGCTGCTCAGCCGCGACGCGTTTGCGCAGCGGAATCATCAGCAGATCGAGCAAATCGAACGCCGCCGCTTCCTCCCAATTCGCCCCTGAAGGTGGGCGATCGGGAAAGCGCACACTCAGATCGATACTCGGATTTTTCCCCATCCCGGCCTCGCGCAGATCCGCCGCCGAAACGCCCACGTCTTCGAGCGTGGCAAGCAGTTCGCGATTGTTCAGCACCGCGATTTGCACCGCACGATTCACCGTGAGCGGCTTTTGCAAAAGCGCGCGCACCTGCTGCCGCACTTCCTCGCGCGCCGCCGCGCTTTCCTGCCAGCGCAGCTCCAGCCCCGTGCGCGCTTTCACCGCTTTTTCCACCGGACGCGAAGCCGTTTCCTTCGGCGCACCGAAACTCGGGACCACCATGACTAGCAGAACCAGCCAGGGGGGAACGCGATCTCCGAGCGCGTTTTTGAAACCCAACGCGAGCGTAGCGAGCCATCTATTCCAACGCCGCTTCGCGTCGTGTACTTTTCGAAAACGCGCTCGGAGATCGCGTTCCACCGTCGGGCAACTACTCCACAAGCTTCTAGTGATGTTCATGTTTCTTCTTCTCCGGTTGTGGCGCTGAGTTGTTCGTCGCCGGTTCCTCCGGCGTACCCGACACGGGGCCGTGCGCGTCCCATTCCTCCTGTTCCTTTTGAGCAGCGGCCAATTGCCCGCGCGAGCGCCGGGTGGTTTCGTCGGCGCGCAGTGAAGTCTGGCGTGCGGCGGCGGGTGCTTCGGCGGCCGATGGGCTGGCCGGATGATTCGCCGCGAGCGGCGGCAACGGCGTGGTCGCGCAACCCGTCAGCGCCAGCCCGAGGGCTGCACCCAGCAGAGTGATTCGTGGTTTCATCGAAAAAGCAGGTCGCGCCAGCACGGCGCCGTCACCGAAGGCCAAAGCCTCGGCGACGGACGCCGTCTGGCGGATTCCCTGGTTTAAGACTTCGCCGTCCCGGCTTTGACCTGTCCGGTGAATTTACCGGGCTCTTTGTTAAAATCCTTCACGCACGACTTGCAGCACAGCCACACGTCGGTGCCCTCGGAAGTGACCTTCACGGGACGCCCGTGTTCGCCCAGCTTTTCGCCGGAAACGACACACGTCTTGAGCGGGTAAGTCTTCGGCACGCCGGAATCGGCAAACGCGGTGAGGCCGCCAAAAAGCACGGCCGAGATGGAAGCGAGGATGGTTTTGAGAGTCATAGGAATTTACTGATTTTGGATCGTGAACAGCCCGCCTGGGATACTGCGGAAAAGCAGTTCCGGTCCGGAAATGCCGGCAGGTCAAAGCACGCCGGACCGATGCGGTTAGGCGAGAAAACGCGCGACGATTCCACGACCGCACGAGCGCGGAATCTCAGGGCGCGGCAACCCGGCACAGGCCACGAAAGCGGGCCGCGGGTTGCTAGGCGTTCACCGGCGGAGCATGCGAACACAGGCTCCGGTGCAGGACCAATTCACTAAAAGACAAAACACGCGGCGGCCCGGTATCGCGCGGCACCAGCACCGGTTCCGAGACCGGCTGCGCCAGCACCCATTCCCAATGCAGCAGCGCCACCACCATCGTTAGCGGCGCCAGATCCGCCGCTTTCACGCCGGCCGGCAGGATCACCTGCAAAGCCTTGCAGCACTGCAAATTTTCCGGGCCTCCACCCAGCGGTTGCTCCCCGCCTTGGGTCGCCCCAGCCCCACCGCCATTGTGGCAGCAGCTATGCTCGTTACCCGCCACCCTCGCCGCCGCCGCGACCCGCCCAAGCACACAGTGATTCGCCAGCCCCAGCCAGGCCATCAAAGCCATCAGCACGATGGCCAGGCGGACTGGATTGGAAGCACGGCGAAAATTCAAAGCGCGCTTAACATAATCCCCTGACCCGGATCTGGCAACCCTCTCGGTAGCGCGTGATCACTGCCGGCTTGCTCCGAGTGCTCACAGCCGATAGATTAGAGCCATCATCTGAAGCGCCTCATCGCCCTCCAAAGTTCGCGAACATGCGCCACGCTCACATGCGCCAGCCCGCTGTCCGAACAGATGAGGTGGAGGAGAGTCCGATCAACATCGGCCAGGATCTGATCGCTGGTCACCAACAACGGAATTTCTGCAATCGCGGTGTCGGCGAGAATTTGAATGTCGTTTTTCTCAGCGGGCGGCATGAGTTCCCTCCGCTCAGCAAAGGTGACAAAGTTTTGCCGATACTTTTTCTGAAGATCGGTCAAAAAGTACGGCGTAATTTTCCACTCCGTCAGCTTTGCGAGAGCGATAGAGGCACGTTGCTGCTGGATTTCATTTCCGTACTTCGACAAGTAGTTGAGTTCAACGAGCACGCTGGGCACCACGTGAAGAGTGTAGCCGAGGCCTTGGAAAGCGTCCTTGAATCCAATCGCAAACTCGTAGTTGGCCGCAATGTCCATCAGGACATAGGTATCAAGCGACAGTTGCTTCGTCCGCAATCCGTCCGCCATAAACCTTCGCCAACGCTTCCGCGAGATTCGCCTCAAACTCTGCTTCCGACATCTTGCTTACCTCTCCGCGGGCATCCCTCACGAATTTCGTGTTGTCGGTCTGCTCCGGGTAATCGACAGGAGCTGGCGCGACCGGCTTAGGAGAGTTCCCCGTTTCTTGTGGCGCTGCCTCTTCTTTTATGGGCCAAAAATCGGTTCCAAAAGATGAATCGTCAACGACATTTCACCACCGCCGCTTTCGTCTCCGCGACAAATCCAGCGGGAACTCGAGTTGTTCGGCGAAGGGGCCGCGCAGGATGCCGTAGCGGCGGAGGGCGCGGTAGACGATGCGGATCAGTTTAGCCATGGGTGCAGCAGAGAAGGACAAACAGAGAAAGCTCGCCGGTCAGGTCGCAGGTTTTACTTTCGGGTTCTCGCGGCCCGGGCGGATTGGGTGGCCGCGGGTTTCGCCGGCTTCGGTTCCTGCCAGGACCACCACTGCAGTTTCGCCGGCTCGGGATTGGGCTCGGTCGCGAAATAAACCGCGCAGCGGAAGGTATAGAGCACACACGGGTCCTGCCGCACGCCGCGCAGTTCATTCAGCGCTTCGTAGAGCCGCTCGGGATTCTTCCGGTTCAGATCCGCGACCCGGCGGATACCGAGATCGAAGAGATCGCACGCGAGACTGGGCCCGATGCTCGGAATCCGCTGGAGTTCCTTGAGCACTGAGACAGTCTCGGGGTCGTTGGATTTGGAACGAGGCGTGCGCACGGAGCCAGACAGTGTTCAATAGAACACTAGCCGGCAAGCGGAAAAATTTGCTCTCCCCTCGCATTCGCCCCGGCTGTCAGCCATGCTTTTAGTACCTACGAGAAGGGCGAACCAAACTCATCGACGATCTTCAGGGAACTCATCAGTCAATCAACGACCCGAACCCGCCTTCGGCGTGATCTCCGCCGTCAACGAGTCCAGAATGTCGCTCAGACGCGAGGGCTTCTGCTCTTGCCTCAGCGATCGGAAATAGATCTCCTCGATTTTCCAGGCTCCGTCTCGTTTACGAAGAACGATGTCGGCCGTGCGGTATCCCAGCCACCTGGCATTCGGATCTCCATAGCCATCCATTACCCGCACGGTGGCCTGGTCCCCCTTCGATCTGCGGCTCCAGGATTTGGATGCGGTCCGGCTTTTGGGAGCGATTCGTCAAAGGGTCAGTGTCAAAAATCAGCGCGGCTCTCTTCCACAAGTCCGGCTCCAAATCGCCTCCCGCCGGCCGCTGAATCTCTCGCTCCGTCTCCGTCTTCAACAATCGCTGCGCCTCCGGGCTGCGCAGATCCCTGGCCTTTCCCGCCGGCACATCCTGGTACGCAAAAACCTTCCGCACTCGCCGATTCACCGCGGCGTGGTTCCCCTCGATCCCACTGACGCATCCGGTCAGGACCATACTCCCGCAGAGCACCACAACCATCCTTTGCAAAACAGAGCCGTTCATCGCGCCACCTGTCCACCGCCCCGCCATCCCGTCAAGGAAACGGGCGCGGCTCCGGGATCGGCTGCGCACCAACGACAGCCGATCCCGCGATACCGCGCCCGTTTGTTGATTTGCTAGTTAACATCGGAGCCCACGGCTCCGCATCACTCGGCAGCGATTAGTAGTTCACCTTCAGGTACGGCTTGTTCAGCCCCGCGGAGGAGTGGAACACGCCCACCACCTGACCGCCCGGGCTCGCGACCGGGCTATCCTGCTCCAGCGCCACGCCGTAGTTGGTCAGCGTGCCGTCCACCCAGGCCTGCACCGTGCTGGTGATATCGATCGCCGTCCAGTAGCCGACATTGTTAATCGTGATGCTCCCCGCCAGCGTGGAGTACGCGGGACCGGTCGCCCACGTCACCGTGCTTTCGGTCCAGCTGCCCGTCACTTCATACGCCGACACACCGATCGGATAACTCGCCGAGGGATTCGCGCCGAAGCCGATGCTCGAGGAGCTCTCCACATAGACGTAGAGTTCGGCCTTGTTGATGTCAGAGCCGGTCAGACCCAGGGTCGTGATATCGGTCAGATCGAACTGGAGATAACTTACCAGATCGTGCGCACCCGAAGTAGTGGCGCCGGCGCTGAGCCAGGTGCCAAACGCCGCCCCAGCTCCGGTGCTGGCGCTGTCAAAAGCCCAGCCGGTGAGGAAGGAATAGACAAACGAGTCTTTGCTCGTCGATTCACCCGGCTGGATGGTGATATCATTGGCTTGCGCCGCTGGCAGGGAAAGACCGGCCAGCAGGACTGCCGCGGCCGTGGCGAACGAACGCCGAAGAGCGGCGCTCGGGAGGAGGAGGTTGGTGATTTTCATACTTGGTTTTTCTTACTCGTGGTTTTTGGGGTTTGTTTTCAGACCTAACTAATGTTCGCGTCACCACTCCCGCCGGTTTGTTAGACAACGGAAATCTTAGCGAACACCGCCCTCTGTATCGCTTTGCCCAAAATCGCGCTTGCCCCTGCTTGTCTCCTCCGCACCCCCACTTGCCAAAAGTAGAGCCATGCCCGCAAAAAACGCCGCTCTTTTTGCCGAACACCTGGCCCCCCTCCAATCAAGAGGGCCAAAAGCACACCCCATGTGCGCCTGAAAAGCGCGGTAGCCGCTTTGAGCATGTCCAATGAAAGAGCGCCAGCTGGAACGGGCCGCGGGTCCGTTGGCCGAAGCGGCCTGCCTCAGCGGCGGCCTTCCGGATCGTCAGATCCGGCTCGCAAAATCGTGCCCCCTGCCGGCTGCACAATCGTGCTGCGAAGCATTTACGACGGGCCGCCGGGGACAACGGGCCCGCAGCCTTCCAGCCAATTTCTCCCTCTACGTACTAAATCGCCGGGAATCCCCGTCAGACGTTTCTCCGATAAGTGAATCAGGCAGCATTAAATCTACCCCCATTTCCCGACAGTTTGAGCAGTTGCGCTAATTTCGCCCCTGCATTTCCCACTTTCCGCACGATGTTGTCATGTATGAGTGAATACGATGTCTTTACTGCCTTACGGCTGAGCATCGCCCAGTGCCGCCTCCGCCGCGCGCAACGTCTGCCTTCTGGCGATCAGACCGAAGAACTGCGTTCCCTGCTCCGTCGAGCGAAACTCTTCCTTCACACCTCCCCCGCCCGCCCGCGTCCGTAACCGGCTTGGGAGAGAAGTAGCCGCTTGGCGCCCGCATCGTTGCCGCCAATTCGCTCGCTCGGCACCGACAGCCGGAGCGCAGCGGAGACAGCCGAAGGCAACGCGGTGCCCCAGTTTCTGGCCGCGCACGTTCGCAAGTTGGAGGACATCGCGCGGTTGATGCCGGAGTGTTGCCCACGCGGTCCAATATCCAGCTCCGAACCTGCCGTCATGAGGGGACGCGCCGCTGTCACCCCGTGGTTCACGCAGCCCTTGCGTGAAACGATGAATGCTGCGCCTTTCGGCGCAGGGAAACCTTTTTCGTCTCACGCAGGGGCTGCGTGAGCCACGGCGAAACCCTACCCTAGCGCCGTCTTCAGCACCCCCATCGTCTCCCGCTGCCGCTTCTGCACCAACTCCCGCGCCTTCGCTGTCTTCGCCTTCGAACCCACCGGATCCTTGGCCATGGCCAGGACCGTCCCCGGCAGTTTCGCCACCTGCGCTTCGTCATCGAAATCGAAGAGCCAATCCGAGAGCCCGATATCGTTCCACATCGTCCCCTTGCTCGTCTGCTCCGCCCAGCGGCATACGATCGCCGGCACGCCATTGCCAATACACATGATCGGCGAGTGCATCTCATTGCCAAAGAGCCCCGCACTCCGCACGTACGTGCTCAGCGCTTCGTCGGTGAGCCAGTAATCCTTCCGCCACACCACGCGGTCCTTCACCTCGGCGGGTAGCTTGTCGACGATCATTTCCTTCCCGAGCTCCATCTGCGTGGAATCCTCCGGGCACACGAGCACCTTCAAATCGGTATTCTTGACCACCTCCACGATCGCCGCGCGCAGCGGGGCGTGATCGTGCTCTTTCATCTCCTGGTTCCGCGCATCGCGCGCCGCATCGTACGGCACCGGCTTGATCTTCCAGTACGGCGTCACGCGCATCCGCGGAATGCAGCAGATGAATTTCCCTTCCTCCAGTCCGTTCGCTTTCAGGAAAGCCTCCGCCGCCGCGTCATTGCGCAGGTCCACGCCGAATGCACCATCCGGGCCGAATTCCATGATCGGGCAGGTGCAGCCGAGTTCCTTCGCCCGGGCCATCGAAATCGAATCGCGGAAAAAGGCGAATTTCGCCTCGCTCAAAAACTTCGCCGTCTTCTCGCCCGAGGCTGGTGAGACTACGATCTTTGCCACCGAGGCCGGGTACTGCGGAATCGTAATCCCATAGACCCCGAACGGCTTCCCTGTCTCTTTCACCCAGCGCGCCACATCGCGCTCCGCGACGAACGACGCGCCCGAGCCGTGCAGCAGGAAATCGCACTCTTTGAAGGCCGCCTCGACGTCCTCCTTCTGCATGATCTTCACCTTCGGAAACCGGCGGGCGATCAGCGCATCCACGCCATTGTCCACCACGCTCGGCCAGAGCCGCACCTCAGCCTCGGGCAGATACTTTTCCAGCAGCGCCAATGTCCCCGGCGTGTGCCCGATGTCGCCGATATTCACCGTCTGCCAGGAAGACCGGAGCACGATCCGCGGCGGCAGCCCAGCCGCCGCTCCTCGCACCGAGGCAGTCAAAGCAGCAGCAAACGACGTCTGAACAAATTGGCGGCGATTCATCATCATAGGGAGAGGCAGGGGTAAAAGAGGAGCGCCACTGTTAGCAGCCTCATCCCAAATGCCACCCACCCGGCCGGGTGGCCGCACCTTTACCCGTCAAGATTCCTATTCCTTGTCCAAATAAAGGAAGAACCCCGGAGCCGAACCCGAGCGCGATTCATGACGGAACATCCCGGTAAAGAGATCCCGCAGCGTCAAGACGACTCGCTTGTACCCCGGCTTTTCAATCACCAGCGTACCCGGAAACGTCGATTCAGGAAATTGGATATGCCCCGAAACCATGTCCGCGAATCCTTTCGCCCAGACATAGACCGGCGCCCTTCCCTGCCCGTCCGAGGCGATTGCTCGATTCGCCACCGGCATGCACCGTACCAGCCGATCGACCGGATTCGTGCAATCTCCCTCTTCCTCAATCCCGTGGCCCTCGATCCGCACGTTCACCCCTTGCAGAGGAGCTCCCTGCTCATCCGCCACCCGCACTACCAACGGAAAGAAACCACGCAGCGACCCGATCGCCTCACCTTCCGCGACCAGTCCCAAAAGCAAAACCACGGGTAAAAGACGTTTTATCATAGGCTGAGGTGAACCACCTCAACCCGTCCCCCAAATCACGATCGTCGACAACCGATTCCTCGCCCCGCCGGAATCGCTGAGAGCGCCAGCCAGCCAGCTGCCGCCTTACGCCGCCCGCACGATCCTGAGATTAAAATGCGGCGTCCCTAGCGCTCCCCAGAGCCGCGTCCACAGCGCCAGATACATCTCCGTCCCGCGCGCCTGGGCAATATCCCCGAGATCAATCACCCGCTCCGCCTTCCACCCAAACCATTCCCCCAGCCACTTCGTCACCTCCGCTTTCGCCGCCGCCTCGTTTCCGCAGATGATCAGATCGTGATCCTCCGCCAGCAACCCCGGGTTCACCATCACCGCGCAATTGATCGTATTCAGCGCCTTCACCACTCGCGCTTCGGGAAATTCCCGCTGCGTCTGCTCAGCCAGCGAATCCGTGTCGCACACCGTCATTGTGGGCGGAAAACCCTTGGAAACATCGAGCGGATTCGCCGCCTGGATCAAAATCTTGCCCCGCAGATTTTCCGCGCCCGCCAACCGAAGCGCCGTCAGTGTATTTGCCCCGTTCGTCGCATCGGTCACCACCTCGCCAAATGCGGCCGCTTCCGCAAAGGTCCCAATCTGCCCGCGCCCCTCCACCGAACGCAGCCACGCCTGTCCCGCTTCGCTCGCCGCACTGCGCGAGCCCAGGAAGACGGAGTGCCCACCTTCCACGAGTTTCGTGCCCAGCGAATTTCCCACCATGCCCGTCCCAAGAATCGCAATTTTCATCACAGTCATTTTCGTTGGTCTTTTGAAGGTTCCGAATTGGATAGGGCGCCCTTTTACGCTTTAAGGATTTTCCCACAAGTAGGCACTATTTTGTGCCGTAGTATCCTTTTTGATCCTATGAAAGCCGAAGAATGTTCCGTGCGCGCCGCTCTCGCCGTGATCGGCGGAAAGTGGAAGCCCGTCATCGCCCGTTACCTCCTGCTGGAGACCCGCCGCTTTGGCGAGCTGCGCAAGCTCATGCCCGATTCCACGCAGAAAATGCTCACCCAGCAGCTGCGCGAACTCGAGGCCGATGGCATCGTCGCCCGCAAAGTCTATCACCAGGTCCCACCCAAGGTGGAATACTCCCTCACCCCCTACGGCCAAACCCTCCGCCCCATCCTCGAAGCCCTCTGCCATTGGGGCAAAAAACACGCCGCCCGCACTCGCCTCAAACCGCGCCCCCGCACCCCAAAAGCGCGGACCTAAACCGTAAACCAAGCGATCCCCTCCATCCTGCAGCGCGACCGTAAGCACGCAGCGAACGTAGGCGGCTCCCCTTGCCTTCGCTGTCTCCGCTTCGCCCGGCTGTCGGTACCGGGCGTTGCCTATTGATCAATCACTCCAACCTACTGCGGGCACTTCTTCTTCACCCCCTGCGGCCGCGGGCAGCACACCCCTGTGAGGCTGTACTTCTCCTCCGGCAGCAACACCGGCGCATGCTTCTCCGGATAGTGCTGCGGCTCCCGATACTTCCGCACCCCACCCGGCCCGAGCTTCGCCTCGAGAAACGCCACCAGCCGCCGGTACGTCAAATGCCCGATCGGCTCGGCCGGATCCCCCGCTTCCCAGTGCCGATACCCATCCGTCAGCGTCGCGTGCGCCCGCCGGGTCAAATGCTCCCGCTCCACGTAATCGCACGCCGGCAGCGTGCGATCGATGAAGTGCGGCCCATTCTTCGCTGACTCACTCCCATTCAGCTTTTGGCGCAAGGTCGTGAACCGTTCCACCGGCGATATCGGATCCAGCTCGAAGCGGAAGCCCAGCACCTGAATCCCCCGCCGGCGGATCCGCTGCACCGCTCGCTTTTCCTCTTCCTCACCCAGCCCCGTGCTCGCCTTCAGCTGGCAGCCAAACGGCAGCGAAGGCTGCGCCAGCACCGGCGCCACCAACCCGGGCAAATCCTGCTCCTGCCCGAGCAGTTGCAGCGGCAGATTCCCCGAAAGACAAAGCCCGACCACCCCAAACCGGCGCGGCTCCGGCACCAGCTTCGCGCATAGCGCCACCAGATCGCGCACCACCGGGCGCGGCTCCGCCTGGTAGATCTTCCACTCCGGATGCGTCACCGAAAAAGTAAGAATCCGTCCCACCATGAGCGGCGAATCCGGGTTGTCGTCCGCCGACCCGAAAAGTAGCGGTACATACACCTTGTACCCCCGGTTCGAAAGCCGCAGCGCCAGGTCCAACGCACCCAGGCTCAGGCACGGCATCTCATGCAAAAGGATCACGGTCGGCGCACTCGCGCGCTCCTGGTTCGCAATCGGCTCCCACACCTCCCAGGTCCGCCCGCCAGCCGTCACCGGTATCTGCGTGAACATTTTCCCTGAGGTCCGGCCATCCTCACCCCCATGCAGCAACCGACGCTTTTTCTCCGCCGTGCCCTTCGCCGGGCAGCATCGCCCCGGCACATGCAGGCAGCACCCGCTCCCCGCAAGGAGCAGCCCCAAGCTGGAGAGCAAAAGTAGGATCGATCGTTTCATCGCGAATGCTGCGCGGCTTTCGACGAAAACTTCGTCGCCGCCGGCGGCATCAGCCAGCGCGGTCCCGGTGATAGCTTCCCGGCCTTCGGATTCTCCACCCGAAAGATCGCGGCATACAGGCAGAGCGCCTGCTCATTGAAGATATCGCCGTGGTCGTAGATGATCTCCTTCGGCACCCGCACCACCCAGTAGCCCGTCCGCATCAGCGCCTCGGGCGAAACCTGGATCGTCGACCGGCACTCGCCACCGCCCCGCGCGAGCGAACGAAATGGCCATTTCCCCTTTTTCGGGTCAGCCGAAAGCGGCGATTCCAGATTCCTTTCAAACGTCTCCAGGCCATTTTCGCCCGTGGCCGCCTGCCTTGTCGTCGGCGCAAGCGTTGGGTCGATCTTCATCGTATGGCTCACGAGGAGCCGGTTGTTCCCCGGCGTCTGCGTCACGAAATCGCGCTGCGTCGTGCCTTTGGGCACCTCGTGCCCGAGGCCGATCTCATCGTACGAGCGAAAGCCCTTGGTGATATTCGAGAGCCCCGTCCCGAATGGATAAAATTTCCCCGTCGCAAAATCTCCTTCTGAGGTCACCGAGACGATCAGCGGGCGGTTCTCGTCGACGAAGCGCAGGTTCCCCGACTTCCCCATGCGCTCAAGCATCTCGATCGTCCCTTTGGCCCGCAGGGAATTGGCCGCGGAATTCAGCAGAAGGATCAAATCCGCCGGCGCCAGACTGCCCTCGCCGACATTCATCGCCGCACTGCTGGCCACCGCCTGCGCGATCGCGTTTTCCAGCACCATCGCCCCAAAGGAATGCCCGATCAGCACCGTCTTCGCGTCCCGGGTCTGGCGGCGCGCCTCGCTCACCATCCAAAACAGCGCCTCCGAAATCATCGGCATCGTCCCCACCTCGGTGCCGATCTGTTTCGTCGGGTAAAAGCTCAGCTGGCTCGGCAGCCACGCGAGCAGGCCCAGCGGATCGCGCCCATGCCGGATCTGCTCCCCGCGCCAGCCGAGGTACACGCCAAAGACGTGATACCCCTGCTTCTTTAAATACTCCGATTTCGCCAGATACCCCAGCAGCGTGCGAAACCCGTGCACGTCGCGATTCGGATCCTCCTGCGCATTGTTATGCCAGCCGTGCACGTACTCGATCAGCAGCGGCTTCTTCCCCTTCGTCCGCTCCTTCAATTGATGCCGAGCGGTCGCCAGCTGATCCCGATTCCAAAAATCGCCCCGCTGATCGAACTCGATAAACGCGATATCGAACCCCGCCTCATCGCGCTGTACGCAGCATCGGCTCTGGTCCGCCGCCGGCACGCGATCGTCGCTCTCGTGCGTGTGAAAGGCCGCATCCGGAAAATAGTACCGGAATTTCGGCGGCGCTTGATCGGCCGCCCAGCTCCCCTGCCCACCCCCGATCGCCAGCAAAAGCCCGAGGAAAAATAGGCGGGCCCAGTGTCTCTCAGCGCAGCGGGGGAGGAAGCGTCGCAAGCAATTCATCCCGCGAACTGCACCAGAACCCGCTCCACTCGACGAGATTCATCAACCCTCAAATTCCCGTAGGGGAACCCCCGATCCATCCACTCAAGCTCGCCCCCACCAACATCGAAACAGGCGGGCGAAATCCCGGCTGTCAGCCCGTGGTTCACGCAGCCCCTGCGTGAAACGAATCATCCCTGCGCTCAGCGCAGCATTCGTAATAACACGCCCTTCTTTGAACTACCCGCGCGTCAACTCGCGATCCGCCTGCTGCCGATACCCGTGCAGCCGCAGGGAGCCGTCGCTCATCACGTCCAGCATCGCGTAGCCGCTGTTCGCCGGGCCGGATCCTTCGATCATCGCCACCAGCGTCGTGTAGTGAATGCCCGCGATCTGCTGATAGTCATTTGCGTGCGAGTGCCCCTGGAACACCGCACTCACCCGCCCGCTCCGCTCCAGGATTGCGCGCACCACCGCTCGATTGCTCACGCTGTGCGGGCTGTGCTCATCCAGCCGCTGATGCGCAAACACCACCGTCGGGCGCGGATTCGCCGCGAGATCCGCCTCCAGCCAGGCGAGCTGATCCGCCGGGATCGTGGCATCCTTCCAATCGAAATTCGCCCGTTCATAAGCCACGCCGTCGGCGCGGAAACACGCATCGAGAATCACGCAATGAACCCCACCCGCATCGAAGGAATAGTGCGGCACCTTCGCCGCTTGCGTGTGCGCGGCAAACTCCGCCTTGGTCAGCGTGCCCACGCAGTGATTCCCCAGCACGTAGTGCCGCGGCGCCTGCACTTCGGCAAAAACGCGCTCGATCCGATCCAGCCACTCCAGCTCCTGCTCCACCGATGGCGCCTGATCGATCAAATCGCCCAACTCCACCACCAGCTCCGGCCGCTCCCGGTTAAAGACCGCCACAGTTTCGCTCAGCTTCCCCAGCGTCTCGCGGTAAAATCGTGTCCCCTTCTCCGGCTTGTCGCCATAGTGCAGATCCGTCACCAACCCGATCCGCAACGCTGGTTTCTTCGCGCTATCCGCCGCCTCGAGCTGCGCAGCCGGCCAACCGCCAAGCATCAGCACCGAGCGCTGCAAAAACGCGCGCCGCGTCTGGCCCGCCGCAAAAATCCGGTCGCTCACGGCTGGACTCCTCCCTCGCGCACCGTGATGTCTTTGCCGGATATCACCATCGCTTTCGCCACTCCGCCCGCGGGCGCTTCCAGCCAGTTATCCAGCACCCGGTTGCGATTTCCGCCCACATTCAGCAGCGGTGATTTGCCCGGTTCCGCACCGCTCGACCCCGTGATCCGATTTCCACTCACTTCGTTTTCATCGCCCGCCACCGTGATGCCGATCTGCCCGCAACCCTGGATCAAATTCCCCGTCACCATCGTCTGCGCGGCATTGAGCGAAATTCCATTCCGCCCGCTCCCGCGAATCACATTTCCCCGGACCAGATTGTCGCGCGTATTCACCGCCAGCTGCAACCCGTTCGCCTTCATCCCGAGCAGCAGATTTTCCACGATCTGATTTCGCACATTCAGGTCCTCGAACTTGCACCATCGCCACAGATTGATCCCCGTCTCGCACGCCTCGATCCGATTTCGCCCGACCCAGCATTCGTTTGCGTCGTTCAGCTCCACGCCCACCCGGCAGCGCGCCAGCCGATTGTCCAGCACTCGGCAGCCGACGGTGAAGTGATCAAGGTCCACCGCTTCATCCACACAATCCTCGATCGTGCAGCCCGACACTTCACTTTCCGCCACCGAGTAAAACGCCACGCCGCGTCCGAAGAAATTCCGGACTGTGCAATCGCGAATTCGCAGCGCCCGTACCGGCGGCCCCTTCGGCCCTTCCGTGTAATTATAAAGCCCCGAGGCAAAGATCCCGCATAGCTGCGCATGCGCCGCGATCGGCGGATCGTCCGGTGTGCGCCCGCCATCGAAGATCAGCCCGCTGAGCACGATCTCCTCGCACCCCTTCCGCACCTCCAGAAGATTCGGCGCATCTTCATTCATGATCTGCGTCCCCGCCGGTACCGCAAATTCCAGCGGCTTTTTCAAAATCATCCGATCCCCGTCCACTCGCTCCAGATCGACAAAAAACGTCGGCTTCCGCTTGCCCGAAAACGAGTCCAACGCACCATCCGCCATGAAGCGCAGCTTCAGCCCCGCCACCAATCCCTGCTGCACTTTCACCCGCACTTCACTCACGCCAGGCGCGACCGCTTCCGCCATCTCCGCCCGCTGAATCGGCGGCAGCTTCAACACCGCCCCTGGCTCCCCGCGCAGCACGATTCGCTTCGCGTCCGTCAGGATCAGGCCTTTGTTTATCAAGTATTCCCCCGCGCGAATCACAATCTCTCCCCCACCCGCCTTCCGCGCCTTTTCGATCGCCGCCAAAATCGGCCCCTCATCCTTCCCGTTAAAATCCCCCGCCCCATCCTGCCCCACCGTGATCGCCCCCCAAGCGGGCAGCACAGAAAGCAAACCGAACAAAAACAGCAAAAAGGCACGAAGAGAATTCATGGGCAGGGGAACCAATCATCCACACGACTCCCCACCCCGGCAAAACCTTTGCGCCAAAGCGCAAAATTCAAAGCGGCGCTCAGTCACTCTGATGCTTGGGGTTTCGCACCAAAACTTCCGTCGGCGGGCTGAGATCGATCTCCCATTTTTTCGTCGCGGGTGTTGACTCAAGTTCTCTCACCACTTCCGCAAAACTCCGCCCGGCCTCCACCAGCGCGACCAATCGGCAAATCCGCTCCCAATTTTCCGGCGGCTTCGGCTTTTCCACCAGACCCTTCAGTGGCGTCGTTGGGACCAATTGCTCTTCCCGCAGATACTCAGGTTCGATTTCGACCTCCGGCCCAAACGCACCCCTCAGTGTTCGTTCGATCCGTTCCCCCATCTGCTCGGCCAGCCGCCGCTGAAACGATTCCACTTCCGCGATAAAATCCGCGCGCGGCAATTGATACGAGCCCTCTGGATTTGCCCACCGCTGCGACCCATCCGCCTCCAGACAATCCCGGCTGTCCCAGCACAGGTACACCATCGCTTCGTCCGACCAAAATTGAATGTGCGGGTCGCCGCCCAACGGGCACAGCGAACGCCGCCGCACCCACTCCCATGCATCACCGCGTAAATTCCACCCCGGATCACCGTCCATCGAACTCTTCCCCTGTTGCTCATCCCATCGCTCGAATTTCTCATACCACGCCATCCCAGCCTCTTCACGAATCGTTGGGATCAAATCCGCCGGTACCGGCTCCAGCACACTCGCCAAAATGTGGCTCAGGTCTTGGAACAACCGCGCCACCTGATACTCCATGTAACGCCCATCCCGCTCGACATTCGCGTACTCGAAAAGCGCCCGCTCGCCGCCCACATTCAACCAGTACCACCCATCGGTCAGCCCAAACCAATCAATGCTTAAATTGGCCGGTTTCTCGGAGTCCTCCCACGGCTGCACTTCCTCCAAGAGCCTCAATCGAAATTCGAATAGCATCGAGGGACTCTAAAAGCGGCCCGCTGGCCTGCACCAAGAAATCCTCCGTCACCTCATACCATCGCGGGTTCCTGGAATCCGCAGCCGCAGAGCCCAAGGGTCCAGGCGACCGCGCGCTCCACTGGGAAACCTGCCGCTACGTCTCCCGCCCCTCCCCTTTCAAATCCTCCAGCGCCTGGCGCAGTTCGTCGAAATCCACGGGCTTCACCAGGTGCCGGGCAAAACCCACCTCGCGCGAGCGCAGCAAATCTGCCTCGGTGCCAAACCCACTCACGGCGATCCCGGGCAAGCCCGGGCGCAGCTTTTGCAGTTTCGCCATCAATTCCAGCCCGGTCCCATCCGGCAGTCCGAGGTCGGACAAGATCGCATCGAGCGCCTGCCCGTCGCTGACTTTCAGCGCCTCCTCCACCGAACCCGCGGCGATCACCTGATACCCCGCGCGCTTCAGCAACTGCACCAGCATCTCCCGCGTCGGGGCGTGATCTTCCACCACCAGCAAACGCCAGCCGACCGACGCCGACGGCGCCGCAGAGACCCGGATCGGATGCGCGATCAAGCCCGCCGGCGGATCCGTCGCGCCGGGCAACTGGACCAAAAACGTCGCCCCGCAGCCCGCGCCCTTCGAGTCCGCATCGATCCTGCCTCCGTGCAATTCCAGAATCGCGCGCGCAATCGCCAGTCCCAGACCGAGCCCGCCAAATTTGTGGCCGCCCTGTTCGAAGGGCTTGAACAAATGCTCCGCCTCCTGCGGGAGAAAACCCACGCCCGTATCGCTCACCTCCACCCACAGCCGCCGCGCGCCCTGCTCGTCGTCGCGCGTGCGGATCGCGATGCCACCGGCCGACGGTGTGAATTTCACCGCGTTCTTCAGCAGATTCCAAAACACCTGCTGCAGCCGCGCCGGATCGCCCATCAACCCGCTCTTCCGTGCCTCCAGCTGCACCTCGATTGTCACCTGCTTCGCCTGCGCCTCGTCGCGCACCATCTCCAGCGCGTGCTGGATCAGCGAATGCACATCGCACCGCTCGATTTGCAGTGGCAGCTTCCCGCGCACCAACCGGGTGAGGTCGAGCAGATCGTCGATCAGCCGCGCCTCCAGCCGCACATTCCGCTCCATCATCGCCATCTGCTCGCGGATCGCCGGCAGCAGCCGTTCATCCTGCCGCAGCGCCGCTGCACTCATCAGCACCGGAGTCAAAGGGGTGCGTAGCTCGTGCGAGAGGGCCGCGAGAAAATCGTCCTTCGCCCGTAGTGCGGATTCCGCTGCATTCTTCGCCGAGCGCAACTTTTCCTCCGCGGCGCGGCGTCCGGTGATATCGCGCGCAAACGCCACGAACCACCGCTGCCCTTCGCCCGGCAGCCGGTTGATGCTCGCTTCCACGGGAAATTCCACGCCATCCGCCCGCAGCGCGTGCAACTCCAGCCGCCGCCCGATCAATGCGATTTCGTGCCCCTTGAGCATGCGGAGCAGCGCTTTTTGATACCCCTTGCGCAGCCGCTCCGGGATCAGCCGCTCCACCAGCGGCTGCCCGATCGCTTCACGCTGGCGCCACCCGAACATCCGCTCCGCTGCGGGATTCCAATCCTTCACCACGCCGCGCTCATCCATCACCATCACCGCATCCAGCGCCGTATCCACCACCGCGCGATGCCGCTCTTCGCTTTCCTGCCCGGCGCGGCTCGCGGCCAGCGCGCGCATCTCCTCACGCCCGATGCCCTGGCTCGCGGCATTCAGCAGAAAGAAGAGCAAAATCAACCCGCCGAAGAGCATCAGCGCCGTGCCCTCTCCTGGCGCGACCCAGCCTTCGCGACGGCCCCAGCCGATCAGCGAACCCCAGCCCACCAGCAGGCTCACCGTGCCCGGCAGCATCCAGCGCAGCAGCATCCCGCTCGCCCCCGTCGCAAGCACCACACTCAACGGCCAGCGTTCCGGCCGCGAAGCCAGCACGCCCAGCACCAGCAGGAAAAGCGTGATCGCCGTGTGCAGCAAAATTTTCGTCGAACTCAGCAGCCCCGTCAGACTGCCCAGCCCCAGCAAATACCCGATGATCCCGAGGCTCGCCGGCAGCACCGCGATCAGCGCAAAGCGCGGGGCCAGGTGTACCCGCTTCCCCTGCGACGTCATTCCCCAATCGAGCCCGGCCAGCGCCAGCCCGACGAAAAAGAGCGACATCGCCGCATTAAAACTCATCCGCCCCGGGTGCGACGTAAACACTCCCGCGGCATCCAGCGGAAAGGTCCCACGGGTGAAGAACTCATCCACATGCAGATCGACGCGGAAAAGATCCTGCGCCGCTGTCGTGCCGCCGATTAACGCCACCACGGCGCCCAGCACCTGCGCCCAGCGCGCCCCCCGCGGCCAATGCGCCGCCCGCCGCCAGCACCAGAGCGCCCCCCCCGCGAGGCTCAGCGCGAGGCCGGTATTAAACCGCATCACATTAAGATCCCACGGCGGCAAAAAACCGGGATTGAACCACACCGCCAGATTGCTCAGCCCGATCACCAGCGCCACCACGATCGCCGTCATTTGCACCGCGGCACAAAACCGCCAGGCCCCCGGAATCAAGGGCGCGGCTTCCTCGGTTTTGGTGATGCTCGACGGTTCGCTCAATGCGGCCGCAAAACGTCCGCAGCTTCGCCGATTTGAAAAGCTCAATCGCGCATATTTTCCGCAGAAAAAAATACGACCGCTCTACCTCTGTGGCTCACGCAGAGCTGCGTGAACGACGACCTACTGCGGCGGACTGCCGAGATATTGCGCCGCGGCTCGAATCCCTACCGACGTATACGTTTCCTCCGTCGCCTCCGGGGTGCCGAGAAAAAGCCGGTAGAACTCCGGATCCGTCCGCGGCAGCAAACCCACATTCGTCCGCGCTTCGGGTGTCACCAGTACACTCGCCGCGCAGGCCCGCAGCGGTACCCGTCGCGGCGCCTCGCCCGGCACCGGCGGAGGCAACGCCACTTGCGGCACGATTGTCAGCAGCAACGCGGCTCCGGAAATCTCCGGCGTCACCACCAGCTCCGTCGCGGCCACCGTCCAGGCGGGTTCATTCGCGTCGACCCCCTGCAATTTCTCCGCCAGCGCGCGCAGGCCCGCGGCATCCGGCACCGGATTCAGGAGGGTCACCGACACCGCCCGCCCGGGCACCGTGGACACGGAAAATCGACGCGGCGTCGACACCGCCGTGGTCGTGGTCTCCGCCATCCGCACTTCCGGTTCGCGCGTGAAATAGCCCATCCCCGACGGATTCACCGCCGTCCCCGCGCCCACACTCCGCGAGCGGAAATCCCGCGGCTGGATGGGAATCACCGTGAACCCGCCATTCCCATTCATGATGATCCGCGGCGGATCAAACCGATGCGGAAACGGAAACTCCTCCGCCGCCACCGGCTGCTCCAATGGCACCCGCTGCACCGTCTTCCGCGCCACCGTGGTAAAGACGATCTCCATCGGCACCACCGCCGGCGCCTTCTGCAATTCCAACAGCGCCTCCACCGCCGCCTGTACCTTCTCGATCTGATCCGTTACCCGCACCTGCCCCCCATGAATCAGCGTCACCGGCGCCCCCGGTGAAAGAACCTTTCGCAATTTCCCCGTCACCCATTCCCCCGGCAAAAACCCTGTCGCAATCTCCCGCGTCTCCATCGCCCCCTGCGCCAGCACAGCCGTCCCCCAACTCACCAGGAGCAGCGGCAGCGATCGCAGCACATTCACGCCGTCTCTGTTAAATCCGAGGCCCTCTCAATTCAAGAACCGTCACTGGCCTCGGCCAACACCGGCTCACTTCGTTTGGGTTATAAAACGGGCATCTTTCTGGCGTTTCCGCCTGTCTCTTTTCCACCACTGCGGCGGCTTCTAAGCAGGCCGCACGGGGGTGTGAGATCGGATGCTTGGTTTAGGCGAGGATGACAAACCTCTCGCCGCCAATCGCTTCCCCTCGCCCGTATCATTCCCTCCGGCCAGGGGCACCCGTTATGCTATCGTCGCCCAAGCGTTCGTTTCAAACACCAAGGGAACTATGCAAACAGGGAAAACTTCGGAATCGGATATCAGCGCCGACGTGAAACTGCTCGAGAGCCTCGGGTACGCCCAGGAACTCAAACGTCGCATGAGTGGCTTCTCCAACTTCGCCATCTCATTCTCCATCATCTGCATCCTCGCAGGTGGCATCACTTCACTACAACTCGGCACCAGCGCGGTCGGCGGCGGCGCGGCCGGCATCATCTGGCCCATCGGCGTGATCTTCGCGCTGCTGGTCGCCCTTTGCATGGCCCAGGTCGCCTCGGCCTATCCGACCGCGGGCGGCCTGTACCACTGGTCTTCCATCCTCGGCGGCAAAGGCTGGGGCTGGGCCACGGCGTGGTTCAATCTGCTGGGACTGATCTTCGTGACCGCGGCGGTGAACGTCGGGGTTTATACGCTGTTTATTAATTTAATCCTGCCCTTCTTCGGGATCGACCCGACGAAACTCACTACGATGCATCAGATCATCGGGGTGACGCTGATCACAGGGACCCACGCGCTGTTTAACCATCTCGGCATCAAGGTGACTACGATGCTCACGGACTTCAGCGGCTATCTCATTTTCGCAGTCTCGATCGTCCTCACCATCGTGATGTTAGTTTGTGCGCCATCGCACGATTTCGGCCGTTTGTTTCAAATCCAGAATCTGAGCGGCGATGCGGGTGGCGGGGTGTGGCCGCAAAGCTCCAGCATGAGCATGATGCTCCTGCTCGGCATGCTCTGGCCGATCTACACCATCACCGGATTCGACGCCTCGGCGCATACCTCGGAAGAGACCGTGAATGCGGCGGCCAATGTGCCGAAGGGGATTCTGCGCTCGGTCTATCTCTCGGGCATCTTCGGCTTCGTCATGGTCGCGTCGTTCGTCGTCGCACTGCCGAGTGTGGCGGAAGGCGTTGCGCAAGGCGGCAACATCTTCTTCTGGCTGATGGACAAAGTGATTCCCGCCTGGCTGCAGGCGCCGCTCAAGGTCGGCATCGTGGTCTCGAACTACCTCTGCGGCCTCGCTTGCGTGACTTCGACTTCGCGCATGACCTACGCCTTCGCCCGCGATGGTGGGCTACCGAAATTCCTCCGCGAAGTTTCGCCGAAATACCAGGTACCCGTCGCCGCGATCTGGGTCGGAGCAGCGCTGGCCGTGGCTTCCACGCTGTACGCGCCGGCCTACACCACGCTCACCGTGGCCTGCGTGATCATGCTCTATATTTCGTACGTGATGCCGACGATCGTGGGCATTTTCGCCTATGGCAAATCGTGGACGAAAATGGGCCCATTCGACCTCGGCGGACCACTTTACAAAACGATCGGCGTCATCGCCGTGCTCGGCGTCTGTGCGCTGATTTTTGCTGGGATTCAGCCGCCAAATGAAAAGGCGCTGCCCGTCACCCTCGTGACCACCGTGCTGCTCTTCGCCGCGTGGCATCTCGGGGTGAAAAAGAAATTTGCCGGTCCGCCGATGATCGTTCCGGATGCGCCCGCCGCACCGGCCAGTCCAGCCTCGAGTCTCGAAGGCGAACCCGCCTGATTCAATTTTGTCCCCATCGCGGGAAAAAGAAATCGCCCTGCGTGCGGCTTCGCGGCATTGATCCCCGCGAAGAGATTCATCCCGCGCCAAAATGAGTTATCGACTCCGTCTCGAAGGCACCACCTACGAGTTTCCCGATCTGCGTACGCTGCTGGCCCGCGCCACGCCGCTGCGTTCGGGAGACCAGCTCGCCGGAGTCGCCGCCACTTCCGCGGAGGAACGGGTCGCGGCCCAGCTTCGGCTCGCCGAAGTCCCGCTCGCGACTTTCCTCGAGGAACCGCTGATCCCGCCGGAGGAAGACGAAGTCACCGCTTTAATCCTCGGCCGTCATGACCCACGCGCCTTTGCACCGGTGCGTGGGCAGACGGTCGGGGAATTTCGCGAGTGGCTGCTCGCGTACGAAACCGATACCGCGAAACTGACCGCCCTCGCGCCGGGCCTCACGCCGGAAATGGTCGCGGCAGTCAGCAAGATCATGTCGAACCAGGACCTGATCCTGGTGGCGCAAAAGGCACGGGTGATCACCAAATTCCGCAACACACTCGGTCTACCCGGCCGGCTCTCCGTGCGCTTGCAGCCGAATCATCCCACCGACGACCCGCACGGCATCGCCGCCTCGATGCTCGATGGCCTGCTCTACGGCTGTGGCGATGCGGTGATCGGCATCAACCCCGCCACCGACAGCCCCGCCGCGTGCGCGACGTTGCTGCGGTTGATCGACGATCTCATCCGCGAGTACGAAATCCCTACGCAGAGCTGCATCCTCGCGCACGTCACCACGTCGTTGCGCTGCATGGAAGCGGGCGAACCGCTCGACCTCGTTTTCCAAAGCATCGCCGGCACCGCCGCGGCAAACAAAAGCTTCGGCATCGATCTTGCCCTGCTCAAGGAAGCGTACGATGCCGCGCTTTCGCTCGGCCGCGGTACCTTGGGGAACAATGTGATGTACTTCGAAACCGGCCAGGGCTCGTGCCTTTCGGCCAATGCGCATCACGGCATCGACCAGCAAACCCTCGAAGCCCGCGCGTATGCCGTCGCCCGCGAATTCCAGCCACTGCTGGTCAATACCGTCGTCGGTTTCATCGGGCCGGAATATCTCTACGACGGCAAACAAATCATTCGGGCCGGGCTCGAGGATCACTTCTGCGGCAAGCTGCTGGGACTGCCGATGGGGTGCGATGTTTGTTACACCAATCACGCCGAGGCTGATCAGGACGACATGGATACGCTGCTCACCCTGCTCGGCGTCGCGGGGTGCAATTACATCATGGGCGTCCCCGGGGCCGATGACATCATGCTCAATTACCAGTCCACCAGCTTCCACGATGCCCAATACATGCGGCAGGCGCTTGGGCTAAAACCGGCGCCGGAATTCGAAGCGTGGCTGGAGAAGATGAAGATCGCCGGCGAAAACGGCCGCCTGCGCGATGTGACCACGCAACACGCCCTCCTCGCGCCGCGGCTGAGCGCCGCATCCTGATCCCGTGAGTTCGCTCGATTCCGCCTCATCCAGTCCACGCGCAGACATTCCGCACTCGGCTCCGCCTGACCCGTGGCAGGCCCTGCGCGCCCACACTGCTGCCCGCATCGCCCTGGGCCGGGCCGGCGGCAGCTTGCCGACCCGCGAAGTGCTCGATTTCCGCCACGCCCACGCGCGGGCTCGCGATGCGGTTCACGCGCACTTCGATCCGGAAGAACTGGCCGCTTCCCTCCGCTCGCTCCATCCGGAGGTCGTCACCGTCAACAGCGCCGCCCCGGATCGCGCGCACTATTTGCAACGACCCGACCACGGGCGGCAGCTTTCGCACGCGTCGCGCGAAGTGCTGGCCGCTTTGGCGCCGGCCCACGCCGACAGCGATTTGGTGATCGTGGTTTCCGACGGCCTTTCCACCCTGGCCACGGTTCGGCAGGTCGAGCCGGTTCTGGCCACGCTGCTGCCGCTGCTCGCGGAGGATGGCTGGAAGCTGGCCCCCATCGTCATCGCGCGGCACGCCCGCGTCGCGTTGCAGGACGAAATTGGGGCGCTCTTTGCCGCCCGGCTCAGCCTCATGCTCCTCGGCGAACGCCCGGGCCTCGGCAGCGCCGATAGTCTCGGCGCATATTTCACCTACCTCCCGCAGCCAGGGAAAACGGATGCGGACCGGAACTGCCTTTCGAATATTCGGCCGGGTGGTTTGGCCCCGATCGTGGCGGCCGGAAAATTGCACGCGCTGCTTTCGCAATCGCGGAAGCTGGGGATCAGTGGTGTATCACTGAAAGACGACACTGTGGCGCTGCCAGGGAGTGGGGCGGTGGAAAGGATTCAGTGAGTTCTCAGGCTCAAGCGATTGGTTTTTGATTTGCGGCGACGTCCCCCGCCTTCCGCCACTGACACAGCGGCGGCCTACAACGGTTTCCTTGCAATAAACGCGTTCTCCACATGTAGCCGCCGCTGTGTCAGCGGCGGGGGGACGCCCAGCTGCTCAAGAATTCCCGTACAGGCGCGAGGTTGCTCGATCTGGCTTCAAAGCTCCCCACCGCGGGCGAAGGCGAAACCGGACAGCCTATCACCTAGACCCTTCCCTACCCCGAGTACTTTAAACGCCCGGCCGAGCATGGTGGGGTGCGACAGGGTTTGGAACGCGCGCAGATCCCGCGGGGCGGGTGGGACGCCGTCCGTGAAATACAGTCGCGAAAGCGCCACGAGGAAATGGTGCTGATCAGCAAACCCGGCGACCTCCAGACCGCCTGCCTGAGCCGCCTCGGCCAGTGCGGAAAAATCGACGTGGGTCGTGAGATCTGCCTCGCCCGGAAAAGCCAGCGGTTCGACGACGCGATGCGCCGAGTAGGCTTGGAGGGTTCCATCCGTCCGATGCAGGGCATAGTAGTCAGCCCGAGGAAAACCGTAATCAATCGCGAGAATCAAGCCGCGTTGCAGACGGCGGGAAAGCTTCGCCATCCAGTCGACTGCGGCGAGATTGACCTCGGTGGTGTAACCCGGCTGGAAACCAGCCCCCAAAGCAGCTTCGGCATCTCCCGTGAAAGGCAACCCACGGCGAAGCGCTTCCGTCAACGGCGCCTCGATTTCCGCCCACGCAAAGCCTTCCCCCGGCCAGTTCACCCCGAGTTCGCGCCAGCCCTCCGGGGTCAATCGCACGCGATGCACCGGGAAGGCATCCACCAGTTCGTTCGAGTAACACACGCCGCTCAACGGCTCGAGTTCCTCCACGCTGCCGACCCAACGGACTTCGACGCCGGTATTCGCCAACCGTGCCTGCTGGGCCGCCCGCCAATGAGCCGAGGGTTCGACCAACGTCAGCCGTACCCGGCATTCCCGGGGCATCGCCGCGAGGACATCTGCGGCCAGGGAACCATCGTGCGCCCCCTGCTCCACCAGATCGAAAGGCTCCGGCCGGTCCAATCGCTCCCACACCTCGGCAAACTGCCGCGCCAACAACGCCCCGAAGAGCGGCCCCACGCTGACACTGGTAAAAAAGTCCCCCGCCCGGCCCACCCGCGCCTTCCCGGTCGCGTAGTACCCGAATTCCAGATCGTACAGCGCCCGGGCCATAAAGTCGGAAAAACGGAGCGGCCCGTGAGCAGCGATTTCAGAGCGAAGCAGGTCAGTCAGAGTCAAAATCGATGAAAGATCGGCGACCACTAACCCGTATTCCATCTCGACCACCATCATTTCCGCCACCATCAGTCAAAACCGCCAATTCATCGTCCCGGCACCCGGCCAAATGCTCCCAACCTCCAAACTTGCGTCCGGCCTGCTTCTGTGGGACTTACGCCCCCGCTCATGCTGGACCTAATTCGTCCGCGTCCTCGCTTCTATCGCCGTCCATGGTTCCTCGCCATGGTCACCCTCTTCTTTATCCTGCTCATCGCGGCAGGCCTGTGGGCGTGGGTGGAAAAGGGCCGCTGGGAAGCCAAAGCCAAGAGCTTTGATTACACCCGGCTCAGCGACATGGAGTCGGCCTCGATCATCTACGATCGCGGCGGTAACGTCCTTGGCCGCATCTTTATCCAGAACCGCGACCAGGTTCCGTTTGAGCAAATCTCGCCGTACCTCGTGACGGCGGTGGTCGCCGCGGAAGACGCCCGCTTCTACGGACACCACGGTTGGGACTGGTACGGTATCGCCCGCGCGGGGGTGACCAATTTCCGCAGCAAAAAATCCAAGCAAGGCGCCAGCACCCTCACCCAGCAGCTCGCCCGCAATACCTTCCCCGCCCAACTTCCGCCGAACGATCGCACCCTTCAGCGCAAGTTCCTCGAAATTTTCGTCGCCCGCGAAATCGAAGATCGGCTGAGCAAAGCCCAGATCATCGAGCTCTACCTGAACCGCGTTTTCTTCGGGTCCGGTTTCTACGGAGCGGAAGCCGCCTCCCGCGGCTACTTCGGCAAACGGACCAAGGACCTGAACCTTTCCGAGGCCGCCACCCTCGCCGGCCTGCTGAAGAGCCCGAGCAACCTTTCTCCGTGGCGCAATCGCCAGGCCTGCATCGATTCGCGCAATTACGTGCTTTTTCGCGCCAAGGAACTGGGTCTGATCACTCCGCAGGAATACGAGGACACCATCAAGGAAGATCTGTACGTGAAGAATCGCCGCCCGATTCACCAGGAAAGCTACGCGGCCGATCTCGTCGCCAGCCAGGTGGAAAAACTCGTCGGGCATGATGCCGCGGTCAGTGATGGTTACCGCATTTTCACCACCATCGATTCCGAGCTGCAAAAGCAGGCGGAAAAAGCCCTCCGCGACGAGCTGAACACCGTCGAGCACCATGAGGGCTTCGAAGGGCAGAAGTTTTCCGACTACGACCAGCGCTACAAAGCCTGGCTGAAAAAGCCGCCGGGACCCGATGGCGAAGTGGAACCCATCGCCCCACCGGAGTACCTGCAAGGCTCGGCGGTAATGCTCGACAATGCGACCGGCGGCATTGTCGCCTTGGTCGGTGGCCGTGATTTCCAGCACAGCGAATACGACCGCGCCCTCCTGGCCCGCCGCCCCGCCGGCACGGCCTTCAAGCCGATCGTGTACGCCACCGCTTTTGAAAGCGGCCTTTTTCCGGGCACCGTGGTGAAAGACGAAGTGATGGACAACCGCCAGGTCATGATCGGCGGTCTCACCGGCATTCTCGGCGAATGGGGCCCGGAACGCGTGGACAACAAATACGAAGGCCCGATTTCCGCGCGTGAAGCCCTCGTGAAGTCGAAAAACGCTGCCACCGTCCGCCTCGGCATGGAGATCGGCAAGGACCTCAAGGATTCGCTCGCCCGCGTAGGCACCGTGGCCAAGGCCGCCGGTATCGAGAGCCCGCTGCGGCAGTACTCTTCGACCTTCCTGGGTTCCAGCGAAGTGACACTCATGGAAATGACGGTGGCGACCACCATGTTTCCCACCGGCGGCGTGCGCCCGAAGAAGCCGTGGATCATCGAGCGCATCCTCGATAAAGACGGTCAGACCATCTACCAGGCCAAGCCGGAGCTCGTCCGCGTGCTGCGTCCCACCACCGCTTACGAAGTCCACTCCTGCCTTTCGGATTCGCTCGAGCGCGGCACGGCCGATCGCACGTTCAACGATCTCGGCGTCAAAAAATTCGCCCTCGGGGGCAAGACCGGCACGGCTTACAATTTCACCGACGTGTGGTTCCTCGGCTACTCCAGCAGCATCACCTGCGGGGTGTGGGTGGGCTTCGACAAGCCGCGCACGATCTACCGCGGCGCGTTCAGCAACCAGATCGCCCTGCCGGTTTGGGCCGAGCTGATGAAGGCCAGCTTCACCAACCATCGCCCCGGGGAAATCGCCCGCCCGGCGGGGCTGATGAACGTGGAACTCTGCTCCACCACCGGCCTGCGGGCGACGCCAAAGTGCTTTGAAACGCTGAAAAACGCCGAGACGGGCGAGGAGATGCAAAAGCGGACCACCTACTTCGAAATGGCCACCGAGGAGCAGATCCCGAAGGATCTCTGCGACCTCCACGGCGGCGGCGTGCGGAGCCAGAGTGCCCGTGAGATCGCCGCCGGCGAATGGCCGCGCGCCATGGCAGTGGTCGACGTCAGCACCCACACGTCGGTCACCATGCAGGGCAAGACCGTCATCGGCGACTTCGACCCCTACAATTCCACGCAATCGCTGACTAACGCCATCGCGGCCAAAGCCCTCAACGGCCAGATTGCGCCGGTCGATAGCAACATGCAGGTCCCCGCCCCCACCACCGGGACCGCCGGCGAACCGGAAGTCCGCCGCGCCGAGCCGGTGCGTGCGGTCGAAGAACTCGCCGGACCGGAAGTACCGATCAAACTCGACCCGCCGAAGCCGATCGAGTTTTAGCGGAGAGGTTTCGGAGCTGCCACGCCCCTTGCCTTCCGCCGCTGTGTCAACGGCGGTGAGATCACGCCCGGCTACCAAAAAATTCCGTCTGGACGCTGGCCGGGGACGCGCGATTTTCGTCCCCCTTCGCCGGGTCGGCTTGACCCGCGAGGCGCCGATTCTCTGCCGTGTCCGCACAACCACCATCCACCCGTCCCTGCCTGGCGACTCACTCGCTCTCGTGGTCGCGTGGGGAGGAGCTGGCCAATAGCCTCAGCCACGGGTTCGGATTCATCGCGGCGCTCATCGGTGCTCCGATTTTGCTGCTGACTGCGCAACAGCACGGGGGGCGCCTTTTCTTCATCGGGGCCGCGGTTTTCTGTGTGGCCACGTTGCTCCTCTATTTTTTCTCAACACTCCAGCATGCGCTGCCCCACGGCCGCACGCGGAATGTTTTCGTGGCGCTGGATCAGGCCGCGATTTTTCTCCTCATCGCCGGCACGTACACGCCCTTCCTGCTCGGGGTGCTGCGGGGCCCGTGGGGCTGGAGTTTGTTTGCCATCGTCTGGGCGCTGGCCGCGTTCGGGGTGCTGCTCAAGACCGCCCTGCGGCAGGATCGGCCGAAATTGACCGTCGCCCTATACGTCGCCATGGGCTGGCTGATCGTCATCGCCAAGCCGCTCTGGACCTCAGTCCCACGGACCGGCCTGCTCCTGCTCGTGCTCGGCGGCCTCGCCTACACGGGAGGGCTGGTTTTCTACGGCGCCCTCCGCTTCCGGTATCATCACCTGCTCTGGCACCTCTGTGCGTTGCTCGGCACCGCGTGCCACTACTTCGCAGTCCTCTGGTACGCGGGCGGCGCTTAACCGGTCTGGCTCGAAATTGCAGCCGCACCCCATCCCACCGCCGCTGACACAGCGGCGGCTACACGCCTCACTTCAAAGAACGCGTGTCCTGCATGCGACGTTGTAGCCGCCGCTGTGTCAGCGGCGGTGGCGAGAAAATCACGCCAACCCCGCCAGCCCAAGCCGGGCGCGCTTTTAACGCTCGGCGATCGGGACCACCGTCTTGCCGACTTCCGGCCCGACGTAGGCGCTCAGGGGGCGGAAGAGGCGGTTGTCGGCGAGCTGTTCGAGCACGTGGGCGGTCCAGCCGCTCATGCGGGAGATCGCGAAGATCGGGGTGAACAGATCCGTCGGGATATCCAGCGAGTAATAGACCGTCGCGCTGTAGAAATCGACGTTCGCATTCAGACCCTTCTTCTCGCGCATGGTCGTCGCGATGCGCTCACTCATCTGCAGCCATTTCGGTTCGCCGAGCTGGGCGCTGAGTTTTTCCGCCATCGCCTTGAGGTGCGGCGCGCGCGGGTCGAGCACCTTGTAAACACGGTGGCCGATGCCCATGATCTTCTTCTTCTGCGCGAGGGCGTCTTCGAGGAAGGCGTCCACTTTATCGAGCGAGCCGATTTCCTGAAGCATGTGGATGACGCCTTCATTGGCGCCGCCATGCAACGGCCCCTTGAGCGCGCCGATGCCGGCGCTGATCGCGGAGTACATATCGCTCAGCGTGCTGGCGACGACCCGGCAAGTGAAAGTGGAGGCATTGAAGCCATGTTCGGCGTGGAGCACATAAGCGACGTCGAGGGTCTGCTCGGCTTCCTTGGTCGGCACTTCACCGGTCATCAGGTAGAGGAAGTGAGCGGCTTCGCTCAGATCCTTGCGCACGGGCGGCAGCGGCTTGCCCTGGCGCGCGCGGTGGAAGTAGGCGGCCACGATCCCGATCTGGGAGACGAGCTTGATCGCGATCTGCTTGTTTTCCGGGGTATCGAGGATGTCTCGGGTCGTCTTGTAACAGCCCAGCATGGAGACCGCCGTGCGCATGATGTCGATCGGCGCGGCGTCCTTCGGAGCCGAGGTAATGAAATCGATGACGCCCTGGGGCAGCTCGCGTTCGGCGCGGAGCGCGGTGGTCAGGGTGTCCAACTCGCCCTGGGTTGGCAGGCGGCCGTGCCAGAGCAGGTGCACCACTTCTTCGTAGCTGACCTTGCCGGCGAGTTCGTTGATATCGTACCCGCGGTAAATGAGCTGTCCGATGTCGCCACGCACGTCTCCGATCTGAGTTTCGGCGGCGATGATTCCTTCGAGTCCACGAGCGATGACGGGCATAAGTAAAGTAGTTTGGAAAAGGTCGGTAACGGGATTTAGGAAGAACTTCGCGCCGGAACAAGCAGCGCTCTGCCAACATGTGCCCGGTGCCCCAATCACGGGCAAGTGCGAAGGAGCAAAAATTACGTCGGGAATTTCAGCGATTGCTTCCCTCCTTCCCGCTTCCTTTGCCCCCGAGCCTGCCCATGCTCAAAATCGGTGTCTTGTTTTCCCCGACTCACCCGTTATCTACCGCGCTTTCTTCGGCATGCGCTCACAGGACCTTCCCTCTCTCCGGCTTCCCGGCAATTCCGCTCCCCCCCTTTCCTCTCCGCGCAAAAGCCGCCGGCCTTCTCCAGTTCATTCGCTCGAAACGCTCGAAGACCGCATCGCCCCGGCGACCATCACCATCAATGGCGGCACCGCCCAAAACCTCGGCACCAACGGGACTTACACCCTCGACGTCTCCGGCGGCAATTTGCGGGTCATCGATGGCGGCCTGAATCTTCTCTTCACCACCCCACTCGTCTCCGTCAACAGCGTGCTGCTCGCGGGTGAAGCCGCCGACTCCGGTAATACCGGCAATGATATTTTTAACATCGCCTCCCTCGGCAATTTCAACGCCAGCCTGTCCATCGTCAGCACCAGTGGCCAGGACACCGTCAATTTCAACGGCAGCATCAATTTCGGCACCGACAAAAATCTCAGCGTCGATCTCAACGACCCGGCCAAACTGGCGGACATCATCACCGTTTCCGCAGGAGCAGCCCTCACCTTTTCCGCCGACGGCCAGGTCTCCCTCACCGCCAGCCGCAGCATCCAACTGCTCTCCAATTCAAACCTCTCCACCGTTGATGGAGATGTCACACTGATCGCCAACCCTACCCACAAGGCCGCAGGAGGAGTCGAAGGAATCCTCATCAGCCATGCGAGCATCACCACCACCGGCAGCGGCGATCTCACCCTCGATGGCTCCGGAACCCAGGCGACACAGCAGCTGGGTTCAGACGTCTTTATTGGAGTAAACGTGATCGATGGCTCGAAGCTGAAAACCACCGGCAACGGCGCGATTTCCATCACTGGCACCGGTGGCCTTGGATCCTTGTCTCTGAGTGTCTTCCCGGCGGTCGGCGTCTGGCTCGGCAAGGCGGAACTATCCTCCAATGCCGGCATCACGATTGTCGGCGCTGCCGATCAGCACAACCGGAACAATGACCATAGAAGCGGCGTCTACCTTTCGGGCGAGGCCACCGTGCAGACCACCGGCGCAGCGCCTATTTCCATCACCGGCACCGGCGGCACCAGCGGACACGCCAATCACGGCATCGAGCTCCACAGTGGAACCGGTCTCGGATTGAAAACCGCCGGCGGCTCCATCACCTTGATCGGTGCAGGGGGCTCCGACACCAGCGACTTTCCGGAGGCCGGCACGGCGTCCATCTATCAGGATACTTCGATCATCTCCAATGGCGGGATGATCACCTTGATCGGCGATCATCTGACCATTTTGAATAGCGTCCAGGCTGGCCAGGGTGACGTGGCCATGAGGCAAAAAACCCCAGGGACCACACTGGAAATTGGCCCCGCTTACTACCATGACCCAACTTGGCTGGACACCGATGAACTGTCCCGGGTTCACGGCAACACCATCATCATTGGCGATGCCGACAGCGGCACCATCTCCATCACAGAGATGATCTACAGCCTCGTCCAAACGCTGAAGATCGACCACTCGCTGCGCATCACTTCCGACGGTGGATTCTCAGCCAATATTACGTCCGCCACCGGCTACAATAAATTGATCGTCAACGGGGCACTCTCGATCGAGCCCGGTGCCACTCTTAATCTAAGCTCCAGCTACGTCCCGTCCGCCGACGAGTCCTTTACCATCGTCGAGAACATTTCGGCGGGCATCACCACCGGCAGTTTTAAGAACAAGCTCGAAGGCAGCACCATTCCCCTCAACGGGGTTAACAAGATCATCACCTATGCCGGCGGCCCCGATGGCAACGATGTTGCGGTCCGGGCTCCCTTCCCCGCCATTTCTGTGTCCTCTTCTTCCGGCTCCATCGCCGAAAACAGCGGCACGAATCTGGTCTATACTTTTACCCGCACCGGCACTCCCACCGGCAGCGTCGCAGCGCATTTCACCCTGAGCGGTGCCGCTTCGTTCTCCGAGCCGGACTACACTGTCCTCTCCGCCACCGGGTTGGCCTTCGACGCGCTCACCGGGATCGGCACCATCAATTTCGCCGATGGTGAAACCACGAAGACCCTGACCCTTCATATCCAGGACGATCCGGTCGAGGAAGCCAGTGAGTCCGTCGTCGTCACGCTGGTCGACGGCTATGGTTATACCGTCAGCGGCGCGCCGGCCGTGGCCACGATTCTCGATAACGACGCGACCGTCTCCGTCAGCGGCCCGCCCGCTTCCGTGGGCGAAAGCAGCGGAACCGGCCTCGTCTACACGTTCACCCGTACCGGCCCGCTCGACAGCGCGCTGACCATTGGCTTCCACCTCTCCGGCACGGCTACGGCCGCCTATGGCACGGACTATACCCAAAGCGGCGCGGACACCTTCGGCGGATCCTCCGGCACGATCACCTTTGCCGCCGGTTCCAGCACCGCGACTCTCACCTTCACTCCCTCTGCCGACGACCTGTACGAGCAGAACGAAACCGCCATCCTGACCGTCGTCACCGGCACCAACTATAGCGCCAGCGGTTCTCCCGCCACCGGGACGATCATCGACGACGATACGGCTCCCACCCTCAGCATCGCGGATACCTCCGTGAGCGAAGGTGCTGATGGTTTCTCCCACGCCATTTTCACCGTCACGCTTTCCGCTCCGAGCGGACTCGAGGCCGTCGTCTTTTTCGATATCGCCAACGGTACCGCCGTCGCTCCCGGCGACTACCTCTCGCAGGCTTTGGGACGGCTCACTATCGCGCCCGGCCAGACCAGCAAAACCATCGACATTCTGGTGCGAGGCGATTCCCTTTATGAACGCGGTCAGGATGAAACTTTCGCCGTTCATCTTTCCGCTCCCCAAAACGCCACGCTTAGCGATGCGGAGGCCATCGGCACCATCCTTAACGACGATACCGCCCCGGCGGGCAGCCTGCTCATCGACGCAAAACACCCCGCCGTGTTCTTCGATGCCAACCACGACAAGATCACGGTCAAACTAACGGGCAAAGGCGCCGGCACCGTGGTCCTCAACGGTGGAGTACTCGATGGTGCGGACATTTCCGAAATCCAGCTCACCGGGACCGATTCAAAGAGCAGCCTCAGCGTGAGCGTGGCCAAGGACAAACTCCAGGGTAACGGCCTCGTTTCCATCGGCGAAATCACGGTCGATGGCGCCCTTGCTTCACTCTCCGCGAAAGCCGCCGATCTCGCCGTCGCCGGTTTCACCGCCAGCGGCCCGGTTAAATCCATCGCCGTCCACGATCTCCTCGGTGGCGGAATTTCGACCGGCGGCACTGCCACCGACAAACTTGCGCTGACCCTGGCCCGCCTCGTCGGCGGAACATCGCTCACCACCGCCCAGACCATCTCGTCACTCAAGGCGCTCTCCGTTAACAGCGAGTATTTGACCGCGGCGGCCTTCGGCTCCCTGAGTATTTCCGCCGGCAGCCTCGCTGCGGATCTGCATGCCACTGGAGCCGTAGGCAAAATCACCATCAAGGGAGGCCACCTCGTCGGCGCCCTCACCGCAGCAAGCTTCGGAGCGATCTCGATCACCGATGGCGACCTCATTGGTTCGCTCACTTCCTCGACCCCCGCCGCGGATCTCGGCAGCCTCCCGGCCCTCGCTGGTGTCACCATCACCGGCGGCTATTTTGTCGGCGACGTCGATGTCCTCGGCCGCATCGGCAATATCACCGTGAAACCCAGCAAACTCAGCCCAGGCGGCGGGCTCAGCGGCGATCTTTCCGGCGCGAGTTTCGGCAATATCGCTTTAACCGGCGGTGATCTCTCCGCCACGGTCATCTCCTTGGGTAAAATCGGCAACATCACCGTGAAAGCTGGCCAACTTGGCGCAGGCGGCGACTTCAGGGGAAACCTGTCCGCGGCCAGCTTCGGGAAAATCGCCCTCACCGGCGGCGACTTCTCCGGGCACCTGACCTCGCTCGTTTCCCTCGCCACCCTCGGCCACACTCCCTCCGTTGCCGGCGTGACTATTACCGGCGGCGACTTGACTGGAGATCTCCGCGTCTTCGGCGCCCTCGGTCCCGTGACCGTCGCCGCCGACAAAACCGGCACCGGAGGAAATCTCACAGGCGCGATCGTCAACGCGAGCTCCATCGCCTCGCTTTCCGTCGCAAAGAACATCGGCGATTCGATCATTCTGGCCGGCGGCGACCTCGGCTCCGATCGCGCTTTCGGCGGCGGCGACGACTCCTTCGCACCCGGCACCATCGGCGCCATCAGCATCAAGGGGAATGCCATTGCCGCCATCATCGGCGCCGGTCTTTCCACCACCGATGCCGATCTCAAGAATATCGATGACACGCTTCTCGGCGGCTCGGCCAGCGTCGTGAAAAGTCTCACCATCGGGGGAACCGCCGATGCGGACAGCTACTTTGCCGCCGGCCTTTTCAAGGCCAACCCAAAGGTGGATGGCGCCCCGGTCGATTTCGCTACCGATCCTCGCTTTAAAACGATCTAGTCCGGCTGCGATTGCACGGGAGCCGAAAATCGGTTTAATTCCCGACGTTCACCCCCACTGAACTCTTTCCAGCCACTATTCGATTTCCTGGCCACCCAGCCCTGCGAAGCCTTTACCATCGGCCCGGCGGTGGATGCACGCCGTCATCTAGCCCGCCGTTTCCCACCGGAACTGCCCCTGCTACTCAAGCAATACTCCTTCCCCCACTACCACCACTGGGTCGGGGAACGGTGGATGCACTGGCACGAGTACTTTGAAATCATCCTGCCGGTCGAGGGCACCGGGCGGTTTCAGGTCGGCGGCCAGGTCGCACAATTTCACCCGGGCGATTTGCTCGTGGTCGACAACCTCAAGCTGCACGGCGTCTCCTCCCTCAGCGGGCCGCATCGTTCGCTCGTCATTTTATTTCCCGAGGAGCTGATCGCACCCGTCGGCGGATTCGGCACCGATCGCGCCTTTCTCGCGCCGCTCTGCGGGCGGCCGGAAGATGTGGCTCCCCTCCTCCGTAGCAGCGAACCGATCGCGCCCGCCGTGCACTCGGCTCTGCTCGGGCTGGCCCAGGCCTTTTTCGGGGAAGCAACGGAGGGCGATCGATTCGTCGCGGCCAAGCTGCATCTGCTCACGGTGCTTTTTCATCTACGCGCTCACTTTGGGCTCCGGGCGGATTTTTCGGATGAAATGCTGCGCCGCCAGCAACGTATCGGGCGGCTGGAAAAGGTCTTCGCGCACATTGCCACGCACTACGCCGAGCCGCTCTCACAACCGGAGATCGCCGCGGTCGCTGGCATGAGCCCAAGCCGGTTCCGCGATTTTTTCAAACAGACCACCGGCCGCACGCTCATGGATTACCTGCGCGACATTCGCCTCGCTCGCGCGGCGCAGATGCTGCGCGAAGCCGACTGCTCGATCGCCGATGTCGCGGCGGCGACCGGGTTCTCGGATCAGAGTTATCTGCATCGCTGCTTCAAGGCGCGGTATGGCTGCGCGCCGCTGGACTATCGCCGCGGCTTGCGGGTCGCGGCGGAATAGTTCCATCGCGTTCGTTTCTTATCCGGGACGATTCGCGGGCCAAAATCCAAGGCCAATCGTGCGCCCGATCTCCGACTCAGGAGCATCCCCGAGATAGCCTAGGCGGTGTCTGAAACCCGGAGCGATTTTTCCAAATTTCGGGGCGAATCCTTCAAGCCGGGGATGTCACTCGCCCGCTACATCGCATCGCATCCCCCTGCCATGCGTTTCCCCACCATGACCTCCTTCCACTCGCTCACCCGTGCCGTTGTCTCGGCCACGCTCTTCGGTCTCGCCACCTCGGCGCAGGCCGATGTAGCCGTGCCGAAACAGGCTTTCACCAGCGCGCAACTTTACCAACCCGTGCGCACCTTCAGCGCAGCGGAAGTCGGCTTACGGCCCACCTTCGCCGCGATGCATCGCGGCTATTTGGTGGTCTCGGGTGGCATGTTTGCCAGCTCCGGTGACCCGGCGGGAAATGGCCGGCTCACCACCTGGCGGCTCTCGCAGGATGCCGCGCCGAACACGGTCAATCCCAGCCGCGTGGGTGTGCATGAAAACGACCTCATCTTCAAAAGCCACGTCCTCGGTTTCTCCGGCGATCTTTGCCAGATTCGCGCCGGTAAATTCGCGATCTACGATCTCACGAACATCGCCGCGCCGGTCATCAAGGGCAATGGAGCTGGCGGCAAATCATCGAGCCATTCCTCCTGCTGGGCGGGCAAATACATCTACACCGGTGGCGAAGGTTACGGCACCGCCAGTGGTTGGATCGATATCTTCGATGTCAGCAATCCGGCCGCGCCGGTACTGAAACGCTCGGTCGATATTCCGACCATCACCGGCTTCCGCTGCGCCTCGGTTTATGTCATCGGCAATGTGCTCGTCGTCTCCGCCAGCCTCACCAATGGCATCGCGACCTTCGACCTGAGCGACCCGACAAATCCGCTGCTCATCAGCGTGTTCCGGGGAGACACCGCGGCGAGCACTTACACCTCCTACCTCAGCGGGCATCGGCTCTACGGTGGTGGCCAGGGCGGCGGGCTCTACATCTACGACATCCTCGATCCCGAGCACATTCAGCTCGTCGAACGCGTGACCGCACTCGGCGGCACGCCGCGGTATCCCGTGGTGCAGGATGAATTCGTCCACCTCGGCAATCTCGGCAACGGCCACTACCAGAAGCTCCGCGTCGATACCGTGCCCGCTCAGGTCGTGGCCGATGTGGCCATGCCGCTGACCAGCACCGGCACGATCGCCTCCACCGAAATCGCCATCCCGATCGGCAACCTCGTCTTCGTCGGCAACAGCCACGGCAACACCGCCGATCCTTCCGGCTGGCTGCTCCCGCACGACACCGCGGTGGATAATCGTCCGCCGGATGTGAATGGCGTCCGCCCGCTCGACGGTGAAACGAACGTCGCCACCACCAGCATGATCGGCGTGTCTTTCACCGATCTGCTCGATACGCCCTCGATCACCAATTCGAGTGTGATCATCCGCCCCGTCGGCACCACGACCGCACTGACCGGCACCTACTCGAACATGGGCGGGATTGTGAACTTTTCGCCCAGCGCGCCGCTCACCACCAACACCACCTACGAAATCGTGGTCAAAGCCGGCGGCGTGAAGGATTGCTCCGGCAACGCGTTTGCCGCCGACAAAGTCTATCGCTTCTCCACCGGCCCGGTCGTCGATACCACCGCCATCGGCCTCACCCTGCACTATCCGCTCGATGAAACCAGCGGCACCGTGGCTGACGATGCGGTCGGCACGCGAAACGGCACGCTCAACGCCTTCTCCGCCATCCCGTGGTCCGCGGGCCTGATCGGCCGCGGCGCGCTCACTTTCGACGGTGTGGATGACTACGTCGCGACGCCCAGCCTCGATGTCGGCAATGCGTTTTCCTTCAGCACCTGGGTACGCGTGACCTCCGGCAGCAACAACCTCGAAACCATCGTCGGCAACACCGCGGGAGGCTCGTTCACCGCGGGCTTCAAATGCTTTGTCTATGGCTCCGCGCATACGACGTACGCCGGCCGAATCCAGGTCGAAACCGGTGACGGCACCACGGGCAATGCTGCTGCGACGCCGATTGGCGCGCTGCCTTTCGATCAATGGGTGCACCTCGCCGTCACGGTGGATCGCGCTGCGGGTGCCTGCCGCATCTATGTGAACGGCATCGACCGCACTCTCGACAGCACGGTGATGAACAACTTCACCACCACCGGCCCGCTCACGCTGGGCCGCATGGGCACCAGCACGTATTTCCTCGGCGGCGGCCTCGATGATTTCCGCCTGTATTCGCGCGTGCTGGTCGCGGGCGATATCGAGCAGCTGCGCAACCGCTGCGAATCCCCCGTCGACCAATGGCGCGTGAACAGTTCGGTGGCCGATTCCGCGCCGAACGGACGTCCGCTCGTCCTCAGCGCGGCGGGCACCAGCTACGACACCGCGCAGGCCAATGAAGGCACCGCGTCGCTCTCGCTCAATGGCACGACCGGCTACGCCACCACGCCCTCGCTCGAGCTCGGCAATACCTTCACCCTGTCGGCCTGGGTCCGCGTGGCTTCCGGCACGAGTGGGCTGAAAACGATCCTCGCCAATGGACCGAGCGGTTACATCGGCAACGGCTTCAATCTTTACGTCACCGGCTCGACCGATACGGCTCCGGGCAAGGTTCAATTCGAGACCGGCAACGGCACCGCCGGCAACGACGCGCGCACCGCGAACAACGTCTTCCCCTTCGACACCTGGACTCACGTCGCGGTCGGGGTGGATCGTGCCCGCGGGATCGCTCGCATCTACATCAACGGCATCGACCGCACCTCGGAAGGCACCATCCGCAACGACTTCAAAACCGCCGGCACCATCGATGTCGGCCGCATGACGAATAGCTCGAACTATTTCGGCGGAAACGTGGACGACGTGCGGGTGTATCCGCGCTGGCTCGCCGACAACGAACTCGGCGTGCTCGCGATCGGAAAACTGCTCGGTCACTGGCGCTTCGACGGCTCCGGCTCAGATGAATCCGGCTTCGACCGCACCGCGGCGCTGCATGGTGGCGCGGGCTTTTCCACCGAGGCGGTCCACGGCGAACAGTCGATGAATCTCGATGGCATCGCCAATGGCAGCGACGACTACGCGGATGTCCCGGCATTCGACTTGGGCAACCAATTCAGCCTCTCGCTCTGGGCCAAGGTGACCACCAACGCGCTCGGTGCGCGCACCGTGATCGCCAATGCCAGCGGCGGCGGCGCCGGCAACGGCCTCCGCTTTTTCATCAACACCTGGGGCACCGCCGATGGGCGCATGGTCTTCGAAACCGGCAACGGCACGCTCGGCGATTCCTGCAGCACCGGCGTCGGCGTGTTTGAGTACAACCAGTGGAACCACCTCGCCCTCGTGGTCGATCGCGCTGCGGGCACCGCCCGCATCTACTACAACCGCCGCGACGTCACCACCGATGCGACCATCCGCACGGACTTCGCCAACAATCTGCTGCTCTACATCGGGCGCCTGATCAGCGGGGGCAACTACCACGGCCAGATGGACGACCTGCGCCTCTACGCGAAGAAGCTCACGAATACCGACATCGCTCTGCTCGGCGCCGGCAGCCCGGATACAGCGCCGGTCGTCAGCGCCTTCACTTCTTCCTCCAGCGCCGCGACCACCGGCACGAACCTCACCTACACCGCCACCACCACCGATCCGAACCTCGGCGACACGCTCCAGTACCGCTACGATTTCGGCGACGGCACGACCACGGCGTGGACCACGCTCAACACCGGCACGCACACTTACAATGTGCCCGGCCGCTATACCGTGACCGTGTTTGTGAGCGACGGCACCTTCACCGTCAGCCGCACCACCACCCAGATCGCCTACAACGCGCAGACCACCCTGCCGCCGTCGATCTCCGCCGAGATGGCTTACGACACCACGCGTAACAAAGTCTGGTGCGTCCTGCCGGATGGCGACGGCGCTGCGCCCGCCGGCGGACGCGCCGTGCGTTTCGATCCAATCACGCGGGCGGTCGACTACCGCGTCTCGCTCGGTGCCGGGTCTGAACCGGTGGCGCTGGCCCTGCGCCCCGGCAATGCCGAACTCTGGGTCGCGTGCAAACGTAGCGATGAAATCAAAGTCATCGACGCCAATGCCGGCACCGTGCTGGCCACCCT
>Ga0209050_1000727_pt1 | contig 47930 bp, 51 predicted proteins | sample Araplavi_mTSA_r2_FD_184276 | JGI IMG/M metagenome (GOLD analysis project Ga0209050, IMG submission 184276) | Arabidopsis root microbial communities from North Carolina, USA - plate scrape MF_Cvi_mTSA_r2 (SPAdes) (version 2) | ecosystem: Host-associated > Plants > Roots > Endosphere | place: USA... | reverse complement strand
CGGAGGCCTATGTGCCCCGGACCGACACCTATATCGAGAAGGACTCGTCCATCAACGAGCAGATCGACCGGATGCGCCACTCGGCCACCCGGGCGATCCTGGAGCGCGACGACGTCATCGTCGTGGCCTCGGTGTCGTGCATCTACGGCATCGGCTCGGTCGAGACCTACACCGCCATGACCTTCACCCTGGAGGTCGGGCAGAAGGTCGACGAGAAGCAGCTGATCGCCGACCTCGTCGCCCAGCAGTACAAGCGCAACGACCAGGCCTTCGAGCGCGGCACGTTCCGCCGCCGCGGCGACACCATCGAGATCTTCCCCGCCCACTACGAGGACCGCGCCTGGCGCGTGACCATGTTCGGCGACGAGGTCGAGGCGATCGCCGAGTTCGACACCCTGACCGGCAAGAAGACGTCGGAGCTGGAGACCATCAAGGTCTACGCCAACAGCCACCACGTCACCCCGCGCCCGACCCTGCGCCAGGCGATCATCGCCATCCGCCAGGAGCTGAAGGAGCGCCTGGAGTGGCTGGTCGCCAACGGCAAGCTGCTGGAGGCCCAGCGCCTGGAGCAGCGCACCACCTTCGACCTGGAGATGATCGAGACCACCGGCTCGTGCGCCGGCATCGAGAACTACAGCCGCTACCTGTCGGGCCGCCGGCCGGGCGAGCCGCCGCCGACCTTCTTCGAATACATCCCCGACAACGCCCTGCTCTTCACCGACGAGAGCCACCAGACGGTTCCGCAGATCGGCGCCATGTACAAGGGCGACCGCAACCGCAAATGGACGCTCGCCGAGTACGGCTTCCGCCTGCCCAGCGCCCTCGACAACCGCCCCCTCAAGTTCGAGGAGTGGGACGCCATGCGGCCGCAGTCGGTGCATGTCAGCGCCACCCCGGCCGACTGGGAGCTGGAGCGCGCCGGCGGCGTCTTCGCCGAGCAGGTGATCCGCCCCACCGGCCTGATCGACCCGCCGGTCGAGGTCCGCCCGGTCTCCAAGGACAACGCCAGCCAGGTCGACGACGTGGTCGACGAGATCCGCCAGACGATCCGCAAGGGCTACCGCACCCTGGTCACCGTCCTGACCAAGAAGATGGCCGAGGACCTGACCGAGTACCTGAACGAACAGGGCATCAAGGTCCGCTACATGCACTCGGACGTCGACACCCTGGAGCGCATCGAGATCATCCGCGAGCTGCGGATGGGCAATATCGACGTCCTGGTCGGCATCAACCTGCTGCGCGAGGGCCTGGACATCCCCGAGTGCGGCCTGGTCGCCATCCTCGACGCCGACAAGGAAGGCTTCCTGCGCTCGGAGACCAGCCTGATCCAGACGATCGGCCGCGCCGCGCGGAACGTCGACGGCAAGGTCATCCTCTATGCCGACCGGATCACCGGCAGCATGGAGCGGGCCATGGCCGAGACCGCCCGCCGCCGCGAGAAGCAGCACGCCTACAATCTCGAGCACGGCATCACGCCCGAGAGCGTCAAGCGCGACATCAAGGACATCCTCAACAGCCCCTACGAGCGCGGCGACCGCGTGCTCGTCCCCATGGGCATGTCCGAAACCGACGACCGCCCGTTCAGCGGCGACAACTTCAAGGCCGCGCTCAAGGACCTCGAAGCCAAGATGCGCGAAGCCGCCGCCAACCTGGAGTTCGAAACCGCCGCCCGCCTGCGCGACGAGATCAAGCGCATGAAGCTGATGGACCTGGAGTTCGCCAACGAGGCCTTGGCGGCGACGGGGGACGAGGTGGACAGGGCCGCGCCGAAGCGGCTCCGCGCGGAGATCCGGCAGGAGAAGGCGGAGGAGTTTAGGAAGAAGCGTAGGTAGATCCACCGCGACGCGGGTGGTCATAAGGACCGAGGTGCTCGCACGCTAACTAAGTCCGGTCCGACTTAGTTGCATTTTTTATAAACTCCCGCCAGCATAGCCCCTACATAAGGGGGCAGCTTGATAGAATTCGCGCTCGCGGTTCGCTTCGACGGCTATGTCGAGCAAGGTCGCACAGGTCCGCTTCGCGTCCACGTCGAAACCCAAAACGGCGTTTACGCCGACATCATATTGAAGATATCAGACCTCAACTGCCAATCGAAGGCCTAGCGAATGAAATGCTGGGATCCGTGCTTGCTGGGGATTTAAATATTCCCACACCCCAGCCCTACTTCGTAAGGATCACCCCCGAGTTTATCGAGAGCGTTGAAGACTTCGACCTCAGGGCGCGTCTCCGCGCGGCGAGTCCGCTAGCCTTTGGATCGACCGACGCCGGGTCACAATGGCGCAAATGGAATGGAACGGACCATCTCGATTCCGAAACTTACGGCCTCGCGCTGAAAATCTTGGCTTTTGACGCCTTTATCGCCAATCCTGATCGGAGCCCGAGAAACCCGAACCTACTGCGCAGCAAGACGGATCATCGGATTATGGTGATTGATCACGAATGCGCATTTGGATTCCGAATGAAGCTCTTCCCGCCGGTGAGGCCGTGGGAGTTGGGAAATCTAGGACCATTGATGCAGCGCGGAGCCGATAGCGAACATCTCTTCCAGCTCCCACTCGCGGGTCGACCGGGACTGGAGCTTGATGCTGTCAGGGAAGGCTGGAGTGGCCTTTCAGATGTCCGTTTTGGCGCGTATGACGCGCTTCTTCCTGATGAGTGGGCAGAGGCCCGGCCAGCACTCACCGACGCATTAGGACACTTTAGAGCCGTTCGTGAGAACCTCGCGGACTGCATCGTAGAATTGGGCCGGATAATAATATGACCGATCGGCAGCCATTCTCCTACGTCGTTCTGCGCTACAGGCATGATCCGTTAGCTGGTGAACTCATCAATGTCGGGATTGTGCTGTATGCTGCCGGCGCGAAATTTCTAAAGGCAGCAGTTCGTACTACCTACGGCCGCCTAACGAAGCTCTATCCTGATCTCGAGGGGAGTGCTTTGACTGGCGATTTGCGCCGCTTGGAGACAGCGCTAAAGCGCTTCGCGGAAAGCGATGCTTCTGGGATGTTCGCTTCTGAACATACCGCTGGATCGTTCGCGAAAAGAGCGATCGACGATCCAGCTGGCTCATATATCTGGAGCGATACGAAGTACGGTGTCACAGGATCGCCGGAAGAGGAGCTTCAGCGCCTCTATGAACGCTTTATCGGGCGCTTTGATCATGTTCAGACTGTGCGACGTTCTGATGCAGACGTCTGGCGTCCGGCTCGGGACAAACTACTCGAAAAACAGTTGGCGTCCTTCTTCGAACAGAAGACCATACGGTCCGATAGAGACGAGGTCTCCTTCGAGCACGCCTGGAAGAACGGCGTTTGGCATTGCTTTCAGCCGCTTTCTTTCGATCTATCTGACACCGACAGCATTCAGAATAAAGCTGCGCGCTGGGTAGGCCACATGGTTGGCCTCTCCAACTCCGAAGACGCTTTCCGTCCCTATTTTATCGTCGGAAAGCCCTCAGAGGCGAAGCTCTCGACCGCTTACGAAAGAGCGATTGCTTTCTTGAGCGAAGCTCCCAGTCCCAACGCACCAGTGGTTGTCCGTGAAGATGAGATCGAAGCTTTTGTAGAAGAGCTCGAACAACAAATGCAGGTCCACCACGACCATTAGCGAATGATCGCGACCTTGGGGAGCGCCCGTCAGTTGGTTCGATGCCTCGGCTAGCCCGCGTCTAGTTCTTTGATCATTCGGCTAATTTCAGCAGAAAGCTGATTTAGAGTGGCCTGTGCCGACACGAGTTGCTTCCTGGCCGCCTGCACATCACGCCCAGATAAGTACGGTCCTTTCGGCGGAAGGTTTTCGACTTGGGCCGGCACATCATCAAATTTGGTGCCGCTTGCAATCTCACCAATCCGGCCTCCGTTCACGCCGAACCAAGCAGCGATATCATGTTGCCGGTCTCCACGAGCGATCATTCCCTTCGCGATCGCCGCATCTTCCTTAGTTAGATGAATACCACTCGTATCTGCACGCACAGCTTACCTCGTGGAAAGCATCGCAGCATCCCGCGCGACCTATCTGTTCTCATTACTCACAAACATGAGATAGACCAAATACCGGTGGTCAACTCCACCTTAAATCTCTCGAAGGCTGCAGCGTGCTGGGCTGATTAGGCCAAGGACGGCCCTCCGGGCGGGCGAGGCGCGAGAAAGCACGACAGCAAATCAATCGCCCGAGCAACCCGCTCAGTTCGAGACTTCCGGCGGCGGCGGCACGGGCGAGGCGACTTCCACGTCCTGGTCGGCATAGGCGGTCATGATCGTGCCCTTCTTGATCGACACGTCCTTGCCCTTGATGAACGGCGCCGCCGGCCAGAACAGGATCACGGTCGCCACCGTCGCGCCTACGCGGGTCTCGCCCTTACTGCCCTTATTGGCGCGGAGCTTGATGCGATCGTCGCCGACTTTCAGATAAAGCAGCCGGACATTCAGCTTGCCGTTCTTCCCCAGCATGCCGTTGTCGCGGGCCTCGACGACCTCGCCGACACCGCGATAGCCCGCGCGAAGCACGGTTCCGTCCGCCAGCTTGACGTCGTCATCCAGGCTGACCGTGAAGCGGTCGCCTTCGTGAGCCGTGGAACTGCTCAGCGCCTCCTCCAGCCGGATTTGGAACTCCGTGCCTTCCGGAACCTTGACGCCAGCGAACGCCGCGCTGGCCGATAGAAGCGCTGCGATGCCCAGCGCGGCTGAAATCTTCAGCTTCATGCAATCCCCCCCGGGTTGTGTCATGACGCTAAGGCCAAGCTTTCGTTGCGTCCAGCAATCGCGTTTGGGATTTGGGTTTCGAGCGGGAAACGCCCTAACCCCTCACCCTCCCATCGCTGCGCGATGGGCCCCGCCCTCTCCCTCTGGGAGAGGGGGATATGCAGCGCCGTATCCCCGGAATTCGCGAAACCGAACCCAGCGAAATCAACCCCTTCTCACTTTTACGCGCCTTCGAATGATCCGCGCCCGCAACAGCCCCACAATGTCCTCACCTCGTCGCGGGGAAAGGGCGCGTTGGCCAGCGACCGATTGCGGCGGCGGGGGGCGGTCGAGCGGGGAGAGGTCCGAGGGGGATACTCGGACGGTCCGGGGACCTGGTTGCTGGCCAGGCCCGCCCGCCGTCGGCGTGGTTGGAGGCTGAAGGGGCGTGTCTGGCTGTAAGCCCGTCCTCTCCGACCGTCGGGCGCTTTTCGGAAACGGAAGCGCCCGGGTCCCGGTAAGGCCTGAACAGGGCCACCTGCCGGGACGCTGGCGGAAAACGATCGCGCGGAGCGTTCGGGCTTCGTCGAAACGGTATCCAACTCACCAAACTCCGGACGGCGTCCGGCGCTCCGCGTCCCTTTCCACCACCCCGCCGCCGCCCACGCGCTCTCCGGACGCGAGGAGGCGGACGCGCGCGCCGCCCCCTGCGCCCGCTTATGCCGCCTTGATCTCCACCTTCGACATCCGCGCCGCGAACCCCTTGCCCATCGGCGAGGCCGCCATCACGCCCAGGTCGACGCTGGCGCCCATCGGCAGGTAGCCGTAGCGGTCGACCACCCACTCGCCGTCGCCGAGGGCGTGGGCGCAGAACAGGGTCTGGCCGGCGCGCTTCAGGCGGACGCGGACCGGCCTCTTTGCCCCATTTGGCCCGGTGGGGATCACGGCCGCCGTCCCGTCCGACCAGTCGCGGGTGAAGACGCTGGCGATGTGCGGCTGGCCCTTCAGCCACTCGACGCCGTGCTTCATCCAGGTCTGGGCGTCCAGCCGCAGCATCAGCCCGGTCTGGTCGGCGTCGGCGGCGTAGTCGCCGTCCAGCACGGCGGTCATGGTGAAGTCGCCCGTCTGGCGGCGGAACCAGAAGTGGCCGGTGTCGAGCTCGGGTCCGCCGGCGGTCTTGCGCCAGAAGTCCGAGCCCGGCTCGGCGTCGCAGGCCAGGGTCCCGTCGGCCCAGGCCCAGGTCTTCGGCGCGTTCAGCCAGGCCCAGCCGTCGGCGGTTTCGGCCCCAGCGATGGGAACGGCGGCGGGAACGGCTGCGGCGGCGGCGCCCGGGATGGCCAGGGCGGCGGCGGCCAGCAGCAGGGATCGGCGGTCGGTCTCGAGACTCATGGACGGGCTCCGGAACGGACGAGGCCGTCTCAGCTATGGACATTCCGGCGTTCGGTAAAGCGCAGTGGTCCTATCTTCCCGCCCAGGTGGAGCGCCCTGCCCGGCGGCGCGTCACGCCCCTCCCCTTCCGCGCCAACTCGCGATAGTCAGGACCCACGGCCGCGTCTCCGGCCCGCCCCGCAGGACCCCGCACCGCATGACCGAAAGCCCGCAGGACCTCCCCGCCGCCCCGGCCTCGCTCGCCGACAAGCTGGTCGGGGTGCTGGTCACCGTCGGCCTGGTGGCGGGCGGCCTGGCCGGGCTGGCGGGGGTCCAGCTGTGGTTCGAGCGGCGCGACGCCGAAATCCTGCGGACCATCCCCGACGTGCTGGTCACCTGGCGCGAGCCGGCCGACCTGTTCCTGCCCATGATGCTGATCGCCATCGCGCCGCTGATCCTGGTGCCCAGCGTGTTCGGCCTGAACCGCGCGACGCTGTCACTCTCGCGGGCGGTCCGCTGGCGGATGGTCGCCCTGGCCGCGGCCTGCGTCGCCGGCGGCGTCGCCTGGGGGACGCTGAGCGGCCGGGCCGAGGTCGGCGTCGCCACCCGCTTCGGCGCCGCCTGGCTGTACGACGGCAAGCCGGTCGAGCACTGGTCCTGGGGCGCGGCGACCAGCGTCGGGGCCGGCTGCGTGAACCAGCGCGACGAGACCTCCGGCAAGGTCGCGCCGACCCTGAACTACGACGTCGCCTTCCCCAGCGGCCGCGAAGCCAACCTGGCGCGCGACATCGCCGACACCCCGACCCTGCTGGCCAAGCTGGCTCCGATCGACGCCAGCCTCCGCGCCCGGTCGGTGCCGAGGTTCGCCGCCACCGACGAGGGCTGCGTGAAGCGCTACGAACAGGGACTATCGGCGGCGCAGCAGGCGGGGCTGCGAGACCTGCTGGCGCGCTAGGCGAGTTGACGGCGCGGCTCCACCATGGCTAGAACATTCCATGAACGCGCCGTCGCCATTGCGGAAGCTGGGCGGGATGATCCAGCGGCTGCGAGCGGCCGCGGGATGGACGCCCGAGCGGCTGGCGGCGGCGGCGCGGATCGAGACGGAGACCCTGGCGGCGATCGAGACGGGGCGGCGCGACCCCGACTATCTGACCCTCCTGCGGATCGCCCGGGCGCTGGACGCGCCGGTGGCGGCCCTGCTGGCGGCGATGGACGAGGACGGCGAGGCCTGAAGCCCTTGGCTCTAGGGGGCGCCGCTCAGAGCCGGCCGACCAGTTCGGACAGGCGGATCTCCAGGGCCCGGGCCAGCTGGAACAGGGTGGTGGCGCTGGGATTGCGCTCGCCGCGCTCCAACAGGCCGACATAGTTGCGATGCAGGCCGGCCAGCTCGGCCAGGGCTTCCTGGCTGAGGTTGCGGGCCTTGCGGCGGTCGCGGATTTCTCGCCCCAGGGCGGTCAGGTCGGAGTCTTCGGCCACGCGCGACCCTTGCCTTGGTCGCCGCGCGCATCTACACACCTTCAGTGTGTATTTTTCGCGCCGAAGTCGAGGATCGCACGCATGGGTCGTCAACCTTCGCCTCAGGGCGCCGCCGCTCGGCGGGTCGCCATCCATCCGGTCGACCGCCACGTCGGCCAGGTGCTCCGCGCCCGCCGCCGGGCTCTGCAGCTGAGCCAGTCGGCGGTGGCCGCACGCCTGGGGATCAGCTTCCAACAGCTGCAGAAGTACGAGCACGGGGCCAACCGCATCAGCGCCTCGGCGCTGCACGCCCTGTCGCTGGTGCTGGACCTGCCGGTGGCGCGGTTCTTCGACGGCCTGGCCGAGCCGGACAACGCCGACGACGGCCGCGGCCGCGACCTGGTCGCCGAGATGGTCGCGGCGCCCGAAGGCCCCGCCCTGGCCGAGGCGTTCCTGCGTCTGCCGCCAGGTCAGATCCGCCATCGGCTGACGGCCCTGGCGCGGGCGATCGGAGCGGCCCGCTAGCCGATGGCGCCGAAGGCTTGCCGCCCAGCTCGTCGCAAGGTAGCGACAGCGCCATCGCTCGACCCTCGCGGACCCGCCCGGCTTGTACGAAGACACCACGCTCTCGACCGACGCCCTGCTGGGCTGGGTGCTCGCGGTCGGCATCGCGCTCTGCGGCTGGCTGCTGGCGTTCTGGGAGGCCGGGCCGACGGCGCCCCAGGCACTGGCGGCGTTTCCCGAGCGGATCGGCGTGTGGAGCGACGACGGCGACCTGGCGCTGATCGGCTTCTTCGCACCGTTCATCCCGCTGATCATCCTGCCCGGCGCGTTCGGCTCGACGCTGACGATCCTGGGCATCGTGCCCGGCCGGATCGAGACGCCGCTGATCGGCGACCAGTCCTGGCGCGTCCGCTTCGGCCTGACGGGCGCCCTGGCCGCCCTGGTGCTGCTGAGCGCCCTGGAGACCCGCATGACTCTGGGCCGCTCCCTCGGCGTGGCCGAGACGGCGGGCGTGACCTGGCTGAAGGACGGCGAGGTGGTCGAGCGCCGACCGTGGGCGGCGGCGAAGCGCGTCGACACGAGCTGCCGCCTGGAGGGCCGCCACCGCGAGCCCACCGTGCGCTACCAGATCACGTTCGACGGCCACCCCGCCGCCGACCTGTCGCCCGGCGACGAGCCCCTTCCGGCCTGGATGGCGCGCATCGCCCCGCTGGACACCCAGCTGCGCGCCGCGCCCCCGCCCTGGCGCAGGGCCGACGTGGACAGCCTCTGCATCGAGGCCCTGCGCGAGACCCTGGAGCCGGTCCAGATTGGCGCCCTGCGCGCCCTGCTGAACGCGCCCTAAGCCAGCATCCCCGCCAGTCGCTGGCGGATCAGGTCTTCCGCCTCGGCGACGATGCGGTCGACCAGTTCGCGGACGCTGGGCACGTCGTGGATCAGGCCCTGGACCATGCCGGCGCTCCAGATCCCGTGGTCCGTATCGCCGGTCTCCAGGCCTTCGCGGCCCCGCACGCCCTTCACCAGATCGGCGACGTCCTCGAACTTGGCCCCGCCGGCGCGCTCGATGGCCACCACCTGCTGGCTGACGGCGTTCCTGGCCACGCGGGCGGTGTTGTGCAGGGTGCGGAAGATCAGGTCGGTGGCGCGCTCGTCGTTGGCGACCATCGCCTGCTTGAAGTTCTCGTGGATCGGCGCCTCCCTCGTGGCGCAGAAGCGGGTGCCCATGTTGACGCCGTCGGCGCCCAGGGCCAGGGCCGCGACCAGGCCGCGGGCGTCGCCGAAGCCGCCCGAGGCGATCATCGGGATCTTCACCTTTTCGGCCGCGACGGGGATCAGGATCAAGCCGGGGATGTCGTCCTCGCCGGGGTGGCCGGCGCATTCGAAGCCGTCGATCGAGATGGCGTCGACGCCCATCCGCTCGGCCGAGAGGGCATGGCGGACGGCGGTGCACTTGTGGATCACCTTGACCCCGTGGGCCTTGAGGTCGTCGACATGCTCCTGCGGCTTGTAGCCGGCCGTCTCGACGATCTTGATCCCGCTCTCGATGATCGCCGCGCGGTACTCGGCATAGGGCGGCGGCTTCATCGCCGGCAGGATGGTCAGGTTCACGCCGAACGGCTTGTCGGTCATCTCCCGGCAGCGGGCGATTTCCTGGGCGAGCGCTTCCGGCGTGGGCTGGGTCAGGGCGGTCAGGAAGCCCAGCGCCCCGGCATTGGCCACGGCGCTGACCAGCTCGGCCTTGCCGACCCACTGCATGCCGCCCTGGGCGATCGGGTGCTCGACGCCGAACAGCTCGGTGAAACGGGTCCTGATAGCCATGACGTGTCGCTCCCTCTGGTTTCGGGAGACTATGCGGAGGCGGTCGTAAGGTCAGGCAAGCCCTATCGCGGCGCACGCGGACGGGCCATGCGTTCCAGCTCGTCGGCACGGTCGCGGGTCCGCTCGTAGACGCAGTTCTGAGCCTCGATGCCCCCCTGGCGCCCATACTGGGCTTCGTCCAGATAGGCTCGGCACTCGGCGTCGCGATCCCTGATCCAGGCGCGCTGGACATCGCGCAGGGCGGTCTTCTCGCGCGCGGTCCGCAGGCGTCCCATCGCCGCCTTGTAGGCGCGGTTCAGGCGAGCGTCCTCCCGGTCGGCGTCGATGGCGATGCAGCGCATCATCTCGATGGTCGGGCCGCCGGCGCGGTCGCAGCGCTCGAGCGGCGTGAGCGGCTGACGCCGCCCCTGGGCCTGGGCGGTCGGCGCGGCGAGCGTCAAAAGCGCCGTCGCGACGGCTAGGACACGGGTCATCGGGCAAGCTCCACCACGAGCGCGACCTTAGCGTGTCCTCCGCCGAACACCAGCGAACACCGATCCGCGAGCTAGTGCGACTGGCGGTAGGCTTCCAGCTCGTCGGCGCGCTGGATCGTGCGGTCGACGACGCAGCTGTTGGCCTCGATACGAGCCAGCGTGCCCCAGTCGGCGTCGAGATAGCTGGCGCAGTCGGCGTCGCGGAAAGCGATCCAGGCCCGCTGGGCTTTGGTGAGCGCCGCCTTCTGGCGCGGCTTCTCCATGCGCTTCATGGCGCCCTGGTAGGCGCGGTTCAGGCGGGCGTCCTGGACCTTCAGCTCGGCCGCGCCGCACGCGATCATGCCCATGGTGGTCTGGCCCTGCGGCCCGTCCATGCACTTGCCGTAGGCCGGCGTGTACTTGGGTTCGTCGGCGCGGGCCGCCGGGACAACGGCGGCGGACAGGAGAAGAACGGCGGCGAGGAGACGGATCATCGGAGGCTCCAAATGACGGGGCCCATCGCCGCCGCGCCCTTCTAATGCCCCGAGACGCCCAGACGGTTCCAGAGGTTGATCTGGGCGATGGCCACGGTCAGGGCGCTGGCCTGCTGGTCGGTCCAGTGCTCGCGCAGGGCGGCCCGCAGCGGAGCGAAGCCCTCGGGCGCCGGCAGCTTGGTCAGGGCCTCTGCCCAGGCCAGGGCGGCCTTCTCGGCGGCGGTGAAGTCGTCGACATGGCGCCAGACGACCAGGCGGTCGAGGCGGTCATTGGTCTCGCCGTCCTGGCGGGCCTCGTGGCTGTGCATCTTCACGCAGTAGGCGCAGTCGTTCAGCTGCGAGACGCGCAGATAGATCAGGTGCTTGAGGCCGGCCGGGATCCCAGCGGCGCGCACCGCCATCTCGGCGGCAAGGAAGGCCTTGTAGACCTCGGGAACGTTCTGGTCGTGGCGGAAGGCGGCGGTGTCGCCCATGAGTCTTGCTCCTACAGGGGCCGAACCTGGCCCTTCGGAGACAAGACGAGCGGGAACCGGCGGACGTGACATCCGCCCACCGAAAAACCTCGGGCCGTAAGCCCTACTGCAGGCCCGCGCGGCCGATGGCGTAGAAGCGCTCGGCCCGCTGCTCGCGCAGCTGCTGGGCGCTCATGTGGGCCATGGCCTTCAGCTCTTCTTCCACCGCGTCGCCGACCGCCTGGATGGCGACCTCGGTGTTGGAGTGGGCGCCGCCGGCCGGCTCGTCGACGATGCGGTCGACAATGCCCAGCTTGATCAGGTCCTGGGCGGTGATGCGCATGTTGGTGGCCGCGTCCTTGGCCCGGGCGCCGTCGCGCCACAGGATCGAGGCCGCGCCCTCCGGCGAGATCACCGAGTAGATCGAGTGCTCCAGGATCAGCACGCGGTTGGCGCCGGCGAGCGCGATGGCCCCGCCGCTGCCGCCTTCGCCGACGATCGTGGCGACCATCGGCGTGCCAAGGGTCAGGCAGCGCTCGGTCGAGCGGGCGATGGCCTCGGCCTGGCCGCGCTCCTCGGCGCCGAGGCCCGGATAGGCGCCGGCGGTGTCGACGAAGGTGATGACCGGCAGGCTGAAGCGCTCGGCCATGTCCATCAGACGGACGGCCTTGCGGTAGCCCTCGGGGCGAGCCATGCCGAAGTTGTGCTTCAGGCGCGTGGTGGTGTCGTGACCCTTCTCGTGGCCCATGACCACGACGGGCTGACCGCGGAAGCGGCCGAGGCCCCCGACGATGGCCTGGTCGTCGGCGAACTTGCGGTCGCCGCGCAGCTCGACGAACTCGTCGATCAGACCTGCGACATAATCGCGCAGATGGGGTCGCTGGGGATGCCGGGCGACCATGGTCTTCTGCCAGGCGTCCAGATTGGCGTAGGCTTCCTTGCGCAACTCCTGGGCGCGGTCGCGCAGCGCCTGAATCTCCAGGTCGAACGCCCCCGGCCCAGCCGTCTCGGAGAGCCGCGACAGCTCCTCGATTTTGCTTTCCAGGTCAGCGATTGGACGTTCGAAATCGAGATAATGGGCGGCCATGGACTCTTAAACGTCGCCGTGAATGAAAGGGTGCGAACCTAGTGGCGGAATCCGCCGAGGGAAAGAGGCGAGATTCCGGCGGGGAACCGTCATGAATCAGCCGGGTTTTATCCACAGGCTCGGAGATGCGGTTCACAGGTGAGTCTCGAATTGAGACTCTCTGCTCTGGTGAATCGCGACAAAGAGTCCTACGTTCTTATGTAGCAGGTCGCGGAAGACGATCTGCGCCCCTGCGGCCCCCGCCATCGAACGTGAGCGGCCCCGCCTGATGAGAGCACACAGTTCCCATGCAGGTGTTTACCTTTTTCTGTGTCGAGTCCGACGGCTCGGTTCCCCGTTTCGACGTCACGCCCTGCGCCGACGACTCTGCCGCGCGCACGAGAGCTTTCGAACTCCTCGACATGCACCACCGCTGTGACTTCGTGGAAGTCTGGCGCGGGTCGCAGCGCGTGTTCGACGTCAGCGCCCATGCGGCAGCCGCCTAACCTGTAGAAGAATTGCGCGGCAACCTGAGCGGTTGTAGCGTCCGCGTCCGGATGGCGCCCAAAACGGGCTCCGCATTCCGGAAGGCCGCCGCTCGATGGACACGGTTCTGCTGAACTCTGACGTCCCCCCTGCGCCGCTGATCCCCCCCGCTCCCAAGGTCCATCCCCAGCCCCTGGGCGGTTCCGCGCTCGGCGATCTGCGCATCGCCTGGGAGATGGGCCGCAACCTGATCGGGGCCTGGGCGGAAGAAGACTTCGACAAGCTGATCACGCCCTACACCTTCATGGGCAAGCCGGGCCTGGTGGTCAGCGATCCGGCCGGCGTGCGCCAGGTGCTGCCTCGCCGAACTATCGCCGTCCGGTGAAGCTGGGCCGACCGCTGCGGCCTCTGGTCGGCGAAGGCCTGCTGCTGTCCGAGGGCGAGACCTGGCGGCGTCAGCGCAAGAGCCTGGCCCCGGTCTTCACCCCCGCCGCGATCGGCGGCCTGATTCCCCATTTCGCCGCGGCCGGCGCAGACCTGGCCCAGCGCCTGGCCGGCCGTGACCGCGCCAATCTGTCGGAAGCCTTCCACCATACCGCCCTTGACGCGGTGCTGCGCGCCCTGTTCTCGCGCCGCGCCGACAAGGAGGGCGCGGAGCTGGCCCAGATCGCCCGCAAGTATGTCGAGGGCCCGGCGCATTTCCGGCTGTTCGACTTCATGGGCCAGGGCCTGGACGACCTGACCTTCGCCGACGGCGACCGGCGGAAGCTGGGCGGACGCTGGCTGGCGACGGTCGACGCGATCATCGCCGAGCGCCGGGAAACGCCCCCGATGGACGGCAAGCCCGGCGACATGCTGGACCGCCTGATGGCCGCCCGCGACGAGGACGATCGCCCCCTGCCGGGCCACGAGATTCGCGACCAGTGCAGCTCGATGCTGGCCGCCGGCTTCGAGACCACCTCGCGCCTGCTGTTCTGGGCGACCTATCTCCTGGCGCTGGATCCGGTGACGCAAGGTCGCGTCCGGGCCGAGGTCGCCACCTTCCCGCCCGAGCGCGCGACCAGCCTGGAGGACCTCAAGGCCTGGCCGCTGCTGCGCTCGGTGCTGTTCGAGACCCTGCGCCTCTATCCCGCCGCCCCGACCTTCGGCCGCCAGGCCCTGGCCGGCGACGACCTGATGGGCCATCCGGTCCAGGCGGGCGCGACGATCACCATCGGCCCCTGGCTGATGCACCGGCACCGCAAGCTGTGGGACGCCCCGACCGTGTTCCGGCCCGAGCGCTTCATCGACCAGCCGCATCCGTGGGGCCTGGAGGCGTTCGTCCCGTTCGGGGCCGGACCGCGCGTCTGCATCGGCGCGGGCTTTGCCCTGGCCGAGGCGCAGCTGGTGCTGGCCACCCTGCTGGCCCGCTTCCGGGTGACTCTGGCGGGCGAGCGGCCGGTGCTGCCCAAGGCCTCCATCACCCTGGGCCCCGACCACGAGCCGGACTTCCGTCTGGAGCCGATCCCCTCCAGGCAGACTTAGATGGGCGAAGCCTTGAAGCGAGTGGTACGAAGCGCCAGCTTCCGCCCGACGCTTCGAGGAACCGCCCGATGACCGAGACCGCCCCCACCCGCCCCTACGCCACCGCCACGGACAACGGCAGCGGCGGTCTGCAGACCTTCGTCACGGCGGGTCCCTCGACCATCGTCGCCGACATCTCGGTGGCGCAGGGCGGCCTGGACCTGGGTCCCGACCCGCACGAGCTGGTCGCCGCGGGTCTGGCGGCCTGCACCACCATGACCCTGCGCCTCTACGCCAACCAGAAGGGCTGGGACGTCAGCGGCATGCACGTCGAGGTCTTCTCGCATTTCGACCAGGACCAGACCCCGCATGAGCGCTTCGAGCGGATCATCAGCATCGAGGGCAACCTCAACGACGAGCAGCGCGAGCGCCTGTTCCAGATCGCCGAGAAGTGCCCGATCCACAAGCTGCTGACGGCGGGCGCGCGGGTGGTGACGACGGTGGGGGGCGAGTAGTCAGCACAGGCCCCCACCTGACCTCGCTCCGTGAGGTCGTCCGCCCCCATAGGGGGCAGACGGAGCGCGCCGCCTCCGTCTTCCCCCTCCGGGGGAGGAGCGCGCAGCGCGGAGGGGGCGAGTAAGACTAGAACCCATACAGCCGGGCGTACTCCGCATCCTTGCCAGCGATCTGCCGCGCGCAATCCACCATCACCTTGGCCTGCTTCCAGGTCGCGTCGTCCTGCATCTTGCCGTCGATCATCGCCACGCCCGTGCCGTCGGGCATCGCCTCCAGGATCTTCCGCGCAAAGGCCACCTCGTCCGGCGCCGGGCTGAACACCGACTTGGCGATGGCGATCTGGCTGGGGTGCAGGCTCCACGCGCCGGCGCAGCCCATCAGGAAGGCGTTGCGGAACTGCTGCTCGCAGGCGACCGGGTCGTCGATCGCGCCGAACGGGCCGTAGAAGGGCTTGATGCCGTGAGCGGCGCAGGCGTCGACCATCTTGGCGAAGGTGTAGTGCCAGAGGTCCTGCTGCACCGACGCGCGCGGCGAACCGTCCGCATGCGGATCCTCGACGACGCGGTAGCCCGGATGGCCGCCGCCGACGCGGGTCGTCTTCATCGCCCGGCTGGCGGCGAGGTCGGCCGGGCCGAGTGAAATACCCTGCATGCGCGGGCTGGCGCCGGCGATGGCCTCGACGTTCATCACCCCCTCGGCCGTCTCCAGGATGGCGTGCAGCAGGATCGGCCGGGTGACGCCGTGCTTGGCCTCCAGCGAAGCCAGCAGCTGGTCCATGTAGAAGATGTCCCACGGCCCCTCGACCTTGGGCACCATGATCACGTCGATCTTGTCGCCGGCCTTCTCGACGATCGTGGCGACCTCATCCAGGTGCCAGGGCGAGTTCAGGCAGTTGATCCGCGTCCAGAAGCCGACGCCCAGGGCCTTGAAGTCGACCTCGCGCGACATCGCCACCAGCCCGGCCAGGGCCGCGCCCTTGGCGTCGGCGGGGATGGCGTCCTCCAGATTGGCCAGGATGACGTCGACGGTCGGGGCGATCTCGGTGACCTTGGCGCGGACCTTGTCCAGGTGCGGCGGCACGAAGTGGATCATCCGCTCGACGCGGGCGGGCGGCTCTCGGTAGGGCGTCGGCGCGCCAATGGCCAGAGGCTTGAAAAAGCCGCGCGGCGTCTTCATCCGCCCTCTCCCGAACATTGCTTTTCGCAGTTGCGAGAAGACTGCGGCGGCGCGGGATCAGGGTCAAGCCTGACGCGTGGGTCAGGGCTTGCCGGGCGGCGGCGCGGGCTTGGGCGCCTCTTCCGGATCCTCGCGCTCGAGATCGGCGGCGGCGTCGTTGCTGGAACCGGGCTTGACCGCCTTCGCCGCGCGGCGGCGACGCGAGGCGGGCTCCAGGCGCAGGCTGGTCAGGGCGTCCTCGCCCTCCTCGCCGAACAGGCCGCGCACGCGGATGTCGCGCTGCGGGTACGGGATCTCGATGCCGGCCCCGCGCAGGGCGTCGTCGATCAGCCAGGTATAGGCCGCGAAGATCGCCGCCGGACGCCGCACCGCCTCGACCGTCGGCCAGACGATCAGCTCGAACTTCAGGGCGTAGTCGCCATAGCCGACCAGCCAGACCTGGGCCCGGCGGGTGGCGTCGTCGGGCGAGGTGAACGGCGCGGCCTTGGCGGCCTTCAGCACCGCCTCGCGCACCTTCTCCTTGTCGGTCCCGAAGGCGGTGACGAACGGCACCCGGATGCGGCGGTTGGTGTTGCGCAGGGTCCAGTTGATCACTTGGTCGTTCACCAGCACCGAGTTGGGCACGATGATGTCGGTGCTGTCGTTGGTGCGCAGGCGGGTGGCGCGCGGACCGATCTCGTGCACCACGCCCCGGCCGCCATTGGGCAGCTCGACGAAGTCGCCCACCGCCACCAGCCGCTCGAACACCAGGCTGACGCCCGAGGCGAAGTCCTTGATGATGCCCTGCAAACCCAGACCGACACCGACGCCCAGGGCGCCGGCGAAGACGGTCAGCGAGGTCAGGTCGACGCCCATGGTCGACAGGCCCGCCATCACCCCGATGACCACCAGGCCGTAGGTCGCCACCTTCTCGACGATGTACAGCGAGGCGGCGTTGCCGGCGGCCTTCTCGCGCAGCTTGCGCAGTCCCGCCGAGGTCAGCCGGGCGGCGACGATGGCCGCCACCACGATCAGCACGCCCGCCGCCAGCCCGCCGACCGTCACCGACGCCTTGCCCAGCTTCAGGAGTTCGAAGGAGTCGAGCGTGCGGAGCGGATTGCCGGTCATGGGCGGAGTTTGGGGGGAGGTTGAGCAGGGGATCAAGCTCCCCTCGCCGCACCAACGCCGTCATCCCGCGCTTTATGCGCGGGACCCATGGTTCAGCTTCTACGTGAGAGCGCAGATCCGCACTTCCCGTGCGACGGAAAGATGGGTCCCGCGCATGAAGCGCGGGATGACGGGCCGACTATCTGCTGACTATCTGACGTAGTTCACCGCCACCGCCGGCGTCACCGAGGCCGTGGTGTTGCGGCCAGCCGGAACGATCCTCGCGCCGACGATCACGCCGACGCGGCTGTTGAAGTTGTACTCGACCGCCGGGGCCAGGATCAGCGCCTTGCTGACCGGGTAGCGGCGATCGAAGGCCGCGCCATTCAGCACGCCGGTCACCTTGGCCGTGTCGTCGCGCTGCCAGCCGATGTCCAGGGCCGCCACCCAGCTGCGGGTGAGGCTGTATTCGAAGGCGAGGTCGACCAGGAAACTGTCGCCCGGCTGGGCCTTGCCGGCGAAGCCCTTGGGCGTGCCGTAGACGCTGGCGCCGCGCACCTTGGCGGCGTCCGAGCGGGTGTACTGGGCGTTCAGCCGGGTGCGGACGATGCGACCGTTCGGGGCCCACCAGATGTACTGCGAATTGATCCCGACGGTCGTGGCGTAGGCCCCGCTGCCGAAGCCGTCGTTGGGGCGGTCGTCCAGCCGGTCGTGGCGGCCGATCGGCAGGTTCTCCTGGATCATCACCGAGACGGTCGGCACGCGACCGCCCTCCTTGTATTTCAGCAGGCGGTACTGGGCCTGGGCGGTCAGGTCGCCGATCCCCAGGCCCTGGCTCCAGCGTCCACCCGCGCGGCGATAGCCCAGGTGGGGGATGAAGCCGGCCGTCAGGGTGTCGGTCACGCCGTACAGCATATAGGCCGACGAGCCCAGGTTGTCGGCGTCCGGAGCGCTGCGGCGCTTGCCGTCGGCGTCGAAGCTTCCGTACGGCTTGGCGTCGTACAGGTAGGGCTCGAACAGGATATGGCCCTTGGGCAGGGTCGAGGCCCCGGACGCCAGCAACGGTCCGGTCCACCAGGCGTCGTCCAGGCTCTGGCGCTGCGGCTCGGGCGTGGCGTGGGCGGTCGGCGCGAAGGCGCAGAAGGCCGCGACCGTCAGGGCGGCGCGGCGGATGATCGAGCTCATGGAATCCTCCCGGTGGCGTCGTCAGCGCCTTAGGCCGCGTTCGCTCGCGGCGCCGCCCGGAACTTGCGGCAGGAGGGTCCCGATTGTGTCAGCAGGCAAAAACCTTGCGTCCTTCGAGGCGCGCTCAGGAGCGCGCCTCGAAGGACGCAGTGATTTACCGCCCGACCATCGCCATGCCGGCGGCGGTGTAGCGCTCGCCCTCGATGGCCGTCTCGGGGACGGCGGCGGCGATGCGGGCCAGATCGTCAGCCGACAGGACGACGTCGACGGCGCCGACATTCTCCTCCAGGCGGGTGATCTTGGTGGTGCCGGGGATCGGGGCGATGTCCGGGCCCTGGTGCAGGATCCACGACAGCGCCAGCTGGGCCGGGGTGATCCCCTTCTCGCCGGCGATGGCGGTCAGGGCCTCGACCAGGCCGAGGTTCTTCTGCAGCGCCTCGCCCTGGAAGCGCGGCAATCCACGGCGGAAGTCGTTGTCGGCCAGGGTCTCGGACTTGACCGCGCCGGTCAGGAAGCCCCGACCCAGCGGGCTGTAGGGCACCAGGCCGACGCCCAGCTCGCGCAGGGTCGGCAGGATCTCGGCCTCCAGCTCGCGGAACCACAAGGAGTACTCGCTTTGCAGCGCCGCGACGGGCTGGACGGCGTGGGCCTTGCGGATGGTCGCGGCGCCCGCTTCCGACAGGCCGAAATGCCTGACCTTGCCCTCGGCGATCAGGTCACGGACGGTCCCGGCCACATCCTCGATCGGCACGTTTGGGTCGACGCGGTGCTGGTAGAAGAGGTCGATGACCTCAATGTCCAGCCGCTTCAGCGAGGCCTCGGCGACCGCGCGGATGTGCTCGGGACGGCTGTTGACCCCGCGCATGCGGGCATAGCCCTCGCCCGCGCCTTCGGGGGCGATGTCGAAGCCGAACTTGGTGGCGATCACGACCTTGTCGCGGAAGGGCTTAAGGCCCGCCCCGACCAGCGTCTCGTTGGTGTAGGGCCCGTAGACCTCGGCGGTGTCGAAGAAGGTCACGCCCAGGTCGACCGCCTTGGCCAGCACCTTGTGCGCGTCGGCGTCGGTCAGGGCCGTGCCGTACACCTGGCCCATCCCCATGCAGCCGAGACCGATGGCCGAGACCTCGAGGCCGTCGCCGAGTTTGCGCCTCTTCATGGGGAGCTCCTGTGTCGGATGGCGCGGCGATCCCTCTCGCCGGCGCTCTGGAAGATGGGTTCGGGGACGCGTCAGATAAGGCCAGGTCGCTCACTGCTCTACTGAGCGAAATTCACCAATCGAGCATCACGGGAAAATTTCGTCGCCGATGTCGGAACACCGACTGCCGATCCGTCCTAGGCTCACGACAACGGAGGAAGACCAGATGCCCAAGATCACCCCGTTCCTGTGGTTCGACAAGGACGCCGAGAACGCCGCCAAGCTGTACGTCTCGGTGTTCCCGAACTCGAGGATCAACAAGGTCTCGCGCTATCCCGGCGACGGGCCCGAAGGCGTCGAGGAAGGCAAGGTGATGACCGTCGAGTTCGAGCTGGACGGCCAGAAGGTCATCGCCATGAACGCGGGGCCGGTGTTCCAGCTGGACGAGGCCTTCTCGTTCTCGATCGACTGCGACGGCCAGGCCGAGGTGGACCACTACTGGAATGCGCTCACCGCGGACGGTGGGAAGGAAAGCCAGTGCGGCTGGCTGAAGGACCGTTATGGCCTCTCCTGGCAGATCACCCCGCGCCAGTTGATCGAAGCCACCACCAGCCCCGACCGCGAAGCCGCCGGCCGCGCCTTCCAGGCGATGATGACCATGAAGAAGATCGACGTCGCCAAGATCCAGGCGGCGTTCCGGGGGGAGTAGGTCTTGAATCCCTCTCTCTAAGAGAGAGGGTTAAACCCCGCTCTCCACCACCGGCGGCATGTTCGCCCGGTACCGGAAGTCCGTCAGCCGCGCCTCGCCCGTCCCGGCCGCGTAGAGACCGATCCGAAGGCTCAGGAACCCGCCGAACACGTTGTGGTGCAGGCCCGAGACCTCCATCCGCGTGCCGTGGCGCGTCCAAGTGCGGCCCTCGTCGTACGAGTAGTGGAAGGTCACCACGTTCTCGGCGTTGCCGATGCGCAGACGAACCTTCCGCCCCTCGTGGGCGATGCGGGCCCACGGCAGCTCCTCGGAATATTCGAAGATCTTCAAGGCCGTCGGCGTGAAGCCCAGCCCCACGAAGGCCTTGTGATTGTAGAACAGCAGCAGGCCCGCCTCGGCGTCGCCGGAAAGCTCGATCGTGACCTCGGCCTCGTAGGACCGGTCGCCGACCAGGCAGACCAGCGGCGCGGAGTCGATCGGCGAAGTCCCCCGCCCCCTCAGGCGCAGGGCCCCACCCTCCAGGACCGCGCGACCAGCCTCGTCCGGCTCGGGATCGTGGAAGCTCCACTGCACGCCGAAGCGGTCCTTGGAGAAGTCGTCCGAGAGCCCTGGCGCGGACGGTCCGGCCTTGCCCCCCTTCGGCTTGGGCAGCGGCCTGGAGAGGTCTCCGCCCAGCGCCTTGAACCAGCCGTCGGCGGTCCATTCGATCGGCTCCAGCAGGGTCTGGCGGCCCAGGGTGCGGTAGCCGTTCTCGTAGCCGTGATAGACCATCCACCAGTCGCCGGCCGGACCCTCGACCAGACTGGCGTGGCCGCGCGACCACCAGGGCTCGTCGGCGCTCTTCGTGCGGACCAGCGGGTTGTGCGGGCAGTGCTCCCAAGGCCCGTGGATCGAGCGCGAACGGGCGGCGATGACCATGTGGCCGGTGGCCGGCCCGGCCGTGCCGCCCACGGCGGTGATCAGGTAGAACCAGCCGTTGCGCCGTAGCAGCTTGGGCCCCTCCGGCGCGAAGTTCTCGACCACCCAGTCGTCGGGATAGCGCCAGGGCTCGTAGGCCTTCTCCAGCGGCCCATCGGTCGCCAGGCCGTCGTCGGTCAGGCGTATCCTGCGCACGCCGTTGACGAACAGATAGCGCCGCCCGTCCTCGCCCACGATGTGGCCGGGATCGATGCAGCCGGAGATCTTCAGGTCAACCGGATCGCTCCACGGCCCCTCGATGCTGTCGGCCCAGATGGCGAAGATCGACCAGCCTTGCCCCGTCGGATCGGCCGGGATGTAGATGAAGTAGCGCCCGTCGTGCTTGACCAGGTCGACCGCCCAGATGACGCCCAGCGGCTTGCGCAGGGCCGGGCCGACGGGCGTCCAGTTCACCAGGTCGGTCGATTTCCAGATGACCAGGCCCGGGTACGAGAAGAACGACGAGAAGGTCATGTAGTAGGTCCCGCCGTCCTTCAGGATGGTCGGGTCCGGGTGGTCGCCGCTGATGATCGGATTGCGGAACGTCCCGTCGCCCAGGTCGGCCCTGCGCTGCCCTTCGGCCCCGACGCCCCAGACGCGTTGGGAGACTGGCGCGGCGGCCTTAGCCTTCGGCGCGGCCTCGGCCAGAGCCGGCAGCGTCGCCCCGGCGATCAGGCCCTTGAACAGGTGTCGACGGGGCAAGGCCATGCAGAAGGCATCCAGATTGATAGCGCTATCAATCTCTAGAAGCGGTCCGTCTTCCGGTCCAGTCGGAGAGGCCTTGGGCTAGCCCTTCTTTTCCGCCGACCAGGCGGACGGTTCGTCCGGTGCGACGGGCGCGTCCTGGAACGGCGCTTGCGGGGTGCGCATCGGGCGGAGGGTCGACTCCCGGGCGTCGGCGTCGCTGGCCGGCTCGATCGGGGCGTCCTGGGTATGGACCACCCGTGCGATCTGGTCCGGGTCCTCGACCATGTCGGCGGACCCGGGCTCCGGTCCGTGGCCGACCCGCGTCGCCCCGGAAGCGCCCGTTCTCACGGGGGCGGGCGCGCGGGGCGTGACCACCTTGTGGACCCCGCCCAGACCGTCAGCTGTCTCCGGATCCTTGCCCTTCGCCATGATCGCGCTCCTTCCATGATGGTCGGAGCACGAACGCCGAACGGCGCGAGCCGTTCGCCATAGCCTCAAAGGCTCAAAGGCTCAAAGGCTCACGCCTTCTTCACGAACTCCGTCCGCAGAACCAGGCCCTTCACCTTGTCGACATTGGCCTCGATCTCTTCGGGATCGCCGGTCAGGCGGATCTTCCTGACCACCGTGCCGCGCTTGAGGGTCACGCCGCCCGAGCCCTTGACCTTGAGGTCCTTGATCAGGGTGACGGTGTCGCCATCGGCCAGGATGTTGCCATTGGAGTCGCGGGTTTCGTCGGACATGGAAGTCTCTTTCGGATCGGGCGCCCATCGGCAAACCCACACACTTAGTACGGGCTTTCCTAAGGTTTTCCCGGCGTGGGTCAACCGGGCGTCTTCTTCCGCCCTCCATCTGGTTTTCCGAGTGGGTGCTTGGTCTGGACGACGCGGGCCAGATGTTCGCCGGCCACGTGGGTATAGATCTGGGTGGTCGCGATGTCGGCGTGGCCAAGCAAGGTCTGGATGACCCGCAGGTCGGCGCCCCCCTCCAGGAGATGGGTGGCGAAGGCGTGGCGCAGGACGTGCGGGCTGACCTTGTCGCGGTCGATGCCGGCGGCGATGGCGGCGTCTTCCAGCAGCTGCGAGACGCGGCGGGCGGTCAGACGGCCGCCGGCGCCGCGCGAGGGGAACAGCCAGGCGCTCTCTTTCACCCCCTTGGCCAGGAAGCTCGGCCGCTCGGCCAGATAGGCCTTCACCGCCGCGCGGGCGGCGTCGTTCAGCGGGGCCAGCCGCTCCTTGCCGCCCTTGCCCTTGACGATCAGATAGGCCGGATCCCGCGCCAGGGCCGTCAGCGGCAGGGCCAGAAGCTCGGAGATCCGCAGGCCCGAGGCGTAGATCAGCTCGATGATGCAGGTCAGGCGCAGACCTTGCGCGCCGTCCTCCGCCGTGGCGGCGGCCAGCAGGCGCTCTATCTCCTGACGCTCCAGCACCTTGGGCAGCGGGCGGCCGGCCTTGGGGGCGGCGACGCGGCGCGAGGGGTCGTCCTGCCGCCAGCCCTCGCCCAGCACGAAGCGGTAGAACTGGCGCACCGACGAGCGGCGGCGAGCGGCGGTGGCGGGCGAGAGGCCGCGCGCGCCCAGGTCCTGGAAATAGGCCTCAACGGTCTCAGCGTCGGCGTCGTCCAGGTCGCGGCCCGAGCCGGCCAGGAAGACCCGGGCGTCCTCCAGGTCCTTGCCATAGGCGGTCAGGGTGTTGCGGGCCGCCGCGCGCTCGACGGCCATCATCTCCAGGAAGGCGTCGACCCAGCCGGCCCCCTTCATGCCCATCTGGCGTCGCTCATTTCGTAAAGGCCAGGCCCAAGAGACCCTCGACGACGATGGCGCGCGCGTCGGCGGTCAGGCCCGCATGGTTCAGGGCGCGGGCGATCCGGGCGCGATCCACCGGCGCGGGGCCGGCCGCGCCGCTCTCGGTGGCGATCGACAGGGCCAGCAGGCCCGCCTCGCCCTTGCGCTTGGCGGCGGCGGCGTCCTCCAGCACCTGCAGCCGCGCGGCCGAAGCGACGGGCTTGCCCAGGTCGAAGGCGGCGAACTGGGCGCGGGCGTCGGAATCCAGGCTGCCGCCCAGGCTGGACAGCAGGGCCGCGGCGGGCTGGGCCGGCGACTTCGCGCCACCGGACGCGCCGCGCGCGATCAGGTTGCTGAGCACCTGGTTGTCGACCTTGCCGGATGCGGCGGCGATCAGGGCGTCGAGGATGGCGAGGTCCGCGGCGCTCGCGCCGGGGATGGTGTCGCCGGTCAGCCGGCCGCGAATGGCCTGGGCGCTGGCGACGTCGCCGGCCGCCAGGGCCGCGCGGGCCATCAGCACCGGTTCCTGCAGCGGCGCGCCGGCGGCGGCCAGGGCGGCGATCGAGGCGGCCGAGGCGTGGGCGGCGTCAACGAAGGCCGGAACGGTCTTGGCCTGGCGCAGGAAGGCCAGGTTTGAGGCCTCCTGTGCGGTCAGGTCGGCGCCGGGCGCGACGCCTGACAGGTCGCCGCCGACCTTGATCACCGGCTTCAGCGCCGGCGAGGCCGAGGCGACGGCGGCGGTCGACTGGAGATCCAGGTTCAGGCGGCGCGACAGGGCGTAGTTGACGCCGTTCTTCAGATTGGCCGCGCCGGGGGCCGTGCCCGCAAGCGCCGCGCCCATCAGGCGGGCGTAGTCGGCGTCCTTGGTCTGCTGCTGGGCCAGCTGGAAGGTCAACTGGGCGGGATCGTTCTGCCCGGCCTTCAGCTGGCAAAAGGCCCGCAGGCGCAGCCAGTAGGCTGTTCCGCGATCCACGGTCAGGGCGTCCTGCACGCGGCAGGCCTTGTCGTCGTCGCCGCTGATCAGGGCCGCCTCGGCCGTGGCCATCGACAGCGCGCTGCTGCCCGGCGCGCCGGTCGCGCGATCCAGGATGGCGTTGGCGCCCTTGGCCTCGCCCAGGGCGATCAGGGCCAGGGCCCGCTGGGCGCCCATGTCGATATTGTCGCCCACCCCGGCCGGGCCGTTGGCGCCGGTCGACAGTAGGCGGCGCGCCAGGCTGGCGAAGGCCGGCGACAAGGGCTTGGGCCCGCCCAGCTTGGGGATCACGTCGCGCATGATGTCGGGCGCCGTGTCTTTCCAGAGGTCGCCCGGCAGGCCGGTGTCGGCGGCGGGACCCGAGAAGTAGTCGGGGGCGGCCAGGCTCTTGACCTTGACCTCTTCCTGGGCGGACGCGGGGGCCGCGAGGCTCCCGAACACCAGGACGGGCGCGACGAAGAACGCGAGGGAACGCATCGGAAGGACCATGGATCGGTTATGACGCATGTAGAACTTCTCGCAACCGTGGGAGGCCCGCAAACTTGGCGGTTTGGCCAAGCCTCGTGTAAACCCGCGACCGCATCATGACCGAGCCCGATCAAATCCCCGAACCCGCGCCGGCCTCTGCGAAGGCCGATCTCGCCCCGTTGCGCGAGAAGACGATCGTGCTGGTCGGGCTGATGGGCGTGGGCAAATCCAGTGTCGGGCGGCGCCTGGCGGGGGTCCTGGACCTGCCGTTCCGCGACGCCGACAACGAGGTCGAGGCCGCCGCCGGCCGCTCGATCTCCGAGATCTTCGCCGAGCTGGGCGAGTCGGCCTTCCGCGACGGCGAGCGCCGGGTGATCGGCCGCCTGCTGGACGAGCCGCCGCACGTACTGGCCACGGGCGGCGGGGCCTTCGTCAATCCCGAGACCCGCGCCCTGATCAACGAGAAGGCCGTCTCGGTCTGGCTGAAGGCCGATATCGAGCTCCTGGCCCGCCGCGTCTCGCGCAAGGACAACCGGCCGCTGGTCAAGGGCAAGGACCCCGTCCAGGTGCTGACCCAGCTGGCCCAGGCGCGCAATCCCGCCTATGCCGAGGCCCAGGTGCACGTCCAGACCGGCGACACGCCGCACATGGTGGCCGTCGAGGCCATCCTGGCCGCCCTGCGCGCCCGTCCTTCCGTCGCCGAGTAGGCCAGTACACTGAGCAAGGAGCTCGCCATGATCCGCACCGTTCCCGTGGGCCTGGGCGACCGCGCCTATGACGTCGTCATCGGTCCCGGCCTGATCGACAGGGCCGGCGAGCGGATCGCTCCGGTGCTGGGCAAGCGCAAGCGCGTGGCCATCGTCACCGACAGCAATGTCGGCGAGCATCACGGCGAACGCCTGGCCGTCTCTCTGGAGAAGGCGGGCGTTTCGGTCGACGTCATCACCATCCCGCCCGGCGAGGAGAGCAAGAGCTTCGAGGGTCTGTCGGACCTCTCCGACCGCCTGCTGGCCCTGGGTCTGGAGCGCGGCGACCAGATCGTGGCCTTCGGCGGCGGCGTGGTCGGCGACCTCGCCGGTTTCGCGGCGGCGATCTACAAGCGCGGCATCGACTTCGTGCAGGTGCCGACGACCCTGCTGGCGCAGGTCGACAGCTCGGTCGGCGGCAAGACCGCCATCGACACCCCGCGCGGCAAGAACCTGATCGGCGCCTTCCACCAGCCGCGCCTCGTCCTGGCCGACCTCGACGTGCTGTGCACCCTGCCCGTCCGCGAGCTGGCCTGCGGCTATGCCGAGATCATCAAGTACGGCCTGCTGGGCGACTTCGCCTTCTTCGAATGGCTGGAGAAGAACGTCCACGCGGTGCTGGAGCGCGACGTCGACGCCCTGGTCCGCGCCGTCGGCCGCAGCGTCGAGATGAAGGCGCAGATCGTCGAGGAGGACGAGAAGGAAGCCGGCCGTCGCGCCCTGCTGAACCTGGGTCACACCTTCGGCCACGCGATCGAGGCCGAGATGGGCTTCGGCGACGCGCTCAAGCACGGCGAGGCCGTCGGCGTCGGCATGGCCCAGGCGTTCCGCTTCTCGGCCCAGCAGGGCCTGTGCCCCAGCCAGGACGCCGTCCGCGCCGTCGCCGCCATCAAGGCCGCCGGCCTGCCGACGACGCTGGCGGACGTCCGTCAGGAGCCCTTCCACGCTGACGCCCTGGTCGCCCACTGCGGCCAGGACAAGAAGGCCGAGGGCGGCAATCTTACTTTCGTTCTCGTGCGCGGCATTGGCGACGCCTTCGTCGCCAAGGACGTGGACCGCGCGGCGCTGAAGGCGTTCCTGATCGAGGAAGGCGCGGCGGCCTAGAGATAGGGTCCCCAGAGGAACGCAATCGTCCCGAAGACGCCCAGCGCCATGAAGGCGGAGGCGGCGGTCACCACGGTCGCCGCCACGGCCTCCGGAAGGTGACGGCCACTGCGCTGCGCCCAGCCATACAGCTCCAGGACGGCCAGCGGAATCAGGTAGCTGCCGAAGGCCAGGACGATGTCGGCGGGGCCGGACATGTCCTTGGTCATGCCCACCGGGCCCCGATTGACGACGATCCAGCCCATCAGGCCCACGCGCAGGAACCACACGCCGCTGACCACCATGAAGGTCCGCAGCGCCCAGCGCCGGTGCGGCTCGAACCGCCGCTTGAGCGCATGCCGCCAGGCCAGGCCGGCGAAGACCAGGATGAGTGCGGCGTTGATCAGGATGGCGACGGCCGAGACCACGGACAGATAGGTCCCTCGGACCACCGACAGCCAGACGCCGCTCAGCGCCATGACGACCGCCAGGGTCAGGAACACGCGGCCGGTCCAGCGGTGCAGCCGGGGCCATCGGCGGCGCAGACCGGGGACCAGCTGAAGCAGGCCGCACAGCGTCACCACCGAGGCCAGCAGGACGTGGGCGGCGAACACGACATTGCCCAGGTCGTCGCCCCTGATGTAGCCGTCGATCAGCGGCTTGTCGTTCCAGGCGGCGAAGTTCCCGGTCGCCGCCCGCACGCCGTAGAAGACCAGGATGAAGCCGATGAAGGCGGTCTGGCCCGCGGCCGCGACGACGAACCAGAGGATGGCGGCCCAACGAAGGGCGATCGATGAACGGGACGGGGGCGACATGGGCTCTCCTGACACGGCCTCGAGGCTGAGGCCGCCGCCACGGATGAGGGCGCGGCGGTGGCGCGGTCTCGCCGGTTTGGAATTCGGCTAGAGATATTTGCCGCGGCGAGGCAGTTTCGCGCCCATGACCTCGGCCATGACATCCGGCGGTGCGATCGCGGACCTTCGACCCAGGCGGCCGCGTGGGCGGTTGCGCGCGCAGGCGACGATCGCGGCAGCGTCGTTCGTCTGCTACGTCCTTGCCCGCGTCGCGCACGGCCCCGCCGCCACGGCCTTCGCCGTGATCGGCGTCGGCGCCTGTGGCTGGGCCTGGCTGGTGGCCCGCGCCCTGTTCGATCCGGCGCCGCACGATGCGCGCTGGGCCCGCGTCGTGGCCCTGGTGGTGGCGATCAGCGGCGGACTGACGGTGCTGGTTCCGGCGAGCGGACTGGTCGGACGCGTTGCCGGCAACCTCTATGCCCTGAGCGGCTCGGCGGCCCTGCTGCTGACCTTCGTCGAGCCCTTCCAGCGTTATGCGCGCGACCTGCCGATCGCCGAGAAGCGGTTCCGGTTCGCCTTCGTCGCGCTGTACGCGGCGCTGGTGACCGTTTCGGTCCTGGGGCTGCGGGCGCCCGACGACGGCTGGCGGGACGATCTGGTCAAGGGCGCCAGCGCCGTCGTCGGCCTGGCGGCCATGCTGGTCGCGGTCTGGTATCGGCAAGGCCATCCACTGGCCATGAAGAGCGCCCGCCGCGCGCCCACCGAGGACGACGCCCGCCTCGCCGAACGCCTGCGCCGGCTGGTGGTCGACGAAGCCATCGACAGCCGGCCGGAACTGAAGATCGGCGACGTCGCCGCCCGGCTGGGCGAGCCGGAGCACCGGGTCTCGCAATGCATCAGCGCCGCCCTGGGCTTCGCCAACTTCAACCGTTGGATCAATCATCACCGGATCGCGCGGGCCAAGGCCCTGCTGGCCCAGCCGGACGAGCGACGGTCGATCCTGGAGATCGCCTTCGCCTGCGGCTTCGCCTCGCTGGGTCCGTTCAACCGCGCCTTTCGCGACGAGGTCGGCACAACGCCCCGGGCCTATCGCGCGGCGACGCGCGGCGCCTGACGCGCGGTCTGTTCCAGGTCGCCGGCCTGGCCTAGAACACCGTCATGTTCACCGCCCTGCTGGGCCTCGCGCCCATCGTCATCGCCCTGCTGACCCTGTCGGCGCTGTTCTCGGCGGCCGAGACGTCGTTGACCGGAGCCAGCCGGGCGCGGATGCACCAGCTGGAGCGGGAGGGCGACCGTCCGGCCAAGCGGGTCAACACGCTGCTGTCCGATCAGGAAACGATGATCGGGGCGGTCCTCCTGGGCAACAACCTGATCAACATCCTGGCCTCGGCCCTGACGACCCAGGTGCTGACCACCCTGATCCCCGGCCCGTGGGGCGTGGCGGTGGCGACGGCGGCGATGACCGTGCTGGTCCTGGTGTTCGCCGAGGTGCTGCCCAAGACCGTGGCCATCGTCCGCTCCGACGACGTGGCGCGGACGCTGTCGGGCCCCACCCTGCTGGTGGTGCGCCTGTTCGGGCCGATCATCTACGCCATCCAGTGGATCGTCCGTCGCACCCTGCGGATCTTCGGGGTCAGGCTGGACATGGCCGTCGACGTGCTGGCCGCCCACGAGGAGATCCGCGGCGCGGTCGACTACCACCACTCCGAAGGCCTGGTGGAGGCCGGCGACCGGCGCATGCTGGGCGGGGTGCTGGACCTGTCGGACATGGACGTCTCGGAGATCATGGTCCACCGCAAGTCGATGGTGCTGCTGGACGCCGACCTGCCCGCCCGCGAGCTGGTCGACGAGGTGCTGGAGGCCCAGCACACCCGCATCCCTCTCTATCGCGACGAGCCCGACAACATCGTCGGCGTGCTGCACGCCCGCGACCTCCTGAAGGCCCTGGCCGAGTGCCCGACCGGGGTCGAAGGCCTGGACATCGCCGCCATCCTGCGCGAGCCGTGGTTCATCCCCGACACCACCAATCTCAAGGACCAGCTGAACGCCTTCCTCAAGCGCAAGAGCCACTTCGCCCTCGTCGTCGACGAGTACGGCGCCCTGCAGGGCCTGGTGACGCTGGAGGACATCCTCGAGGAGATCGTCGGCGAGATCGAGGACGAGCACGACACCACCCTGGACGGCGTGCGCCGCCAGCAGGACGGCTCGGTCAATGTCGATGGCCACGTCACGGTGCGCGACCTGAACCGGGCCATGGACTGGCGCTTGCCCGAGGGTGACGCGGTCACCATCGCCGGCCTGGTCATCCACGAGGCCCAGATGATCCCTGAACCGGGCCAGACCTTCATCTTCCACCGGCACCGATTCCAGGTGTTCCGCCGCCAGCGCAACCAGATCACCGCGCTGCGGATCAGCGCGCCGCTGGACGACGATAACGAACTCTGAACGATTACAGCCAAGGTTGGGAACCAGTTCGAAAAGAGCGCGTTTCGCCTCCTTACGGACCAGGGGCGGTTCGGCGTGGAGGGGCGCGTTGGCCAAGTTGGCTGAGACAGGCATTCGCGACGAGGGCGAAGACGTCCTGCGCGCGCGTCTGATCGAGGCCGAGACCGCCCTGGCCGACGAGATCCGCAAGTCCGATTCCCTGGCGCGCGTGACCGAGGCGGTCGCGTCCTGCGGCGATGTCGACACCTGCGTCCAGGTGGTGATCGACGGAGCGCGCGAGATCAGCGGCGCGGCCTTCGGCGCCTTCTTCTACAACGTGGTCGATCCCGACGGCGGATCCTACACCCTGTATCGCCTGTCGGGCGCCGAGCGCGAGGCGTTCGTGGGCTTCCCCATGCCGCGCAAGACCGACGTCTTCGCGCCGACCTTCGACGGGACGGGCGTGGTGCGTTCGGACGACATCACCAGGGACCCCCGCTACGGCCGGAACATCCCCCGCCGGGGCATGCCCGAAGGCCACCTGCCGGTTCGCAGCTACCTGGCCATCCCGGTGGCCAGCCGCCAGGGCGAGGTGCTGGGCGGACTGTTCTTCGGCCATCCCGAGCCGGGCAAGTTCACGGTGCGCGACGAGACCCTGCTGGTGGGCCTGGGCGCCCAGGTCGCCGCCACCATCGAGTCGATCAAGCTGAACACCGGCGCGGTGACCGAGCTCAACCAACGCCGGCGCGCCGAGGACCGGCTGAAATTCGCCCTGGACAGCGGACGGATGGGTTCGTGGGACCTGGACGTGGCCACCAAGGCCTACGAGGCCTCGGACCTGTGCAAGGTCAACTACGGCCGTCGCCCCGACGAGACCTTCACCTTCGCGGACCTGATCGCCACCATCCATCCCGAGGACCGGCCGCGCATCCTGACCGCGATCGAAGCCGCCATCCGCGATGGAGTCGACTACGACGTCGAGTATCGCGTGGTGCATCCGAACGGCGACCTGCGCTGGCTGCACGCTCGAGGCCGCGCGGCCCAGACCGCCGATGACGGCGGCGTGCGCCGCCTGGCCGGCGTCTCGCTGGACATCACCGAGCGCAAGCGCGCCGAAGAACGCCAGAAGCTGCTGGTCAACGAGCTGAACCATCGGGTGAAGAACAGCCTGGCCACGGTGCAGTCAATCGCCGCCCAGACCCTGCGCTCGGTGGCCGCGCCGGAGTTCTTCCGCGATGCCTTCGAGACCCGGCTGATCGCCCTTTCCCAGACTCACGACCTGCTGACCCGCGAAAGCTGGGCCGGCGCCAGTCTGCGCGAGGTGTTCGACGTCGAGCTGCACGCCATCGCCGGCGAAGACCGGGTCAGGTTCGACTATCCCGCCGATGTGCGCCTCAATCCCAAGGCCGCCGTGGCCTTGGGCATGGGCATTCACGAGCTGGCCACCAACGCCGTGAAGTATGGCGCGCTGTCGACCCCGGACGGCAGGGTGGCCGTGACCTGGTCGTTCGAGGACGGCGTGCTGCGTCTGACCTGGACCGAAAGCGGCGGCCCGCCCGTCACGCCACCCGCCCGCCGAGGCTTCGGCGCCCGCCTTCTGGAACGTGGCCTCTCGGCCGAGCTATCCGGCGGGGTCGAGCTGACCTATGATACGACAGGCCTTATCTGCCAAATGGCGTTGCCCCTGCGCGCGCTGGAGCCCTGACACATGAAGACTCTCTCGTCCCTCAAGGTCCTGGTCGTCGAAGACGAGGCGTTGGTCTCGATGCTGGTCGAGGACATGCTGACCGATCTGGGCTGTGCGATCGTCGGCCCGGCGGCCGAGATCGAGGAAGCCCTGAAGCTGGCCGGTTCGGCCGACATCGACGCGGCCCTGCTGGACGTCAATCTGGGCGGTCGCCCGATCTTCCCGGTCGCCGACGCCCTGAAGGCGCGCGGCGTGCCGTTCGCCTTCGCCAGCGGCTATGGCGAGGCGGGCCTGACGGAGGACCACAAGGGCGCCACCGTCCTGCAGAAGCCCTTCCGCGAGGCCGACCTGCGTCGCGTGCTGGAGAGCCTGGTCAGCCAGACGGCCTAGCCATTCCCTCCTCCAGAAGGACACGAAAAAGGGGCGGCCCCGCGAGGAGCCGCCCCTTCTTTTTGGCTGGTCGCCGCTTCGGAAGAGCGCCGGGAGGCGAACCTCCCGGCCGTCGTCGCTTAGAAGCGGGCGGTCAGGCCGACTTGGTAGTAACGGCCAACCAGGTCGTAGACGCCCGGGAAGGTGGTGCCCATCGGCGGCTCTTCGTTGAACAGGTTGCGGATGTTCAGGCGAGCCTTCAGCTTGTCCACGCCCAGACGGCTGCCGACCAGGTCGGTCAGGTCGTAGGACATCGACAGGTGGTTCACGTAGTAGTCGTTGACCCAGAGGCGGTCGCGGGTTTCCGGCGTGAAGGTCTTGTTGAAGTACGACTTGCCGATGAAGTTGGTCGTCAGCGTCATGGCCAGCGGACCACGCTTGTAGGTCGTGTCCAGGCTCCACGAGACGTCCGGGTTGCCGATCTCGCCCTTGTCGTCGTTCAGGTCGAAGCCCAGGCCGGTGACCGAGGTCTCTTGCTTGTTGACGTGGTAGAGGTCGAATTCGAACGCCAGGTTACCCAGGTCGGCGCCGTTGGCGGCCTTGTTGAGGAACGGCGCGTCGGCCAGCTCGAAGTTGTAGTCAACGCCCAGGGTGGCGCCCTGGAAGTTGGTGTAGCCGGCATTGACGAAGCCCGCCGCCGGACCGGTGTAGCCCGTGGTGGTGTCGGCCGTGATGATCTGACCAGCCGAGTCACGACGGAAGCGCGAGCAGGCGTCGGCCGGCTTGCCCGGCGAGTCGTAGCAGACCTGCATGATCGAGGTGAGGTCGAAGTTCACGATCGCATCGGTGATGTCGATGTTGACCCAGTCGAAGCTGATCGCCAGACCCTTCACGAAGTGGGGCTGGTAGACGAAGCCGACCGACCATTCGTCAGCCAGCTCGTTGCGCAGGTTGCGGTTGCCCGAGGTGGTGCCTTGGACGGTCGCGGCCTGGACGTTCGAGGTCAGGTTATAGTTCGCCGGCAGGCCCAGGGCGGCGAAGTCGGTACGGCAGTTGGCCGCGCGCGTCGCCGGGTTCGGACCCGAGTTGATGTTCCGGGCGTCGCAGGGGTCGGTGGCGGTCATGAAGCTGACCGCGTTCGGCAGGAACAGCTCGGTGATGCCCGGGGCGCGGAACGAGGCGCTCTTCGTGTAGCGGATCATCAGATCCTCGAAGGGCTTGTAGCGCAGACCGTAGCTCCACACGTCGTTCTTGCCGGCCAGCGAGTTGTCCACCTTGCGGCGGGCGCCTTCCAGTTCCAGGCTACGCATGCCCGGGAACGAGAACTCGCCGCCGAACACCGGGATCAGGCCTTCGACGTAGACTTCCTTGGTGTCGTACGAACCGCTGATGGCCGAGATGGCGGCCGAGCGGCCGACGCCCTGCATTTGCGGCGCGTTCGGGGTGAAGCGCGACTTTTCCTTGCGATAGCCGTAGCCGGCGTTGAAGCTGGCCCAGCCGGCCGGCAGCTTGATCAGGTCGCCGCCGAAGTTGGCTTCGTAGCTGGTCTGGATCAGCGCGTACTTGCTGGCGAACTGGACGTTCACATAGTCCAGGGCGGCCTTGCTGGGCGAGCCGACGCCGAACAGGTTCAGCGGGGCGCAGCCGGCGGCGCGAGCGGTGGCGCTGCGGCAGACGATGTTCCCGGCGCCGTCACGCACGGCGTCGATCGCTTCGGCGAAGCGCGACTGGTTGATGTTGGGCGACGAGAACTCGCCCCACGACTTGCCGAAGTTGGCCGCGGCGTTCCAGTAGAACTTGCGCTCGGCGAACTCGAAGTCGCCTTCCAGGTTGATGACGTTGCGGAGCAGGTCACCCTTGGTGCGGGTCTTGTTGTTGCCGATGTCGGCCGAGGCGCGGCTGAGGAAGAAGATGCCTTCGCCCGGGTTGGCCGCGTCGGCCGTCAGCGGGGTCGTCTGGCCCAGCAGGGTCGCGCGCGTGGCGGCCGGCAGGAACGGGTTGGCCGTCGACATGCGCAGGGCCACCGACGTACCGCCGAACAGCGGCGCGTTGTAGATCGGCTGGTTGAACGGCTCGACCGAGGTCTGGTGGTTGTAGAACGTCTCGGTGGTCAGGCGAACGTGATCGGTGACGTCGAAGCGCGAGAACAGCGTGGCGACGTGACGCTTCACCGGCGAGATCAGCGAGGTCAGGTCGGCCAGGTTCAGGCCGTCACCGCCCGAGGCGACGCTCGAGCTGTAGAAGATGCCGCTGTTGTAGGGCACCAGCACGCCGCCCGGGCCGAACTGGGCGGCGATGCGCTGACCCGGGTTGTTCGGATCCGGCATCGTCAGGATGCCCGACAGGGCCGCGGCGCCGGCGCGGGTCGGCAGACCGCCCAGGGTCACTTCCGGGATGCGGCGGTTGAACTGCAGGATCGCGCCGGGGATGCCGTCGGTGCCCGTGCGGTTGGCCGGGTTCACGACGAAGGCCAGCTGACGCGCGGTGGCCGCGCGATCATTGTAGGCCAGCATGGTCGACTGGTTATATTCGTAGCTGCCCGACAGGTTCAGGCGGCCGTCCAGGAAGTTGTGACCGGCGGTGATGCGGCCGCGATAGGTTTCGGCGTCGCCCGCGTCGGCGATGCCGAACTGGCCATCGACCTCGACGCCCTCATAGTGCGACTTGGTGATGATGTTGATGACGCCGGCGATGGCGTCCGAGCCGTAGACGGCGGCGCCGCCGGCCTGGACGTTCTCGACGCGGTCGATCATGCCGGTCGGGATGGCGTTGAAGTCGACCTGACCGCCGGCGCCAGCGCCCGAGAACAGCGAGGCGACGTTGCTGCCGACGAAGCGGCGGCCGTTCACCAGGGTCAGGGTGCGGTTGGTGCCCAGGTTGAACAGGTTGATGTACGTGCGGCCGGTGCCGAACGAGCCCTGGTCGCCGATCGGGTTGATCGGAACGCCCGCCGACGGCAGGTCGCTCAAGGCGTCGGCGACGTTGGTGTAGCCCTTGGAGTCGATCGATTCCGAGCTGACGACCTGGATCGGTTGAGCCGAAACCAGGTCCGGACGACGGATGCGCGAACCCGTGACGACGACGGCTTCGACTTCAGCGGTGTCTCCCTTGGCAGCGGCGGTGTTTTCGCTCTGAGCGTAAGCGGTCGTGGCGCCGGCCAGCGCGATCAGCATGCTGGAGCCGAGAAGAAGAGAACGACTGATCATGGAAAGGAACAAACCCCCGGGGCTTTTTGAAATGCGGTCTCACCGCGCGTCGCATCAGCCAAATGCGGGACGCCGGGGTGAGCCTTGCCGGGAAGGGTAAGGCGGTGCGCCGACCGGCGACACCTCAATGAGGGCGAAAGTTCGACTTCGTGCTCAAACCGTTACCGGCAGGACACATAAATGCCACAGTGGCCGAGCTTGGACACAGATTGTCACATTACCGATACTTAATAGCTTTCACCGCAATGTCGAGAATTACCGAAATAAATTACTAAATTGCCGTTGGAAGCGCGCCCCACAGGCAGATTATTTCGCATATCGCCGAAATTCGACGAAGCGGTCCGCTGACGCGACCAAGGCGGCATCGCCAACCCCAAAAGTCTCAAGTTTGGACTATTTCGCCCGATTTGGGCCTTAGTCCAGGTCGCGCGGACCGAACGAATGAGGCAGCAGCGACCAGAACCCGACCCGCTGCGTCGGCGCGCCGCCCTGCACCGAGACGATTTCGCACGCCTCGGACGCGAACTCGGCGATGCGCTGTCGACATCCGCCGCAGGGCTGGACCATGGCGTCGGTTCCGGCCGCGATCAGCACCTTGGCGATGCGGCGCGAGCCCCCGGCCGTGATCATCGCGCCGATCGCCGTCTGCTCGGCGCAGGTGCCCACCGGATAGGCCGCGTTCTCGACATTGACGCCGTAGTACACGCGCCCCTCGTCGTCGATCACCGCCGCCGCCACCGTGAAGTTCGAATAGCGCGCATAGGATCGCGACAGCAGCGCGGGCAGAGCCCGGGCGGCTTCCTGTTCCAGATCTGCGACTTGGGTGACGTCGGCGCTCATGTTCAGTCCTGCCTCCCGGCAGGAGATCGCGCCGGGGAGAGAGGCAATCAGCCGCAGAGGCCCAAATCAAGCGAAAAAGTAAGCGCCGCCTTACTCTTCGCCGGGCGCCGTCGCGACGATCGACAGGGCGTGAATCGGGCCCGCCAATTCATCGGCCAGCACCTTCATGACCATGCGCTGGCGCATCACCCGGGCCTTGCCCGCAAAGGCTTCGGCCTCGATGCGCAGGTTGAAGTGGCTCTCGCCCGAGCCATTGTGGCCGGCGTGGCCATGATGGCGGTCGCTGTCGTCGGTCAGCTCCAGGCGAGTCGGCGCGAAGGCCGCATTCAACTTGTGGAGAACGGTGTCGGCGACGGCGCCCATGATGCGACTCTTGCTTGTCAATCCTTGAACGGAAATAGCGTGGGACTACTCTAGACGCCATGAGCCGGCAGTTCGAATACCGTCCCAAATTCACCGACATCCGGGTCCGGCCGCCCAAGAAGGGCGAGGACGACCCGGTAAACGACGTGCTGGGCCTCAAGCCCGGCGAAAAACGTTGCGACCATCCCGATTGCCGCCTGGCCGGAACGACCAAGGCGCCGAAGTCGCGCGACCTGCCGAACCAGCACTACTGGTTCTGTCAGGCGCACGCGGCCGAGTACAACAAGAACTGGAACTTCTACGCCGGCATGAGCGAGGCCCAGATCCGCGCCGCGCAGGAGACCGAGCGGATGACCGGCGGCCGTCCGACCTGGAGCTTCAAGGCCGACGCCAATTCGCGCGAAGCCGCCGCCGCGGCCGCGCGCGACGCCCGCGCCTTCGCCGATCCGTTCGGCATCTTCCGCGCCCAGCAGCGCCGCGCCGAGTCGCAACGCTCGGCCGCTGAGCGCAGCCTGGGCAAGCTGGAACGCCAGGCCCTGGCGGACCTCGACCTGGAAGCCGGCGCCGACAGCGCCGCGATCAAGGCCAAGTACAAGGAACTGCTCAAGCGCTGCCACCCCGACGCCAACGGCGGCGACCGCAGCGCCGAGCACAAGCTGCAGCGGGTCATCAAAGCCTACAAGCAGCTGCAGAAGTCCGGAATGGTGAAGGCTTAGCGCCCCACGTCCGCCAGGTCGAAGGGCGTCGTCTGGTAGATCTGGTTGATCCAGTTGGCGAACAGCAGGTGGGCATGACTGCGCCAGCGGTTCCGGGGCGTGCGCTCCGGGTCCCCGTTCGGGAAGTAGTTTGCCGGCTGCGGCGTCGTCGGGTCCTTGGCCCGGTCGCGAACATATTCCTCGGCCAGGGTCCCGGCGTCGTATTCCAGGTGGTTGAACATGTGCAGGGACCGGCGGGCTGGGTCCTCGATCAGGCACAGGCCCGCCTCCTCCGACTCCAGCAGCACCTTCAGCCCGCCGTCGGCCGGTAGATCCTCGGGCCGGACCTCGGTCCAGCGCGACACCGGTACGTCGATCTCGTCGGCCAGGCCGCGCAGATAGGGCGAGAACGGCGCGACCAGATTGTGGGCGTAGACCCCCGAACGCTTCTCGGTCAGCACGTGCTTGCCCACCCCGTGGAAGTGGCGCAGCGCCGCCTGGGCGCCCCAGCAGATGGTCAGGCAGCTGTGAACATGGTCCTGGGTCCAGTCCAGGATGCGGCGCAGCTCGTCCCAGTAGCCGACCGCCTCGAACGGCAGGGTCTCGACCGGCGCGCCGGTGATGATGAAGCCGTCGAAGCGTTCGTTCGCGACCTCGTCCCAGGTCCGGTAGAAAGCCGCCAAGTGCTCGGCCGGCGTATTGCGCGACGTGTGGCTGGCCAGCTGGACCAGCGACAGCTCCACCTGCAGCGGCGTCGCGCCCAGCAGGCGGGCGAACTGCGTCTCGGTCTTGGGCTTGTCCGGCATCAGGTTCAGCAGGCCGATCCGCAGAGGACGGATATCCTGGCGCGCGGCGTCGGTCTCGCGCATCAGCACCACGCCCTCGGCCTCGAGCGTGGCGCGGGCTGGCAGGGTGTCCGGGATCTTGATCGGCATGGCTCGTCCTCGTTCGTCATCGACGCGGGACGGAAAGAAGTCGGATCACCCGTTTCGTTGCCGCCTCGGCCACATCCTCCCTTGCGGGAGCGCCACCTTGCTCGGGGAGCAGGTTGGCGTCGGGCGGGGCCCGATCTCTTGATGCACGGGCAGCTCTACAGGATGCCGACGCCGGCCACAACTCGCGCGAAAGCCCCGCGCGCAAAGGTCGCCGCTCTTGCGAAGCCCTTGCCGCATGAGCCATCTTCGCCGCCGCACGGTGAGGGACGCTTCTTCGATGACCGACAGACAGCCGGATCCCCAGCCGAGTCCCGAATGGCGCGCGCCCAGCGAACCGCCGACGCCGGTGACCCCCGTCCCGTTCGGCAAGCCGTGGAGCATCTGGTTCTGGGGCGGACTGATCTCGACCGCCGGCCTGGCCCTGGCCGTCGCCCCGCGTCCGGTGCTGCACCTGCTGAACACGCCCCTGGAGCCGGCCGCCCAGCCGTGGGTGCGGTTCACGGGCCTGGTGCTGCTGGCCTACGCCATGGGCTATCACGTCGCCGGCTGGACCGGGCAACGCACCTACATGCGGGCCTCCGTGGTCCTGCGGGTGTTCTCGCTGGTGGTGATCGGCGCGTTCGTGCTGCTGGACTGGCTGCCCAAGGCCTGGCTGGCTCTGGGCCTGGTCGACTTCGCCGGCGCGGTGTGGACGACGCTGGAACTGCGCTGGCGGCCGAAACCTAAGGCTTGATCGGCAAAGGTCGCCCGAACCGCCTCTGGACGAAGAACGCCGCGAGCCAGCAGCTCATGGCCCAGGACGCGCCGACGCACCAGCCGGCCAGCACGTCGCTGGCCCAGTGGACGCCCAGATAGACGCGGCTCATGCCCACCAGCAGGCTGACCAGCACCGCCGCCCCGACCGCCAGCACCTTGACCCGCCGCCGGTCCGAAAAGCGCGCGGCCAGGACACCTAAGGTCAGGAAGACCACGGCCGACAGCATGGCGTGGCCGGACGGGAAGCTGGCGTTGACCGCCTCGACCGCGCGGTAGGCCAGGTCCGGCCGCTCGCGTTCGAAGACGCGCTTCAAGGTCTGACTGATGATCAGGCCGCCGCCCGCCCCCGCCACCAGCAGCAGCCCCTCGGCCCAGCGGCGCAGGGACGCCAGCAGGGCGAAGGCCAGCAGGATGATCAGCGCCAGCACCGTCACCGAGCCCAGGGCCGTGACGTCGGTCGCGGCGATATGCAGCCATTTCGGGCCGACCAGCTCGTGCGGCAGGCCATCGACCCGCAGGGTTCGCAGAACCGAAAGATCGATCGCCCGGGTCTCCCCCTCGGCCACCTCGTCGGCGATCGACAGAAAGCCCCAGCCGCCGACGGCGACGATCAGCAGCGCGCAGGTCGCGCCCAGCTCGTTTCGAGCGGCCGTCAGCAGGCGGTGAAAGTCAATGCGGATCAAGCGGATAAGTCCTCCCAGGTCATGTTCGAGTTACAATATTTCCCTGATGAAACATGAACTTAAGCTGAAGTCGACCGTTCATGCCGGGGACATGTCGAGCCGCCTAGGCTCTGCACATCTCATCAAGGAGACCCGACATGAAACGCTTTCTGACCGCTTCCCTCGCCGTCCTGATGCTGGCCGGCGGCGCCGGCGCCGCCTCGGCCCAGGACTGGCGCCGCGACCACAACAACAACGGCCGCTACGATCAGCGCGACCGCGCCTATGAGCAAGGCCGCCGCGACCAGGCCCGCGCCGAGGACCGCCGCGACCGTCGCGAGTACCGCCGCTGGGCCAAGGGCCAGCGTCTGGACCGCCACTATCGCGACAACCGCTACTATGTGAGCGACTATCGCCGCTACGGCCTGCGCCAGCCGCCGCGCGGCTATCGCTGGCAGCGCGTCGACAACCAGTTCCTGCTGACCGCGGTCGCCACCGGCCTGATCGCCTCGGTGATCATCGCCAACCACTAGAAAAATGGGTCTCGAGGGGGCGTCGCGGTGCGGCGCCCCCTTCCCCTACGCCCAGAACGCGACATGTCGCGTTCCGTGTCCGAATCCTGCCGTTTCATTTGGATTTCCAATTGAAACGGGGGGGGTCAAGGCGCTAATCCGGTGACATGCCCGAGTTCGCCGACACCAGCTCCGCCTCCGATCCGCTGATCACCCTGGTCCCCGACAAGTGGGTCACGCTCCGCGATGCGTTCGGCGTGGACAGCGACATGAAGGTTCCGGCCTTCTCGCACCGCGACGCCCACGTGCCGGAGATCGACAGCGCCTATCGCTTCGACCCGCAGACGACCAAGGCCATCTGCGCCGGCTTCGCCAAGGACCGCCGCGTGATGGTTCAAGGCTATCACGGCACCGGCAAGTCGACCCACATCGAGCAGATCGCCGCGCGCCTGAACTGGCCGCTGGTCCGCGTGAACCTGGACAGCCACGTCTCGCGCATCGACCTCGTGGGCAAGGACGCCATCGTCCTGAAGGAAGGCAAGCAGGTCACCGAGTTCCGCGAAGGGATCCTGCCCTGGGCCCTGCAGCGCCCGATCGCCCTGGTGTTCGACGAATACGACGCGGGCCGTCCGGACGTGATGTTCGTCATCCAGCGCGTGCTGGAAGCCGGCGGCAAGCTGACCCTGCTGGACCAGAACCGCGTCATCCGCGCCAACCCGTATTTCCGGCTGTTCTCGACGACCAACACCATCGGTCTGGGCGACACCACCGGCCTCTATCACGGCACCCAGCAGATCAACCAAGGCCAGATGGACCGCTGGTCGATCGTCACGACGCTGAACTACCTGGAGCACGACGTCGAAGCCGCCATCGTGCTGGCCAAGAATCCGTCGTACGACACGGCCGAGGGCAAGCGCACCCTGGCCGCCATGGTCCGCGTCGCCGACATGACCCGCAACGCCTTCATGAACGGCGACATCTCGACCGTCATGAGCCCGCGTACGGTGATCACCTGGGCCCAGAACGCCGAGATCTTCGACCACGACGTGGCCCTGGCCTTCCGCCTGACCTTCCTGAACAAGTGCGACGAGCTCGAGCGCCCCACGGTGGCCGAGTTCTTCCAGCGCGCGTTCGGCACGGACCTGCCGGAAAGCGCGGCGCGGGTGAAGGTCGCCTAGCGGGCGAAGCATTTCCGACAAGACGCCGTCATCGGAACCGCCTTAAGTGGCGGTCCGTTCGACCTCTTGCATCTATCGGAGAGCTCCATGACCGACATCACCTACAATATCGTCGAGCACGACGGCGGTTGGGCCTACAAGGTCGGCGACACCTTCTCCGAGACCTTCCCCAGCCACGACGCGGCCCTGGCCGCCGCCAAGCGCGCGGCCGGCGAGCAGACCCTGCCGGGCGAGGATGTCGGCATCACCTACGAGGACAAGAACGCCGTCTGGCGTCAGGAACTGTCGGACGGCGACGATCGCCCGACCACCCATGTGCGCGACAGCCAATAGTTCGGCCCGGAGGCCGAGCGCGGCGCGGCGCGGCGCGGACCGGAAATCGGCCCTGATCTTGCTGCACTCAGCCTCCACAGGCCCATTTTGAGACAAGGTCGCCGCCGATGTTCGTGAAGAAGAAAGAAGCTCCTGCGCCGCTGGCCCTGACTCCGCTGGAAAAGTCTCCGCTGGAACAACCGCGCGCCGCCATCGCGCCGCAGCCCCAGCAGCCCCCGCCGCCGCGCCCCAAGCCGGCCTCGCTGTTCTCGCAGGGCCTGACCGTTCGCGGCGACATCGTCGGCGACGTCGAGGTGCATGTGGACTGCGCGGTGCTGGGCGACGTGAAGGTGGGCAAGCTGGTCGTCGGTCCGAACGCGCGCATCGAAGGTTCGATCGTGGCGCAAGCCATCGAGATTCATGGCCTGGTCATCGGCTCGGTCACCGCCCAGGCCGTGCGCCTGTACGGCACCGCCCGCGTCGACGGCGACATCACCCATGAGCAGTTGGCCATGGAGACCGGCGCCGAGTTCCAGGGCCGCAGCCTGAAGTTCCGCCGCCCGGCTCCGCCGCAGCCGCAGGCCCAGCCGGCTCCGCAGGCTCAGCCCCAGGCCCAGGCGCCCCAAGGCTATTCGCCGGTTGCGCAGCCGCACCAGCCCCATCCGGCGCCGCAAGCGGCTCCCGCCCCGCCGTCGGCCTCGCAGACCCCGTACAGCCACACGCACTGATCTATTCTGAGGCGCCGCGCTGCCTGTTTTTGCGCGTGACAGCCGCCGAAACCGGCATCCGCTTTCGGCCGTCACGCTCGCCTGTGGCGCGGCGGCCACGCGGTTCCGCTTTCGGGAAAACCGGCGGAACGCTCACGCTAAGCGGGCTTTGATTGGGTATGGGCCGACGCGATCGGCCCCCTTATCGAGGAGCCCAGATCCATGGCCGGCAAGCCGTTGAAGATCGTGTCGCCCGTCCCGGGCGTGGCCGAGGTTTACGACCTGGGGCGTGGTCCCGAGACCACCGCCCAACGCGTGAAGCGCCTGCAGGAGGAAGCCCGCCTGCTGGCCCGCGAGGAGGTCGAGCGCCTGGATCGCGACCTTCGCCGCCTGGCCGACCAGGCCAAGGCCATCGCCGATGGCGGCGACGCCTATCCCGCCGGCATCCGCGACCTGGCCGGCCGCATCTGCGTCGACACCGCCCAGCGCGCCGAGATCCTGCGCGCCCTGCTGGAGCGCTCGCACTAAGGCCCTGTCAGCCGCCGGCGTTGGCCATCTTGCGCAGACGCCGGGCCAGGTCCTCGGGCCGGTCGGCGATCTGGTCGAACAGCGCCTGCACCTCGGACTCGCCGAAGCCGGCCGCGCGCAGGGTGCGCCAGGCGCCGGCCAGCACGGCCTCGGCGATGTCCAGTCGGTCATCGGTCAGGCCCAGGCCCGCGCCGAACGGACTGTGAGCGGTCGAAGAGTAAGCGGCGAGCGACATGGCGGCCTCCTGCGGTCGTCAGTAATGTTCCTTTTTTGTTCTCGATACGCAAGAGAGTCGAGTCCCCGTTTCGAGATTCGACCAAAGGGCGCATGCCGGCATAGGATCTCGCCAAGATAGATCGGGGAGGTCGTTCATGCGCCGGATCGTCCTGGGAGCGACCTTGATCCTGGCCGCGCCCGTCGCCGGCCTCGCGCAGTCCGCCGACATCCCGATGGAGGCGCGCAAGATCGCCGCGCCCGTGATCGACGCCGTGCGCAAGGCGCTCGTCGCCGAGGCCGCCCTGCCTCCGCCGGCTTCCACGCGGGAGAAGCTCGAGCGCATGGGCCGCCTGGATCAGGCCGGACGCGAGGCGATAGACCGGATCGACTTCGCTCCCCTGCCCCCCGCGATGCGGATCGCGGTCTGGGGGCTGGTGGCGAGGCCACCGGCCCGATCGATCGCGCCAACATGGAACAGCTGTCGACGATGATCCCGGCCGACGGCTGGTTCACGCGCGCTCAGTATGGCGCCGAGGCCTCACAGGCTGCGTTCCTGATCGTCCAGCACGCCGCCGACCTGCCGACCCGCAAGGCGCTGCTGCCGCGTCTGCGTCCGCTGGCCGAACGGGGCGAGATCGACGGCGGCGACTACGCCCGGCTCTACGACCGCACCATCATCTGGGACGGCGGCCGCCAGCGCTATGGCACCCAGTTCAACTGCGTGGACGGTCGCATCCAGCCCCAGCCCCTGGAAGACCCGGCTCGGGTCGAAGACCTGAGGGCCGCCTTGCGCATGCCCCAGACCTACGCCGACGCGCTGAAGGCGCACGCCGGCCGGGCCTGCTGACACGCATGAAAAAGCCCCGAGGCGCAAAGGGGCGGCCTCGGGGCGGGGAAGCACCGTCGGGGCGGACGATGCGACATCTGGTCGCTGGCTCACAACAGCGACCAAATCTCGGGACTTAGCGGCAGACGGTCCGCTCGCGGTACACGCCGGCCCAGCGGTCGTATTCGCGCGTCGTCCAGCACTCGCGGTCGTCATAGTAGGGACGCGGGGCGTAGCCGTAGCCATAGCCGTAACGCGGCGGCGGCGGCGGGGCGTATCGACGACCGTAATAGCGGTCATCGTAGTAGCGACGGTTGCCGCGATCATTGTCCGAAATCGCCGCGCCCACGGCCAGACCGACGATGCCGGCGGCGATGGCGGCCGTGGCGACGTCGCCGCCGCGGTCCCGGTGGTGGCGGTAATAGCGCGGATCGGCCGAGGCGGCGGTCGCGGTGACGAGCGACAGGGCGGCGACGCCGGCGGCGACCCGGCCGATCATGGTCATCATCTTGTGGGCCATGGGGGCCTCCGTGGGTCTTCGCTTTCCGGCGCCCTTCGCGTCGTCTCAAGCGTCACGAGGACGATCGGACTTCGCGCCTGAACGGCGCCTGAACAGACCATTCAACGAACGCCGGAACCGGTTTGTTCACCTTTTTGCGTCACGGTGGTCGCAACGGAGGTCCAAAGCGGCCTTCGCGCCTACGGAGATCGCCATGTCCAATTCTCTGTCGTACGCCCAAGGCCAGGCCCTGCAGGTCCTGTCGTTCGAGGTCGGCGCCCAGACCTATTGCGTTCCCGTCAGCGCCGTCCGCGAGATCCGCGGCGTCACGCCCCCGACCCCACTGCCCGACGCGCCGCCCTATGTGCGCGGCGTGATCAACCTGCGCGGCCAGGTCATGCCGGTCATCGACCTGTCGTGGCGCCTGGGCAAGGGCGCGGCGCAGGACGGCGCCCGTCAGGTAATCATCGTGGTCGAGAACCATGACGACGTCGCCGGCCTGCTGGTCGACGCCGTCTGCGACAGCTTCACCGTCGAAGCCGAGCAGATCAATCCGCCGCCGGCCCTGGGCGACGGCCAGGATTCGCCGCTGGTCTCGGCCGTGATCACCTCGGGCGAAGGCGACATGACGGTCCTGCTGGCCGTCAGCCGCATCCTGCCGGAACGCCAGCAGGCGATGGCGGCCTAGGCTCGCCACGCCCGCCTCCGGGGCCGCCTAGCCGCCCAGGAAGTCGTAGTACTCGATCGCGTCGAGACCGACGCCCGCCAGCTTGACCACGTTCTGCAGGTGGCCGCCCTCGGCGTCGATCTCGCCGGCGAACACGAACACGTCCGCGCCGACCTTCACCGCCGTGAAGTTCATCCCCGCCTCGCCCGCGGCCAGCCGGTCATGGGCCATGCCCAGCGCCTCGCCGTAGGTGGCGGCGGTCTTCTCGCTGTAGCTCCAGGCGAACGAACCGGTCTTGAAGACCAGCCGATCGGTGACCTGGAAGCCGTTGATCACATCGACGGCGTCGCTGTTGTCGCCGTTGTCGCTGGGCAGCGAGTCGCCGACCGCGAACTTGAAGGTGTTGCGGCCCTCGCCGCCCCACAGCGTGTCCTGGCCCTTGCCGCCGACCAGCACGTCGCCGTCCGCGCTGGCCGAGGCGTGCAGGAGGTCGTTCCCCTCGCCGCCGTCCAGCGTATCGCCGCCGCCGACGGCGTAGAGCTGGTCATTGCCCGCGCCGCCCGACAGCGTGTTCACCGAGGCGTTGCCGAGGAAGAGGTCGTCGAACTTCGAACCGGCCAGGTTCTCGATCGAGATCAGCTGGTCCGAGGAGAAGCCGTTGGCGTTCAGCGTGTCGGTGATCCCGAGGTCAAGATGCATGCCGCCGGTGGCTTCCGAATAGTCGGCCGTGTCCGAGCCGTCGCCGCCGTCCAGGATGTTGATGCCGCCGTCACCGATCAGGATGTCGTCGCCGCCCATCCCCTTCAGCGTGTCGTTGCCGCCCATACCGCGCAGATAGTTCTTGCCGTCGTTGCCGATCAGGGTGTCGCCCCCGTAGGCGCCGCCGATCACGCCTTCGATCGAGATCAGGCGGTCCACGCCGGAGCTGGACGCGCCGGACGCGCCATTGTCCTGGACTTCCTGGCGCAGGTCGATCGTGACCCCGTAGCTGTTCGCGTAGCTGGCGATGTCGAAACCCTCGCCGCCGTCGATGACGTCGTTTCCAGCGGCGCCGTCGATGATGTTGTCCGCGGCGTTGCCGATGATGTGGTCCGCCAGGTTGGAGCCGCGAACGTTCTCGACGTTGCGAATGTCCACGTAGAACCGGTCAGACATCACGGCCTGTTCGCCGGTGATCCGCAGGTCGACCACGGGCTGCTGGCCGAAGGGAGTCGTGACCGACAATAGGTCCAGCCAGTCCTTGCCTTCGCCGCCATCGACGATGAAGTGGCCGAAGCCGGTCTGGAAGCTGATGTAGTCGTCGCCCGCGCCGCCGTCGGCCAGCGGGGCCGTGAGGGCTTCGCTGCCCCCCGTCGCCAGCACCAGCCGGTCCGAGCCCGCGCCGCCGAACATGTCGTCGCCGCCGACCTCGGCGAACAGGCTGTCGTCGCCGTCGCCGCCGTCCAGGATCCCGCCGCCGTAGCCGTAGAGCATGTCATTGCCGCCGGCGCCGTACAGATGGCTGCCCTCGGCGCCGACCAGGATGTCGTTGAAGCTGGAACCCCTCAGACCCTCGATCGAAATGAAGGTGTCGGTGCCATGCGCTGGGTCGCTGGCCCCGTTTGTCTTCAGCGACGCGTTGATCCCGGTCTGCACGCCGTCATTCTCGTAGCTGACGATGTCGAAGCCCGCGCCGCCGTCCAGCACGTCGTCGCCGAACCCGCCGATCAGGACGTTGTCGTGGGCGTCGCCGATGAGGTGATCGTTGCCGACCCCGCCTTGGACATTCTCAACGCCGTGGACATCGACGCTCAGGCCCGTCGCCACCTCCTGCACGCCCGCCTTGGAGAGGTCGAACGTCACGCCGGCCGGCCCGGTGAAGCGGATCGTGTCCGAACCCTCGCCGCCGTCCAGGGTGGTCAGGCCCTTGGTTCCGCCGATGGTCAGGATGTCGTTCCCAGCCCCACCGATCAGCATGTCGCCTTCGCCGTCGGCGCTGGAGGTCAGCAGGTCGTTACCGGCCCCGCCGTCCAGGGTGTCGTGACCGCCGACGGCGACCAGGGTGTCGTTGCCGCCATTGCCCGCCAGATAGTTCTCCGACGCATTGCCGATGAAGGTGTCGTCGCCGGTCGAGCCCCACAGGGCCTCGATCGAGATCAGGCGGTCCTTGCCGTGCGCCAGGCTCAGGAACTCGTGCTGGATGGGGATGCGCAGGTCGACATAGACGCCGCCGTCGATGCCGTCCTCGTAGCTGACGACGTCGAAACCGTCGCCGCCATCGATGAAATCGTCGCCTGCATCGCCCTGGAAGTGGTCGTCGCCGCCCCGGCCGACCAGGGTGTCCGTTCCCGCGCCGCCGGTCAGGTAGTTGATCCCGTCGTCGCCGATCAGGGTGTCGTCGGCCCTGGAGCCCAGCAGGTTCTCGATCCCGCTCAGGGTGTCGGTCCCGCCGCCGCCGGTGTTCTGGGCCGTGGCCAGGGTCAGGTCGACCCGCACGCCGCCAGCCGCGGCGTCCTCGTACGAGGCCCAGTCGGAGCCCGCGCCGCCCTTGATCACGTCGTCGCCCGAACCGCCGACCAAGTAGTCGTCGCCCTCGCCGCCATCGAGCGTGTCATTGCCGGCCGAGCCCCAAAGGGTGTCGTCGCCCTTGCCGCCGCTGACGGTGTCATTGCCCGCGCCGCCGACCAGCATGTTGGCCTCGGCGTTGCCGGTCAGGGTGTCGTTGTAGGCCGAGCCATAGACGTTCTCGATGCTCGTCAGCTTGTCGGTCCCCGCCCCGACGGTGTTCTGGGTCGTGGTGACGTTGAGGTCGATCTTCACGCCCGCCGTGGCGTCCTCGTAGGCCGCCCAGTCGTTGCCCGCGCCGCCGTCGATGGTGTCGTTGCCGGCGCCGCCCAGGATGTAGTCGTCGCCGTCGCCGCCCTGCAGGATGTCATTGCCGTCGTTGCCGGCCAGCACATCGTCGCCCGCCCCGCCCTTCAGGGTGTCGTTGCCGCC
>Ga0209050_1000720_pt1 | contig 48448 bp, 39 predicted proteins | sample Araplavi_mTSA_r2_FD_184276 | JGI IMG/M metagenome (GOLD analysis project Ga0209050, IMG submission 184276) | Arabidopsis root microbial communities from North Carolina, USA - plate scrape MF_Cvi_mTSA_r2 (SPAdes) (version 2) | ecosystem: Host-associated > Plants > Roots > Endosphere | place: USA... | reverse complement strand
CGACCTGCAGGCGCAGGCGACGATCGCGCGCGCCCGCCTGGTCGAGGCCGTGGTCGAACGCGACGACGCGCTGCTGCAGGCCTGGCTGCAAGGCGAGGAGCCGTCGGTCGAGCAGCTGCGGGCCGGGCTGCGCGCCGGCACGCTGGCCGGCGCCTTCGTGCCGGTGCTGGCCGGCTCGGCGTTCCGCAACCGCGGCGTCGAGCCGTTGCTGGACGCCGTCGTCGACTACCTGCCGGCACCCGGTGACGTCGTGACCGACGGGCAACCCGAATCGGATGCCGACGGTGCGCTGGCGGCGCTCGCGTTCAAGGTCGTCTCCGACGACCACGGCGCGATGGTCTTCGTGCGCGTGTACCGCGGCCGCCTGCGGCCGGGCGACAGCGTGCTCAACGCCAGCACCGGCCGCACCGAACGCGTCGCGCGGCTGTATGAAGTGCATGCCGACAAGCATGTGGAAGTCCCGGCCCTGGAGGCGGGAGACATCGGTGCGCTCGTGGGCCTGAAGGACACGACGACCGGCCACACGCTCGCCGACAAGCGCCATCCGGTCGTGCTGGAGAGCATCTCGATCCCGGAACCGGTGATCCACATCGCGGTGGAGCCGCGCACGCAGGTCGACCAGCAGCAGCTCGGCAAGGCACTCGCCGCGCTCGCGAAGGAAGACCCGAGCCTGCGCATCCGCCAGGACGCCGAATCCGGCCAGACCATCCTGTCCGGCATGGGCGAGCTGCAGCTCGAGGTGACGCTGGAGAAGCTGCGCACGCGCCATCGTGTCGAGGTGACGGTGGGGCGCCCGCAGGTGGCCTACCGGGAGACGATCACGCGTGCGGTCGACGTGAGCCATGTGCACAAGAAGCAGAGCGGCGGCCCCGGGCAGTTCGCCGGCGTGACGCTGCGCATCGCGCCGCTGGCGCGCGGCGAGGGCCTGCGCTTCGTCAACCAGGTGACGGGCGGCGCGATCCCGCGCGAGTTCATCCCGGGCGTCGAGTCCGGCGTGAAGCGCGCAGCCGAGACCGACGTGCTGGCGGGCTATCCGGTGGTCGACGTGGAAGTGACGCTGCTCGACGGCAGCTTCCACGAGCGCGACTCGTCGGTGCTGGCGTTCGAACTCGCGGCGGTCGCGGCCTTCCGCGACGGCGTCGCGCGGGCGGCGCCGGTGGTGCTCGAACCGGTGATGGCGGTGGAAGTCGTCACGCCGGCCGACTACCTCGGCGACAGCATCGGCGACCTGCACCGCCGGCGCGGCCATGTGCGCGCCCAGCATCCGCGCGGCAACGCGACGGCGCTGGAGGCGCATGTGCCGCTGAAGGAGATGTTCGGCTACATCGGCAGCCTGCGTGCGCTCTCTTCGGGGCGGGCGCAGTACTCGATGCAGTTCAGCCACTACGCCGAGGTACCGGCGCCGCTGCAGGCCGAACTGCTCGCAGCCTAGGTCCCCAGGCCGCGTTCGCTGAGCGACAGCGTGCGCCGGAATTCCCGGCGCACGCGGTACAGCTGGGCCGGCCGGTTGGCCCGGCCCAGCTCCAGCTCGCCGTCGATCGGCTCCAGCATCGCGAGCTCGTCCATCTTGCGGCGGAAGCTCACCTTGTTGACCGGCTCGCCGAGCACCGCCTCGTACACCGCCTGCAGCTGCGGCAGCGTGAAGCGCTCGCCGCACAGGTGCACCGGCAGTGACGAGTAGTGGCTCTTCACCCGCACCCGCGACACCGCCAGCTCGACGATGCGCCCGTGGTCGAACGGCAGCGTCGGCAGCCGGTCGGCCGGCAGCACGCGCAGGTGCGCCGCGTCGACCGGCACCAGTTGCAGCGGCACCAGCGCGTAGTACGCGATCGACACCGACCAGCCGCGCGGATCCCGCCCCGGCCCGGACAAGGTGGCGAGCTGCTCCAGGTACGGGCTCGCGATGCCAGCCTTGTCGCGCAGCACCCGCACCGCGGCATCCTCGGCCCCCTGGTCCTCCTGCTGGTGCACATAGCCGCCCGGCAAGGCGAGCGCACCCCGGAACGGCTCGCGGTCACGCTTGTGCAGCACCACGTGCAAGGCATCATCGCGCAGCGTCAGCAGCACCACGTCGACGGTGCAGATGACGGGCGGGTAGGAATCGGCAACCATCGCGCGATGTTAGGGCCATCGTCCGCACCCCTACTTAGTTGCATTGTTGATCTAACTCGGCTAGAGTACCGTCACGTTCAAGACGAAAGCCCGCGATGACCCTGCGAACCCAGCTCCTGATCATCGATCCGCAGAACGACTTCTGCGACCTGCCCGATGCGTGGCGCGCGACCGATCCGCTGACCGGCCGGCCGGTGGCGCCCGCGCTGCCGGTGAGCGGCGCCCATGCCGACATGCAGCGCCTGGCCGGCTTCATCCGGCAGGCCGGCGATGCGATCAGCGACATCACCGTGACGCTCGATTCCCACCACCGCGTCGACATCGCCCATCCGACCTTCTGGCAGCAGCGCGACGGCAGCGCGGTCGGCCCGTTCACGCCGATCACCGCGCAGCAAGTGCGCGACGGCGCGTTCCGCCCGCGCGACGCCGCCTCGCTGCCGCGCGCCCTCGCCTACCTCGACGAACTCGAAGCCCGCGGCCGCTACACGCTGATGGTCTGGCCGGTGCACTGCGAAATCGGCAGCTGGGGCCACAACATCCATGCCGACGTGCGCGCCGCCTGCAACGGCTGGGAAGAACGCCGGCTCGCGACGGTCGAGATGGTCACGAAGGGCGAGAACCCGTGGACCGAGCACTACAGCGCGGTGCAGGCCGAGGTGCCGGACGCCGGCGACCCCGACACCCAGCTGAATCAAGGCCTGATCGAGCGCCTGGACCGCGCCGACCTGCTGCTGATCGCCGGCGAGGCCGGCAGCCACTGCGTGAAGGCCACCACCGAGCACGTGGTCGACCACCTGCCGAGCGGCCGGCTCGAGCGCGTCGTGCTGCTGACCGACTGCATCAGCCCGGTCGGCGGCTTCGAGGCGCAGCAGCAAGGGTTTCTCGACGCGATGCGCGCCCGCGGTGTTCAACTCGCGACCAGCGGCGAGCTCCTTCGCCGCCTGACCTGAAAGCCACCATGCCTCCTGTCATCCACAGCCTGCTGGAGACCGACCTCTACAAGTTCACGATGTGGCAGACCATGCTGCATTGGCACCCGCAGACGCAGGCCGAGTACAGCTTCGTCTGCCGCAACACCCCGGCCTACCCGCTCGCCGAGCTGCTGGCCGACGTGAACCGCGAGCTCGACCACCTGTGCACGCTGCGCTTCGCCGAAGACGAACTGGCGTACCTCGGCGCTCTGCGCTTCATCAAGTCGGACTTCGTCGACTTCCTGCGCATCTTCCAGTTCCAGCGCGTCTTCATCAGCGCGCGCACCGACGGCGACACGCTGCAGGTCATCGCGAACGGCCCGCAGGTGCACGTGATGGCGTTCGAGATCTTCGTGCTGGCCATCGTCAACGAGCTGTACTTCCGCCGCTTCGATGCCGAGTCCGCACTCGCCGTCGGCCGTGAGCGCCTGCAGGCCAAGATCGCGACGCTGCGCGCCTTCGGCGCCGAGGCGCCGCGCCGCAACCCGTTCGAGTTCTTCGACTTCGGCGTGCGCCGCCGCTACAGCGGGGCCTGGCAGCGCGAGGTCGTCGAGACGCTGAAGGCCGCGGTGCCGCAGTACTTCCGCGGCAGCTCCAACGTGCTGCTCGCAAAGGAGCTCGGCATGGTGCCGATCGGCACGATGGCGCACGAGTACCTGCAGACCTTCCAGGCGCTCGGCGTGCGGCTGCGCGATTCGCAGAAGGCCGCGCTCGAGGAGTGGGTGCAGGAATACCGCGGCGACCTCGGCGTCGCGCTGACCGACGTGGTCGGCATGGACGCCTTCCTGGCCGACTTCGACCTCTACTTCGCGAAGCTGTTCGACGGGCTGCGCCACGACTCCGGCGACCCGGTCGTGTGGGGCGAGAAGGCGCTGGCCCACTACGCGAAGCTGCGCATCGACCCGCACACCAAGCGGCTGGTGTTCTCCGACGGCCTGACCATCGAGACCGCGCTCGCGCTGTACCGCCACTTCGCCGACCGCACGCAAACCGGCTTCGGCATCGGCACCAGCCTGTCGAACGACGTCGGCCTGACGCCGCTGAACATCGTGATGAAGCTGACCCGCTGCAACGGCCAGCCGGTGGCCAAGCTGTCCGACAGCCCCGGCAAGACGCTGTGCGACGACCAGACCTTCCTCGCCTACCTGCGCCAGGTGTTCAACGTTCCCGCGTGATGGAGCCCGCATGCTGAAGATCGGAATCGCCCAGCTGAACCCGACCCTCGGCGACATCGACGGCAACGTCGCGAAGATGATCGCCGCGGCCCGCCAGGCCAGCACGCAGGGTGCCGAGCTGGTGGTGTTCACCGAACTCGGGCTGACCGGCTACCACCCGGCCGACCTGCTGGAGGAACCCGCCTTCCTGCAGCGCGTCGACGCCGGGCTCGACGCGCTGCTGCAGGCTTCGCGGCAGTTGCGCGGCCTGCATTGGGTGGTCGGCGCGCCGCTGCGCCGCGACGGCCCCGGCAAGCGGCTGCACAACATGCTGCTGGTGCTGCATGCCGGCGAGATCGTGCTGCGCTATGCCAAGCAGCTGCTGCCGACCTACAACATCTTCGACGAGCGCCGCCACTTCGAACCCGGCCCCGATGTCGCGAAGGTGCTGCGCATCGGCGACACGCAGGTCGGCATGCTGATCTGCGAAGACGGCTGGAACGACGTGGCCGGCGACTACGCGGTCAACCCGTTCGAGCGCATGCGCGATGCGGCGCCCGACCTGGTCGTCTCGATCAACGCCAGCCCGTCGGAGATCGGCAAGCGCGAGCAGCGCCACCAGATCTTCGGCGACGCGAGCCGGCGCCACGGCATGCCGATCCTCTACGTCAACCAGATCGGCGGCCACGACCAGCTGGTGTTCGACGGCGCGTCGTTCGCGACCGAGGCCGATGGCCGCGTCGTCTACGAAGCCCGCCGCTTCGTCGAGGACGTGACCACGCTGCGCTTCGAGCACGGCCGCTTCCTGACGCTCGACGGCGAGGCCCCGCCGCCGGTGCCGGCTGCCGGCCTGCCGACGATGGCGTTCTACCAGGCGCAGATCGTGCTCGGGCTGACCGACTACGCGCGGCGCTGCGGCTTCAGGCAGGCGGTGGTCGGCTCATCGGGCGGCATCGACAGCGCGTTGACACTGGCGCTGGCTGCGCAGGCGCTCGGGCCGGACAACGTCAGCGCGGTGACGATGCCGTCGCACTATTCGTCGGCCGGCTCGGTCGACGACTCGGCCACGCTGTGCCGCAACCTCGGCATCGAGCTGTTCACCCACCCGATCGCCGAACTGGTCAACGGCTACGGCGCGCAGTTCGAGCGCAGCTTCGGCCAGCCGCTGCAAGGCCTGCCGCACGAGAACCTGCAGGCGCGCATCCGCGGCACCGCGCTGATGGCCTACTCGAACAGCTTCGGCCACCTGCTGCTGACCACCGGCAACAAGTCGGAGATCTCGGTGGGCTACTGCACGCTGTACGGCGACACCAACGGCGGCCTCGGGCTGATCGGCGACCTGTACAAGACGGAGGTGTTCGCGCTGTCGCGCCACGTCAACGAGGCCGCCGGCCGCGAGCTGATCCCGACCGCGATCATCGACAAGCCGCCGTCGGCCGAACTGGCACCCGGCCAGAAAGACACCGACAGCCTGCCGCCGTACGAGGTGCTCGACGAGGTGCTGAAGCTGCTGATCGAAGGCGACCGGCTCGCACCGCGCGAGCGGGCACCGGTGGAGGCCTTCGTCACGCAACTGCAGCGCAGCGCCGAAGGCCGCGCGCTGGTCGAACGGGTGCGGCGCATGATCGCGCGCAACGAATACAAGCGGCGCCAGGCGCCACCCATCATCCGCGTGCGCCCCCGCGCCTTCGGCAGCGGGCGGCAGATGCCCATCGCCGCCTTCATCCCATGAGAACCATCCCGTCGCACACCCCGGCAGTGCTTGGCTTGCACCACGACACCGCGGTCTACATCGGCCGCTTCCAGCCGTTCCACAACGGCCACCTGGCGCTGCTGAACCAGGCGCTGGCGATCGCGCCGCGGGTCATCGTCGTGATCGGTTCGGCACACCAGGCGCGCTCGCCGAAGAACCCGTTCAGCTGGGAAGAGCGGGCCGAGATGATCCGGCTCGCGGTGCCCGAGGACGAGCGCAGCCGCATCGACTTCCTGCCGGTGCGCGACTACTACGACGAGGCGCGCTGGCTGAAGGCGGTGCACGACGGCGTGCACGCGCTGATCGCGAAGCGGGCCGATCCGCGGCTCGGCTCGATCGGGCTGGTCGGGCATTTCAAGGACGCGACCAGCGAGTACCTGCAGGGCTTCCCGGGCTGGCGGCTGCACGGCGTCGAGCGCATCGCGGCGGCCGACGGCACCGCGCTGCGCGATGCGTACTTCGCCTGCGCACCGGACGATGTCGACGCGACGCTCGCGGCGCTGGTCGGCCAGGCGCCGTCGACCACGCTCGGCTTCCTGCGTGCCTGGTCGCGGTTGCCGTTGTTCGCCGCGCTGACCGCCGAATGGCGGATGCTGAAGGCCTACCACGCGTCGTGGGCCGCGTCGCCGTACCCGCCGGTCTTCGTCACCGTCGATACGATCGTGCAGTGCGCCGGCCATGTGCTGCTGGTGCGCCGCGGCCAGGCGCCCGGCAAGGGCCTGTATGCGGTGCCGGGCGGCTTCATCGAGGCGCGCGAGACGACCTACCAGTCGGCGCTGCGCGAACTCCGCGAAGAAACCCAGCTGCACCTGCTCGATGCCAGCATGCGCCAGTGCCTGCGCGAAACCGCGGTGTTCGACCACCCCGACCGCAGCCAGCGCGGCCGCACGATCACCCATGCCCACCACTTCGACCTCGGCGACCGCGAGCTGCCCGAGGTGGTGGCCGGCGACGACGCGGCCGCCGTGCTGTGGACGCCGATCGGCGAGCTGAACGCCCTCGAGGACCAGTTCCTCGACGACCACTTCCACATGCTCGATCACTTTCTGGGACTGACGCCGCGATGAAGGACGACACCGCCCTGCGCGACCGTTACCGCGGCTGCCTGCTCGGGCTGGCCTGCGGCGATGCGGTCGGCACCACGCTGGAATTCCGACGCCGCGGCAGCTTCGAGCCGATCACCGACATGGTCGGCGGCGGCCCGTTCAGCCTGAAGGCCGGCGAGTGGACCGACGACACCTCGATGGCGCTGTGCCTGGCGACCAGCCTGGTCGAGCGCCGCGGCTTCGATGCCGCGGACCAGATGAACCGCTACGTGAACTGGTGGCACCACGGCTACCTGAGTTCGACCGGACGCTGCTTCGACATCGGCATCACCGTCTCGGCCGCGCTGCAGCGCTACCTGGAGACCCGCGACCCGATGGCCGGTTCCACCGACCCGCACAGCGCCGGCAACGGGTCGCTGATGCGGCTTGCGCCGGCGGTGCTGTTCGGCCATCCGGACATGGCCGCGGCGATGGACCTGGCGCACCACAGCTCGGCCACCACGCATGCGGCGACCGAGGCGCTGGAATGCTGCGTGCTGTTCGCCGAGTTGCTGTGCCATGCGCTCGACGGCCATCCGAAGGACGCGATCCTGTCGAGCCGGCTGGCGAAGCCGACGATGCCGAAGGTGCAGGCCATCGCGGCGCGCGAGTACCTGCACAAGCGCGAATCGCAGATCGCCGGCACCGGCTACTGCGTGGCGTCGCTCGAGGCTGCCCTGTGGTGCTTCGCGCAGACCGACAGTTTCGAGGCCGCGGTGCTGCGCGCCGCCAACCTCGGCGACGACGCCGACACCACGGCCGCGATCGTCGGCCAGCTGGCCGGCGCGCACTACGGCAAGTCCGGCATCCCGGCACGCTGGCTGGTGCGGCTGCACCAGCGCGACGAGATCGAAGGGCTCGCGGACGCGCTGCGGCGCTGAGTCACGTCGCCCGGATGCCGATCCGGGTTCCCGTCACTCGCGCGTCACGCTGACCAGCCAACGCCCCCCAGCCCCTTCCGACGTGATCCGCACCGGCAAGAAGCGCTCGATCACCGCGAAGTTCGTCCGCGCATGCTCGGTCAGCTCGGTGCAGCTGAAGCGTGCCGGCCGGCCGCTGCGCCACACCGCCAGCGCCAGCGGCAGCACCCACTGGTCCGCCAGGTGCGGGCCGAGCGCGCCGCTGCCGGCCTGGTAAGCGCGCAGCTCGGCAGCAAGCGACAGCGCGACCTGCTCGGCACTGCGGCCTCGCTCGCCGAAGCTGATCACCAGCTCGGCGACGTGCTCGTGCGCGAGCGTCGCCATCAGCGCATTGCCCGGGCCCTCGTTCTGGCGCAGCGTCGGCACCTGCAGCGCGTCGTCGGGCCAGCCGAACTCGCGCTGCAGGATCGCGAGCTCGCGCGAGGCCACGCTGCGCGGGATGGCCGCTGCCAGCGCCTCCGCGTACGCGCCGTTCAACGGGCCACGCTCCAGCAGGTCGTATGGCTGCAAGCCCCCGACGGCCGGCAGGATCTCGGCGACGAACTCGCCGCCGCCTGCCGGAAAGAAGCCGTGCCGGCGCAGCTGCAGCCGGCTGCCCGCGCCGAGACGGCGCATCAGCGGCGCATAGCAGCGCTCGATGAAGTGGAACGGCGGCGCCATCGGGTTGTGCGTGCCGCCACTCAGCGCCAGCCGGCTCGCGCCAGTGGCCAGCATCAGTGCCGGCCACACGGTCTGAAGCACCAGCGTCGCGCTGCCGGCGGTGCCGACGCTGAACACATGGTCGCCTGCGCACACCGTGCCAGGCTCGAAGACCAGCGACGTCGAGCCGGCCTCGGCCCCTTGCACCCGCGCACCGCTGACGGCCTGCGCCGCCTGCACGCAGGCCAGGTGCTGGCGCATCAGGCCCGGCTTGGGCCGGCGGGCGCGGATGTTGTGAAGCACCAGGCCCTGGCCGGTGCACATCGCCAGCGCCAGCGCGCTGCGCAGGATCTGGCCGCCACCCTCCCCGGTGGCGCCATCGAGTTCGATCATCGTCATTCCTTGTTTCCCATCGCTTCCCGCTTGCGCGCCAGTCCGGCCTCCGCAACGCTTCGGGCCGCCTCGACGCGCGCCTCTGCGACGCGGCGGCACGCCCTGCAGCGAACGGCGTGGCTGTAGACGTTGCCTTTCGCGACCTCGTACCACCACTTCTGCTGCTTGGCCGTCCACAGCTGGGCCTGGTTGCAATCGCGGCAACTGAATGCGCGGTCGACATAGAACAGCGGGAACTGGCCATACGTGTTGTTGTGACGCAATTGCTCCGGATCGGCCGCCACCGCCCCCATGAGAAGGACAGGCACCGGCGCGAAGCAATCGATGGTGCTGCGCACCGCACGCTGGATGCGCCGCGCCTTGAGCTCGGCGCGGCGCTGCTTGCCGCTCTTCATCACACGCTCCTCCTCACCCCTTCACGCACACCACCTGCTTCAGCGTGTGCACGACCTCCACGAGGTCCTTCTGCGCTTCCATCACCGCGTCGATGTCCTTGTAGGCCATCGGGATCTCGTCGATGACATCGGCATCCTTGCGGCATTCGACCCCCTCGGTCGCCTTCGCGTGGTCCTCGACGCTGAACAGCTTCTTCGCCTTCGTGCGGCTCATCACGCGGCCGGCGCCATGGCTGCAGCTGTCGAAGCTCTCCGGGTTGCCGAGGCCGCGCACGATGAAGCTGCGCGCGCCCATGCTGCCCGGGATGATCCCCATCTGGCCGCGCTTCGCGCTGACCGCGCCCTTGCGGGTCACGAACACGTCCTCGCCGAAGTGGCGCTCCTGCTGCACGTAGTTGTGGTGGCAGTTGACCGCCTCGACATGCGTCTCGAACGGCTTCGCGATCACCTCGCGCACGGTGGCGATCAGGTTGGTCATCATCACCTCGCGGTTGCGGGCCGCGAACTTCTGCGCCCAGCCGACCCCGCGCACGTAGTCGCCGAAGTACTGTGCGCCTTCCTCGAAGTACGCCAGGTCCTGGTCGGGCAGGTTGCGCTGGTTCGCTTCGGCATCCTTCTTCGCCAGTTCGATGAAGTGGGTGCCGATCGCATTGCCGACGCCGCGCGAACCCGAGTGCAGCATGAACCACACGGCGCCCGCTTCGTCGAGGCAGACCTCGATGAAGTGGTTGCCGCCCCCCAGCGTGCCGAGGTGCTTGCGGTTGTTGGTGTTCTTCAGGCGCGGGTGCAGCTCGCACAGCGCATCGAACTCGTCGACGAGCGTCGCCCACACCTGGTCGACGGTCTCCGGCGGGTTCTCCCAGCTGCCCTGGTCGCGGCCGCGGTGGCGCGGCGTCGAGCCGTGCGGCACCGAGCGCTCGATCGCCGCACGCAGCGGGCCCAGGTTGTCCGGCAGGTCTTCCGCGCGCAGCGTGGTCTTGCAGGCCATCATCCCGCAGCCGATGTCGACGCCGACCGCGGCCGGGATGATCGCGCGCAGCGTCGGGATCACCGAGCCGACCGTCGCGCCGATGCCCAGGTGCACGTCGGGCATCGCCGCGACGTGCTTGAAGACGACCGGCAGGCGGGCCGCGTTCGCGAGCTGCTTCTTCGCCTCGGCCTCCACCGGCACGCCGCGGGTCCACATCTTGACGGGCACGCCGCCTTCGATGGTTTCGGTGTCGCAGTTCGTGTTCATGTTCTTCTCGCTTGCTGATTCAACAATTCAAAAAAAAGATGATGCCGTGCACCGACCAGGATCGGTGAAACGTTTCGCGCTCTATCCCCTGAGCTACGGTCCCCCTGATTCGGGACCGGCGGGACTCGAACCCGCGACCTCGAGCGTTGCAAGCTGTAGTTCCACCCGCATTCGATGCACGACACCAAAACCTCAAGACGACGGCCCCCGCGTGGCGACAAACAATGGGGAGACGGAACAGTTTGAGGATGTAGTCCCACCCGGCATTCGCCACGCGACAGCTTTCACTCACTTCATTGCACTTCCAGCGGCAGCTTCTCGATCTCGCCGACCCAGTGCGCCGCATCCATCCGGCCTTCGGCAAACATCGCCAGCATCGAGAACACCGCGTCGGAGAAACCCCCGACGTTCAGGATGTCCTCGCGCTCCGCTGCCTGCGTCGTCGCATGCGGCTGGATGTCGATGCACACCAGGCGGGCCTGCGGGTTGCGTTGCTTCAGCAGCTCCCACTCGCGCAGGGTCTGCGTCGCACCGCCGCGCCGGGCATCCACCCAGGATTCGTTGTCCGACACCAGCACCACCAGGTCCACCTTCGCGCCTTCGGCATTCAACAACGCCAACGGTGCGCTGCAGTTCGTGCCGCCGCCTCCGATGCGGGCCAAGGCCTGCGCGTTGGTCATCACCGAATCGCGGCCGTTCAGCACGAGCTTCACGACCTTCTGCTCGAACGGCAACACGCGCGCCGTCGGCGTCTTGCGCAGGATCGCCGCCGACACCAGCGCCGCCACGTCGATGCAACGCACGGTGCTGGTCGCCGAACCGCGATGGCCCGTCACGGCCGAACTCATCGAGCCCGACACGTCAGGACACACCACGACGCGGCCTTCGAAGCGCGGCACATTGACCAATGCAGCCTCCATCGCATCCTGCAAGGCATCGCGAACCACCGCCGGCACGCCGTCGCCGGTCGCCATGAAGGCCGACATCAGCTGGTACGGCATCACGCGCGCCTGGGCCACCGCCTTCGGATCGCGCAGCTTCGCGGCCACCATCTCGGCCATGCCTTCCAGCGCGAACACGCCATGCCGGGCGAAGGTGTTCAGGTTCTGACGCACTATCTGCCACGAACCGGTCCGTGCCACTTCCGCCCATTGCCGGGCATCCAGTGGCAGCGCGGTCAGCATCTGGAACGGCACGTCGGGCACCTCGGCCACCTCGCCACGGGCCACGGCCCGCTTGAAGCGCTCGAAGGCCTGCGTCAACGGCGGCAACGCCGCTTCGTCGACCGGCTTGCCAATCAGCCATGCGAACCACGCAGCACGCCAGGCCTCCGCGGGCTTCGGGTGAACCATCTTGAGCACGTCGGCGAGCGACGGCGTGTTGCCCACGGACGCATTCAACAGCTGCTTCTCGCTGGCATTCACCAGCCAGTCCTGCACCAGCTTCTTCGGGCGCGTCCCGAGCGACTTGCGGCCCACCGCGCCGCTGCGGACGATCTGCACGAAGTTGCGCAGCATCTTGCCGTTGTCGACCACGCGGCCGAACACCTGGCCCAGTAACGCGACATCGCGGGCCGCCAGCGCCGCCGCCAGCAGCGCGGGCATGTCCTTCATGTGCCCCGACTGACGGGCATGGACCGCGACCTTGGCAACGAACGCCGCATCGACCTGCGCCGCCAGCGTCATCACACGGCCCAGCTGCTCGTCGGCGCTGGCGTAGAACGTGTGGCCCAGGCAGCCGGTGGCGGCCAGTTGCGCCAGCTGGTGGCGCGGGCTCAGCGCGTAGGCCGGCGCCTGGTGATGGTTCGTCGCATCGGCCGCAGGCAGCAACTTGCCCTTGAGCGTCTGGAACAGTTGGGTGTTGACCATGTGGGTTCTCCTCGCATTCAACTTGCGCATGCTCTATCGCAACGGCTGTGCCAGATGCATTGAGAATTCGGCGGTGTTGCCACAACTCATTGATGCACAAGGGTTTTTCTCACTTTTTCGTGAAGAATCAGGCGACAAGACGAGAACACATTTCCACGTATAACTAGAATCTCCGCTAGTCAATTAGCCACGCATCCATGTCCAAACACACCGTCGTCATCGGCTTCCTCGGCACCCAGCTCGACGCCGGCCAGGGCGCCGGCCGCTGGGAGAAGTGGCGGCCTACCGTCTCGCTGGTGCAGCAGCCCGACGTCGTCGTTCATCGCATCGAACTGATCCACACGCCGCGCCACCTGGGGCTCGCGCAGCAGCTGCAGCGCGACGTCGCCTCGGTCTCGCCCGAAACGCTGGTCAACCTGGTCCCGATGGACGTGGCCGACCCGTGGGACTTCGGCGAGATGTACGGCGCGCTCTACGACTGGGTCCGCGCCTACCCGTTCGACACCGAACGCGAGCAGTACCGCGCCCACATCACCACCGGCACACACGTCGCGCAGATCTGCATGTTCCTGATGGTCGAGTCGCGCTTCATTCCCGGCGTGCTGCTGCAGACGGCGCCGCCGAAGAAGCAGACGCACGACAACCCCGGCAGCCTGACGCTGATCGACCTCGACCTGTCGCGCTACGACGTGCTGGCACGGCGCTTCCACCAGGCGCAGCAGGATGCGGTCGACTTCCTGAAGGACGGCATCGCGACGCGCAACCGCGCCTTCAATGCGCTGATCGACGAGATCGAGCGCGTGGCGGTGCGCTCGCGCGCGCCGATCCTGCTGACCGGCCCGACCGGCGCCGGCAAGTCGCACCTGGCGCGGCGCATGTTCGAACTGAAGAAATCGCGCCACCAGGTCAGCGGCGAATTCGTCGAGGTGAATTGCGCGACGCTGCATGGCGATGGCGCCGCCTCCACGCTGTTCGGCCACCGCAAGGGCGCGTTCACCGGCGCCGCCGCCGACCGCGCCGGCCTGCTGCGCAGCGCGCACGGCGGCGTGCTGTTCCTGGACGAGATCGGCGAGCTGGGCCTGGACGAGCAGGCGATGCTGCTGAAGGCGGTGGAGGAGAAGCGCTTCTATCCGATGGGCAGCGACCGCGAGGTGGCGAGCGACTTCCAGCTGATGGTCGGCACCCACCGCGACCTGCGCGTCGACGTGGCCGAGGGCCGCTTCCGCGAAGACCTGTACGCCCGCATCAACCTGTGGAGCTACGTGCTGCCGGGCCTGGCGCAGCGGCCGGAAGACATCGAGCCGAACATCGAGCACCTGCTGGCCCGCGCGGCGGCCGAGAACGGCCGCGCGGTGCGCTTCAACGCCGAGGCCCGCGCGCAGTACCTGCGCTTCGCGCAATCGCCCGAGGCGCTGTGGCGCGGCAACTTCCGCGACCTGTCGGCCAGCATCACGCGGCTCGCGACGCTGGCCGACGGCGGCCGCATCTCGTCGGCGCTGGTCGATGCCGAGCTGCAGCGGCTGCGCTGGCTGTGGGAGCACCCGTCGGGCGACGTGCCGACGAGCGACAGCGTCGACCTCGACGCGCTGTTGGGTGATGCCGCCGCGGCGCTCGACCTGTTCGATCGACTTCAGCTGCAGGCCGTCGTGCAGTGCTGCCGACGCTCGCGCAGCCTGTCGGAGGCCGGCCGCCAGCTGTTCGACGTCTCGCGCCAGCAGCGCAGCGTCGTCAACGATGCCGACCGCCTGCGCAAGTACCTCGCGAAGCACGGCCTGAGCTGGGATCGCGTGACCGCTGAAGGGTGACAGCCCGACGCCGCGGCGGGGGAATCGAACCCCCTGGCCCTGGCCACGTGGTGCGGCACCGCGCGGTATGTCGTTCAGGGCCGGCTCCGCCGGCATCCACTGCACTTCGGCTGTGTCCAAGCGCGAGCATCCCGTCGGATGTGGTGTCTCGCTGCACGGGGTCCGGGTCCGGACCGCGCACATCCCGCGCCGCCAACACCATTTCGTGCGGTCGCGGAGGGCAAGGGCACACCCGAAGTGGAGCGGGTGGCATCTCATCTGCGCCTCAAAGCAAAAAGGCCCGGATCCTTGACGGAATCCGGGCCTCTGCGAACAGAGTCGAAGGGTGGGCCTACGCCCTGCCTTCTCCCGGATGCCGTCGATCGTTGCCGCAACCCTTCTTTCCCATCTCCATGCACAGGCACCCACCCGATGCGCGGGCGGCTTGCTGCAGGTGACGGGGAAGGTGGCGGCTGATCACGATGGGGTCCTCGGATTCGATTGATTCGGTGCGCTTTTTCAAGCAAGGCGCGGATCGTAAAAACTCTTTACGGGTTCGTCAAGCATTACTTCACGTCGACCTTCACGAGGTTGTCTTCCGAGATCCGGTCGATGCGCTTGTTGTAGGGGTCGACGCCGGCAAAGGCCGGCGGCTTGTCCACCACCAGCGCGATCGACTGCCTGCCGCTGCGCACCGGCAGGCGCTCGAAGTGCAGCACCGACGCCGCGCCGAAGCCCTCCTTGCCCGGCTCGGCGCTGAACACGCCGATGTCCACCGGTTCGTCCAGCGGCGCCTCGGTCTCCTGCCCCTTGCCGTCGGCATACAGCTTGCGCGCCTCGACCTCCAGCACCACGTCGTAGCGGCCGTCGGCACGCTTCGTCGCGGTCGCGGCGGTCGCCTTCAGGTCGAGCAGCGTGATCTTCTCGAACAGGTCGGTGATCAGCGCGTCGTGCTGCGGGCCGGCCTCTGCGCGCAGGATGCGCAGGAAGTCGCGGCTGTTCGGATAGGGCGCGGCCTTGAAGGCATATTGCTTCAGCATCTTCGACAGCGCCCGGTTCACCACCTCCTCGCCCACCACCTCCTTCAGCCAGTACATCGCGAGCGAGCCCTTCTGGTAGTGGATGTAGCCCTGGTTCTCGACGCGTGCCAGCGGCAACTCCTCGACCACCTCGCCGCCGCGCTGGCGCAGGTAGCGATCGAGCTCGTACTTCAGGAAGCGGCGGATCTGGTCGCGCCCGTACATCTTCTCCATCACCAGCAGCGCCGAGTACTGCGCGAAGCTCTCGACCAGCAGCTCGGCCCCCTGCTGCGAGCTCGGCACCAGCTGGTGGCCCCACCACTGGTGGCCGATCTCGTGCGCCGTCACGTAGGTCACCACGTCGATCTTCTGCGGGTCGGTCAGCCGCGCGATGAAGCCGATGTTCTCCGAGTACGGGATGGTGTTGGCGAACGACTGCGCGAAATCGGCATACGACGGGAATTCCAGGATCCGCGCCTGCCGGAACTGGTACGGCGAGAACTTGTCGCTGAACAGCTCGAGCGACAGCTTCATCGCCTGCATCATCCGGTCGATGTTGAACTCGTGGCCCGGCTGGTGGTAGACCGCCAGGTCGACGTCCTTCCAGCGGTCGCGCAGCACCGCGTAGCGCGCCGACTGGATCGAGAAGAAGTGGTTGATCGGCGCATCGGGCTTGAAGTGCACCGTGCGCCGCCCGCCGGTCGTCGTGTCGCTGACGGTGTAACCCGGCGCGATCGGGGTCTGGTCGGCGTCGGTGGTCACCGTGATGTCGGCGTCGACCCAGTCGCTGTCCTTGCGGAAGCCGTTGTCGGCGCGCCCCGACTCGTCTTCCAGCGTCGGCGGCCGCAGGTCCGGCGCCAAGCCGTGCTTGCGGCGCTTCGCGCGGTCTTTCAGCAGCCCGTCGCGCGACATGCCGATGGCCGGCGCGATCTCCGCGTTGTTCACGAAGCTGCCGTTGGCCACCAGGCGCGTCAGCGGCTGGCCGTTCGGGAAGCCGCGTTCGGCCAGCGTCGTCGCGAAGCGCAGCACCCGCGTCTCGTCCGGCTGCATCGCCGGCTCGAGCTTGTAGACGCGGTAGTGCTGCGTTGCCCACTCGCGCTGCAGCGTCGCGCCGGGGAGCTCGACGCGGTCGAGCGTCGTGCGCTCGGGCCACAGCAGGTGCAGCGTGTCGATCGGCGCGCCGCTGCGGTTGCGCAGCAGGTAGCTGCCGGTCGTCACCGCGCGCGGCTCGCGCGGGTACAGCTGCACGTCCAGCGTGACCGCGGTGATGCGCGGCTGCGGCAGCTTCTCGTAGGCCAGGAAGTCACGCTCGAACTGCGCCAGCTCGGCCTCGCGCTGCGGCTGCGTCACGTAGGCGTTCAGCACGTTGGTGTTGTAGTAGATCCAGCCGCCGCTGCCGAGCCACACGACCACCCCCAGCGCGAGCAGCGCGCCGGCGCCGCCGCGAAGGTGGCCACCGACATGGGCCAGCCGCGGGCGCAACGCGAGGTTCGCACCGCGCCGCCACAGCGCGTGCGACAGCACCGCCAGCACCAGCGCGAAGCCGCCCCAATACACCTGGAACCAGGCCTGCGCGATCCAGAAGCGCCCGAGGCCGTTCATGTCCGACAAGGGCACGTTCGGCGTGCTGCCGTAGTTGTAGAGGTTGTGTTCGAAGCCGGCCGCCGCGAGCGCGACCGAGCCGACGATGTACAGCAGCATCACGCCCCAGCCGATGAACTTCTGCGGCACCAGCACCTGCACGAACACCGCGAGCACTGCCAGCAGCAGCGCGCCGACCGTCATCGGCAGCACGAACCACAGCAAGTAGGCCGCCGGCTCGAAGCGGGTGTAGCCCTTCAGCGCCTGCACCAGCATGCCGGTCAGCATCGCGACCCCCGCGCTGGCCGTCAGCACCAGCGCAATGGCGACGATCTTCGGCAGCAGGTGCGTCCAGTCGGGCGCGGCGGTCGCGTCGACGATCTCGTGCATGCGGCGCTCGCGGTCGCGCCAGACCAGCTCGCCGGCGTAGAAGATCGCGATGATGATCGGCATCAGGCTGAAGGTGCCGGACAGCGTCTGCACCATCAGGCGCGTCACCGGGTACGAGCCGCTGCCGTACCACTCGCCGCTGAACCACAGCGCGCCGCCGGCGTTCAGCACCCCGATGCCCAGCAGCACGAAGAAGGCCGGGCTGCGGAACACGAAGGCCATGTCGAAGCGCGCGAGCCGCCACAGCTGCGCACGGCGCGTCGGCGCATCGGCGCGCGCCGTCGGCAGTGCGCCGATCGCGGTGGGCGCTGCGGCGCGGCCGGGCGCGGCCTCCTTCTCCTTCGACACCTTGGTGGCCGCCGCGCCGCGCTGCTCGAAGCGGAACAGCCTGCATGCCAGCGCGAACACCGCCAGCGCGATGCCGGACCACAGCAGCCGGTTCGCGAGCATCGGTCCCGCCATCGCCGGCAGCAGCGTGTTGCGCTCGGCGGCCGTCCAGTACTTGGTCGCGATGCTCAGCGCCGACAGTCCGAACGGGTCGAGCAGCGCCGCGAGGGCGTCGTGCTGCGGGTTGCGCAGCAGGCCGCGCATCACGAAGTACAGCACCAGCATCGCGACCGCGCAGACGTAGGTCCACATCATCGAGCGCGTCGCGGTGGCGGCCGCGAAGAACACCGCCGACACGATCAGCAGCGTCGGCAGTCCGAACGCGAACAGCGCGTACAGGTAGTGCGCGAGGTGGAACGCGCCGACCTTCTCGCCGTCGACCCATGGCATCGCGACGCCGACCGCAATGCCCAGCGGCACCGAGGCCAGCACCCCCAGCGCAACGAGGTTCGCGCCGACGAAGCGGCCGACCAGGTAGGCGCCCTTGCCGAGCCGCGTCGACCGCAGGATCGGCGCAAAGCCGGTCTCGTCGTCGCGGATCACGACGTTCGACACCATCGCGACGACCACGAACACTGCGAACAGGCTCATGATCGCCAGCGTCTGCAGGATCGCGAACGGCGAATTCAGGTGCACGTTGCCGCGGCTACCGATCTGGATCGTGTCGACCGTGACCGAGCCGAACGACAGCAGGAAGAACATCAGGCAGCCAACCCAGAAGACCGGGCTCTTCAGCTGGTATCGAACCTCGAACCGGGCGACGTGCCCCAGCATGCCGCCGTTCATGCCGCAGACTCGGTCGCCGCCACGGCGGCCTCGCGCCGATGCGCATGCAGCGTCGAGAAGTACACGTCTTCCAGCCCCGCCTCCACCGGCACGAAGCCCGCTGCCGGCGCGTCGTCGGCCAGCACGTGCACCACCGGCCGGCCGCCGCGCAGCCGGGTCGCGATCACGTCCATGCGGCTGCGCGCGTCGGCCAGGTCCTCCTTCGCGACCTCGCCCTGCCACACGCGGCCGACCATCTCGGCGATCAGCGCCTGCGGCGTGCCGCTGCGCACGATGCGCCCGCCGACCAGGATCGCCATCCGCGGGCACAGGTCGGTCACGTCGTCGACGATGTGGGTCGACAGGATCACGACGACGTTCTCTCCGATCTCGGCCAGCAGGTTGTTGAAGCGGTTGCGCTCCTCCGGGTCGAGCCCGGCGGTCGGTTCGTCGACGATGATCAGCCGCGGGTTCGCGATCAGTGCCTGCGCGATGCCGAAGCGCTGGCGCATGCCGCCCGAGAAGCCGGCGATGGCTTTCTTGCGCACGTCCCACAGGTTGACCTGCTGCAGCAGCGACTCCACCGTCTCGCGCCGTTCGCCGCGCCCGGCCACGCCCTTCAGCACGGCCAAGTGGTCGAGCATGTCGTACGCCGACACCCGCGGGTAGACGCCGAAGTCCTGCGGCAGGTAGCCCAGCACCGCGCGCAGCTTCGCCGGTTCGGCCAGCACGTCGATGCCGTCGAACGCGATGCGCCCGGCGCTCGGTTGCTGCAGCGTCGCCAGGCAGCGCATCAGCGAGGACTTGCCGGCGCCGTTCGGCCCGAGCAGCCCGAACATGCCGCGCGGGATGTCGAGCGTCACGCCGTCGAGGGCGCGGGTGCCGTTGGCATAGGTGTGCGACAGCTGGGCGATGGTCAGCATGCGGATCTCCGTCGGCTCAGAACGTCTTCGCACCGTTGACCGGCAGCAGCACCGACAGCAGCGAGCTCGTTGCGCACAGGAACAGCCGGTTGCGCTTCGGCCCGCCGAACACGACGTTGGCGACGCGTTCGGCCGTCTTCACCTTGCCGATCAGCGTGCCGTCGGGCGCGAGGCAGTGCACGCCGTCGGCCGCGCCGCACCACAGCCGGCCGGCGTCGTCGACGCGAAAGCCGTCGAACAGCCCGGCGCTGCAGGTGGCGAACACCTCGCCGCCCGACAGCCCGCCGCGCGCGGTGACGTCGAACACCCGGATGTGGCGCGGCCCGCCCGGCTGGTGGGTGGCGCCGCTGTCGACGATGTAGAGCTTCGATTCGTCGGGCGAGAACGCGAGGCCGTTCGGCCGCACGAAGTCGTCGGCAACGCGCACGCAGTCGCCGCTGCGCGGGTCGAGCCGGTAGACGTGGCAGCCGCCGGTCTCGCTGTCGCCGCGGTGGCCCTCGTAGTCGGAGTCGATGCCGTAGGCCGGGTCGGTGAACCAGATCGACTCGTCGGACTTCACGACCAGGTCGTTCGGGCTGTTCAGCCGCCGGCCCTGCACCCGGTCGACCAGCGTCGTGATGCGGCCGTCGTGCTCGGTGCGCGTGACGCTGCGCGAGCCGTGCTCGCAGGTGACCAGCCGGCCCTGGCGGTCCAGCGTGTTGCCGTTCGAGAAGTTCGACGGCGCGCGGAACACGCTGACGCGGCCGTCGGTCTCGTCCCAGCGCAGCATCCGGTCGTTCGGGATGTCGCTCCACAGCAGGTAGCGGCCGGCCGGCACGTAGACCGGCCCCTCGGCCCAGCGCAGGCCCTGGTGCAACGTCTCGACGCGGGCGCTGGTGCGCACGCAGTGGCGGAATCGCTCGTCGAGGATCTCGAAATCCGTCTCAGCCATGGTCTGCTCCCGGCAGCGCCGGCTGCCGGCCTCGACTGTAGGCGATCAAGGCTGCGGCATCATCTGCCTTCATCCCACCACGAGCCAGAAGGGCACCCCCCATGCGATTGCCACCCCTGCCCGACCACGCGATGACCCCCGCCCAGCGCGCCGCCGCCGATGAACTGATCGCCGGCCCGCGCAAGGCCGTCAAGGGCCCGTTCATCGCGCTGCTGCGCAGCCCCGAGCTGCTCGCCCATGTGCAGAAGCTGGGCGCCTTCCTGCGCTTCGGCACCTCGCTGCCGGTGCGCGTCAGCGAGTTCGCGACGCTGCTGGTCGCGCGACACTGGCGACAGCAGTTCGAATGGAAGGTGCACGTGGCGCTCGCGCTGCAGGCCGGCACCGCGCAGGCCACGATCGACGCGCTGCGCGACGGCCGCCGCCCCGACACGATGGACGCCGACGAGACGCTGGTGCACGACTTCTGCACCGAGCTGCTGGCGCAGCACGGCGTCAGCGAACCGACCTGGGCGCGCACGGTCGAGCGGTTCACCGAAGCCGGCGCGGTCGAGCTGACCGGCCTGGTCGGCTACTTCGCGATGGTGTCGATGGTGCTGAACGTCGGCCACATCCCGGCCGAGCCGGGCGGCGACATCGCCCCGCTGCCGGTGCTGCCGCCCTGAGGGCCGCTCAGCGCGGCGGCGGCCGGTCGAGCATTGCGAGCCACGGCGACGGCTGCCACCCGTCGGGGTGCGCCGGCAGGCCGTCGAACTCGCGCTGGAACAGCGCCACCAGCCAGTCGCTGAAGGCCCGCAGCTTGGCCGCCGGGTGGCGCAGGCGCGCATGCAGCAGCGTCAGCGGCAGGCTGCCGGCGCTCCAGTCGGCCAGCACCTGCACCAGGCGACGTTGCATCAGGTGGTCGACGACCACGCGCGTGCAGGGCGCCTGCACCAGGCCGAGCCCGGCGACCGCGGCGGCGATGTAGGTGTCGGCATCGTTGCAGGTCAGGCTGTGGGTGCCGCGCAGCGCGTGGTGTTCGCCGGCACGATGGAAGTCGAACGGGAACAGGTGGCCGTCGCGCGGCGAATGGAAGTTGACGACGCGGTGCTGCGCCAGGTCGTCGAGCGTGCGCGGCGTGCCGTGCGCGTCGAGGTAGGCCGGGGCCGCGCAGGTGACCACCGGCAGCCGGCCGAGCGGCCGCGCCACCAGGCGCTCGTCGTCCACCTCGCCGGCGCGCACGACGCAGTCGTAGCCCTCGGCCAGCGGGTCGACCGGGCGGTCGGAGCTGCCGAGCTCGATCACGACCTCCGGGTACCGGCGGAAGAAGTCGGGCAGTGCCGGCGCAATCACCTGCCGCCCCAATGCCGCCGGCACGTCGACCCGCAGCCGGCCCGACGGCGCGCCCGACGGATCGCGCAGGGCCCCTTCGAGCTCGCGCATCTGGCCGAGCATCGTGAGCGCACGCTGGTGGTACAGCGCGCCTTCGTCGGTCAGGCTCACGCGCCGCGTCGTGCGGATCAGCAGCCGCACGCCGAGGTGTGCCTCGAGCGCCTGGATCACCGTGGTCACGCGCGCCTTCGGCATCTGCAGCGCGAGGCCGGCCTGCGTGAAGCTGCCCAGCTCCACCACGCGGGTGAAGACTTCCATGCCGTGAAAGCGATCGATCAATGCGGGGTCCGGCGGAACGGCGCCTGCTCCGTTTTTCGTGAACCCGGGACTCTAGGCGCCTGCGCCGGCAGGCGGTCACCGCCATCGTCCAGACAGATGGCGCCGGCCTGCGGCAGATGGTCGCTGCCTCAGGTCACCCGGCTGCGGCAGTGGCGCAGCATCACCCGCACCAGCTCGTCCGCATCGATCGGCTTGGTCACGCGGTCGACCATGCCGGAGGCGATGCAGTGCTCGCGCTCTTCGGGCAGCGCGTGCGCCGTCTGGCCGATGATCGGCATGTGCGGGTACAGCGCGTGGATGCGCCGCGCGGTCTCGTAGCCGTCGATGCCCGGCATCATCACGTCGAGCAGCACCACGTCGTAGCGCGCGTCCGGCGCCGAGACGTGGGCCACCGCCAGGTGCCCGTCGCCGACGATGTCGGCCTGCGCGCCCTCGCTCTCGAGCAGGCTCTGGATCACGATCTGGTTGACGATGTTGTCCTCGGCCACCAGCACCCGCAGGCCGGTCAGCCGCTCGCGCACCGGCACGTCGACGGCCGCGGCCGGTTCGCGCTCGACGGACGACGGGCCGGCCGGCATCGCTCCGGCCAACGGCAGCCGCACGCAGAACACCGAGCCTTCGCCCGAGCGGCTGGACGCCCGGATCGAGCCCTTCATCAGCTCGACCAGCCGCTTGCTGATCGCGAGGCCGAGCCCGGTGCCGCCATAGCGCCGCGTGGTCGATGCGTCGGCCTGCTCGAACGACACGAACAAGCGCCCCACCTGCTCGGCCGACATGCCCACGCCGCTGTCGCTGACCTCGACCAGCAGCTCGCCATGGTCCACCTGCAGGCTCAGCGACACCTCGCCCGCATCGGTGAACTTCACCGCGTTCGACAGCAGGTTCAGCAGCACCTGCCCGAGCCGCAGCCCGTCGACCCGCATCAGCTCGGGCACCCGCTCGTCGACCCGCAGCTGCAGGCCGACGCCCTTGTCGGCGGCCGCCTGCCGCACCAGGTCGACCGCGCGCAGCGCGACCGGGCGCAGCGGCGTCAGCGCCTCGTCGAGCAGCAGCTTGCCGGCCTCGATCTTCGACATGTCGAGCACGTCGTTCAGGATGCCCTGCAGCAGCTTGCCGGATTCGAGGATGCGCCCGAAGCGGCTGCGCACCTCGGGCGACGACGTCAGGTCGCGAAAGCCGATCTGCGCGAAGCCGAGCACTCCGTTCAGCGGCGTGCGGATCTCGTGGCTCATGTTCGCGAGGAACAGCGACTTCGACTGGCTGGCGGCCTCGGCCCGCTCGCGCGCCGCCTGCAGCTCGCACAGCACCGCCGCGCGGTGCCGCGCCGCCCGGCACTGCGTGGCCAGCAGCGCGGCGACGCCGGCCACCAGCACGAACCAGAATGCCACCGCGATCGCCACCTCGCGCTGCCACGGCGCCATCAGCTCGCCCTGCTCCAGGCCGATCAGCACGTAGGCCGGATAGCGCCCGAGCTGGCGGTACATCACGGTGCGCAGTTGCGCGTCGATCGTGCTGCGCGTCTCGAAGCCGCCGGCGACCTGGCCGCTCGCCACCGCCTGCTGCGTCTCGGGCGAGTTCAGGCGCGCCGGCTTCTCGTCGGCGACCAGCGCCACCTCCGGCAGGCGCAGCAGCACCTCGCGGTCGGCGTTGAACACGGTGATCACGCCGCGCTCGCCGATGCGCAGCGAACGCATGATGCCGCCCAGCTCGTCGAGGTCCATGTTGAGGTACACGACGCCCGCCAGCGCACCGCCCGCATCCCGCAGCTGGTGGGCAATCGGCAGCACCCAGCGCGACGTGATGCGCGACTTCAGCGGCAGCCCGAGCACCAGCCCCGGCGTGTTGACGGCCTGCCGGAAGAAATGGCGATGCGCAACGCTGAGCGCCCGTTGCGCATCGGCCCCGGCGCCGTATTGCACCAGGCCGGCCGCATCGGCTGCGCGCAGCGCCGGCGCCTCGGGCAGGCGCTGCTGCAGCCCGATCAGCACCTCGGTGAACTGATCCGCGCGCACCGGGCCCAGGCTGCTGAGCCGCCGGTACTCCTGCGCCGCCGACTGCAGCACCAGGTCGGCCGCCTGCAATCGCGTGAAGAGGTAGCGCTCCAGGTTCAGCGTCAGGTTCTGCAGGTTGTCGGCGGCCGCCGCCTGGTGGCGCTGGTGGCTGGTCCACAGCGAGAACACGAGGAAACCCGCCACCACCGCCAGCGCGAGCGCTGCGCCGATGGCCAGGCGTCGAAACGGCTGTCGCCAGTCCTGTGCGCTCGGCTCGTCGCTCACGTCGGCTCCCTGCATCGCGGCACGCGTTGCGCCGTGCGCGCATTGCGGTGGATCGGTTATAGCCCCGTCCGGTGGTCGACGCCAACCGAAGTTCCACCCAGGCGCGGATCAGCAAGTTGGAGGATGCGCATTCCACCGCCCATCAGCCCGGCCCCTGTTGCAACGACAGCAACGCATCGACATGGGCCACGAAACGGTCGAAGTAGCCGGGCGACAGCTCGCGCATCAAGGTCAGCGAGCGGTGCACCAGGTGGTGCGAATTCAGCGGGCCGGCGTTCTCCGGCAACGCGGCCTGCGATTGCGCCAGGCGCTGATCGGCACTCAGCCGCGACCAGGTGCGCCTGAAAAACGGCAGCGTTTCCAGTTCGACGGCCGCACCAATTGCCGCCGATTTCGCGTTCGGCACCGACGACGCGCGTGGTGCGGAGCGCTGGCCGAGCTCGGCGACGAGTTCGGCCAGCGCGCTGCGCGGCGCCGGAGCGCTGGCGGCAGGCTGTCGAGCCGGGTCGTCCGGCAGGTCGGCACGGTCCGGCCTCTGGCCATGCGCCGACAGAAGCCGCGCCAACCGCTCGTCCAGCACCTGCCGCACGGCGCCGTCGTGGTTCGCGGCGCGCCGGGCCAGCGCTTCGAGGAAGCGCAAGCGCACCGGGTCGGCCTGCGGCGCCCCGCCCTCGCGCCACACCTCGAGGGCCGGATCTGGCCGCGTGCCGTCAGCCATGCGCCGCCGCCGTGGTACCGCGTGCGGGCCGCGGCGTCGGCGCCATCTCGACGCGCCGGTTCTTCGAGCGCCCCTGCGCATCGGCGTTCGGCGCCACCGGCTGCTCCGAGCCGAACGCCGCCGCAAAGATCGACGACGACGGCAGGCCCTCCTCGATCAGCGTGCGCGTCACCGTCAGCGCGCGCTGGGCCGACAGCTCCCAGTTGTCGGCGAACTGCCGGTTGCCGCCGCGCACCTGGCGATCGTCGGTGAAGCCGCTGACCATCAGCACCTCGTCGCGCGCCTGCAGGTAGGCGGCCAGCGGTGCGGCCAGGCTCTGCAGCAGCTGCCGGCCCTCGGGCTGCAGGTCGGCGGAATTGAAGGCGAACAGCACGCTGCCGCTGATGCCGATGCGCCCGTGGTCCAGCGTCACCCGGCCGGCGGCCAGCGGCCCGGCCAGCGCACGCTCCAGTGCCTGGCGGCGCTGCTCCTCGAGCTGGTGCTGCCGCACCTCGTTCTCGAGCCGGCTCGCCAGCTCGAGCTGCGCGCCGATCGCACACAGCAGGATCAACACGAAGGCGCCGAGCAGGCCGGCCATCAGGTCGCCGAACACCGCCCACACCGGTATCGACGACTCCCCGCCCACGTCGATCTCTTCCATCACCGCACCGCCACGGCCACCGGGGCCGCTGCCTTGCCGGCGAGGCGCTGCAGGTCCTCGATGATCTGCTTCTGCGACAACAGGCTCAGGTCGATGACCTCGCGCGCCTGGGCCACGTAGTACGCGAGCTGGTCGTCGCTGCGCGCCAGCGACTTGCCCAGCGCGCTGTCGATGCGCTGCAGCTGGCCCACCAGCTTGTCGTTCGATTGGCCGAACAGCTCGACGGCCAGGCCGAAGGCCTCGCCAAGGCTCGCCACTTCGACCGCGCTGCCGGTGACCTGGGCCGCGACGGCGCTCAGCTTGTCGGTCTGCGCATCGACCTGCTCGTTGAAGCGCGCACCGACGCGATCGAGCAGCGCGGCCGACGAACCGACCAGCGCATCGATCGCGCCGCGCTGTTCGGTGGCGGCGTGCTGCACGGTGTCGAGCAGGCTGCCCAGCGTGCCGAGGATGCGGGCGCGCTCGTCGAGCAGCGTGTTGTCGCGCGCGATGCTGTCGGACAGCTGGTGGCGCAGCTCGCCGATCACTTCGGCAGCGGCGCGCGGGGCTTCGGCAGCGGCCTGCAGCAGGCGGGCGATCTCGGCGGTGGTGGCCGCCGCGCGCGATTCGGCCTGGGCCGTGATGTCGTGGGCGCTGCGCTGCAGCGTCTCGCAGGCCTGCTGCTGCTGCGCGAGGCTTTGGGCGCCGGCCTGCTGCCACTCGCTGCGCAACGAGGCGGCCATCGATTCGAGGCTGTGCGTCATCGCGGCGAGGCGTTGCTGCTCATGGGTCGCCGCGGCCGATTGCAACTCGGCATGCGCCTGCGCGACCGTCTTCAGCAGCGCGGTGGAGCGCTGCTCGAAGGCCTGCGCGAATCCGTCGAGCGACGACTGCCAGGTGGTCGAGAGGGTCTGGTGCAGCGCGGCGGTCTCGCGCGCGACGCCGGCCATCGTCGCCTCGACGGCCGGGCGCATCGTCGCGCCGGCCAGGCGGGCGCTTTCCGCCAGGCTCTCTTTCAGCGTGCGGTCGACCGACGCGGCGAGCGCGGTGAACGCCGCCTCGGCCGTGCCGTGGAAGCGCTCCTGGCTGGCCAGCAGGCGGGCGTTCGATGCCTCGGCCTGCCGCTCCATCGCCTGCATCACGGCATGCAGGCCGTCGACCAGCGCCGGCATCTGCTCCACCTGGCGCTGCAGCAGCTTCAGCGATTCCTCGCGCTGGTGGACGCCCGAGAACGGACGCAGCGTGGTGGCGATCTTCGCGTCGAGCTGCTGCAAGGCCTGCACGCGTTCGCGTCGGGCCAGTGCCGACAGCAGGCCGAGCGCCGCGGAGGCGGCCACGCCGGCGATCGAGGTGCCGAAGGCGAGCCCAAGGCCCTGCACCGGCGCGACCAGCGAGGCGCGCACGGCCTGCAGGTCGGTCGAGGCGTCGAGCGCCATGCCGGTGCCGCGCAGCGTGAACACCATGCCGACGAAGGTCCCGAGCATGCCGAGCAGCACCAGCAGGCCGGCCAGGTACGGCGCCAGCGCCGGGCCGGGGAAGGCGGCGGATTCGCCTTCGATGCGGCGGCGCACCGCGTTCTGCAGCGACGCCGGCACGCCATCGAGCCATGGCCGCAGGCCGGGCAGCGGATCGGCCAGGCCGGCGACGGCCCCGGCCAGCGTGGCGGTGGCCTGCCGGAAGCGGTGCAGTTCGAGCGCGCCCATCGCGTAGAACGCACCGATCAGCGCGGTGATGGCCAGCGCCAGCGGGTTGGAGCCGACATAGCCGGCGCCGACCCAGCCGAGGGCGGCCAGGCCGGTCAGGAACACGGCGTGGGGAAGAAATCTGGTCATGGTTGGTCTGGTGACGACCCGCGAAGGGCTTCGAGGAGCCCGTCGACCGGTTGCATTCGGAGGTCCAGTTCGGCGAGCAGGATCTCGCGCATGTCCTGGCAGAAGGTGTCGCGCCAGGCGTCGGGCTGGCTGCCCTGCACGCGCGCGAAGTGTTGTTCGAGCCATGCCGGCACCGTGGCCAGCAGCGTGCGTTCGCGGGCACCGATGACCTTGTCCATCACCGCATCCACCGCGGCCAGGCGCGCCAGCGCCGGCGAGGCGGACGACAGCGATGCGCGCACCCGGCGGCGCAGCGGGGCGATGCCCGCGTCCATCGCCTGCTGCCAGCCGAGGTAGCGCTGGCGGTGCGGCGCGAAGTCGTCGCTGGTGGGATCGACGGAAGCGCCGAGCCTGGCGATCGCCTCGCGCACGCGACGGCAGTCGCGCTCGGCAGCGGCGGCGGCCGAGTTGGCAGCAGCATGCGATCCGGCCACCGCCGCCTGCGGGCCGTCCAGCGCCGATGACAGCGAGATCGCGTCCGTCCAGTCGAACCATCGGCACAGCCCGTCCGGGAAGCTGTCCTTCGGTGCCGGGACGTCGGCGTCGCCCAGCGCAGCCAGCAAGCGGATCAGCGCGGAGCCGGAAAGAGGTGTGCGGCGCGGTGCGCGCGCCAGGTTGCCAGTCAAGGTGCCAACGAAAAAACCTCGGATTTTACCGGGGTGGCCGCCCTTGGTTCGTGGGGGGTGGGAACGGGCGGCTCAGTCGCTCCAGCAGGAAGGTCGAGTTCACGGCAGTTCGAACTCATTGAGGTCCCGCCACAGGTACGAGAGGTAGGCCTCGCGCACCGCCGGCGCCCGGCAGGTCTCGAACAGTCCGCCGCATTGAGCCCTTGCCGATACGTTGGCCGCCAACCAGTCGTCCAGCGGCGCGCCGGCGGCTTGCGCGAGCAGGCCGGGCAGGAACACGATGTCCACGGCACGCAGCGCCTGTTTTTCGGCCTGTCTCGCGATCGGGCCGCCCTGGTTGCTCGACACCTCGTACCACGTCTGGTACTTCGCGGGCACCGTCCCGGACTCGGTCGGGAAGGACTGCATGCGCTGCCGCAGCGTCATCGCGTTCGCGAACGGTGGCTGGTGATCTCCGAACCAGGCGAACACGGCCGGCCTGGGTGTGTCCAGCACCGCCGCGCGGGTGAGCTTCAACTCGCGTTCGAACTCGCGCGTGCGCCACACGTAGTCGGCGACGCTCTGTGCTTCGTCGGCCGAAAACACCTTGGATGCTTCGGCGACCAGCCCCGCCGGCACGCGTTCCATGTCCACGCCATGCTCGGCGTGGTTGAAGATCGTCAGCACGAACAGGAACACCGGCTGGTCGCGCGTCCGCTCGCGTGCAAGAACCTCGCGGGCGGCGGCATGCACCAGCGCATCCGGCGTGTCGTAGCCCCCGGAGAGGCCTTGGTCCGCCGCGTCGTAGAACGCGTCGAAGCCGTAGGCGGCATAGGCCGCGCGGCCATTCATCATCCCGCCACGCGTCGGGTACAGCGCCACCGTGCGGTAGCCGGCCGCCTTCAACGACCGCACGAACGACCGGTGCGTGCCGGGTGCGATGTTGAACGGCGCGAACTCGCCCGCCGGCCCGAACGCGCTGTGCGGAACACCGGTCTGGAACGCGAACTCCGACTTCCAGGTTCCACCGCCGAAGGTGTGCACCTGCAGCGGCCCGCGTGCGACGGTCTGTTTCGTCGCGTCGAATGCGTCGAGTGCGCACAGGGCTGCCGGGCAGCCTGCGAGGGCCGCCGGGTTGAACTGGCTCTCCTGCAGGAACACGACGATGTCGGCCGGCCTGGCCCGTGCCGCGCCGGACATCAGCTGGCGGCTTTCGCGTCGGAACACGCCGGTGTCTGCGCCGCCGCCCTCCCAGCGAGGCACCATGAAGGCCGTCGCGAAGAAGGTGAGGATCGGCCGGTCGAGCTGGCCTTCTCCAATGATCCACGCGTCCCCCGCCGCGCTCAGTTGCGACGCCTTCCGCGCCACCAGGCCGCCGCTGTGCAGGACCAGGAACAGCGCCAGAACCGCCGCGGTGCCCGGAGCCGCCCAGCGCGCGGTGCGGTCGGACGGATTCGACCGCCAAGCCAGGAAGCAGGCCAGCGTCGCCAGACCCAAGGCTGCGCCGGCGTACCAGAGCAATGTCGGCTGGCTCGCCATCACATCGACGTTGTCGGCAAACTGCCGGAAGAAGAACCGGACGTCCTGCCAGGTCAGCGTGGTGCCGGCGAATTGCTCCTTCAGCGCGATACCGGTCATCAGCAGCGCGACCAGCGCGCTTCCTGCCACCGCGGCAAAGCGGGGCCGCAGCGTGAGCAAGTACGGCACCAGGCAGGCCACCAGCAAGGCGTGCGCGCCGAGATCAGCGTCCACCCACGGACCGGCGAGCGGCGGAATGGCCAGCACGATCGCATCGGAAAGCCGTCGCCGCCCCAGGTAGACCACCAGGGCCACCGCCGCCGACAGCCGCGGCGGGGTCGACTGCGGGAAATGCCACAACGATGGCCAGAAACAGGGCGCGATCAGCAGACCGACGCCGGCGAGGGCCACGCACGCCCACGCAAGGTGCCGCGCCGACGGGCGGCGGAATCGCGCCCTGGTCCGGCCACCGACAGCGTCGTTGACGACGTCATCCATCGACGTTCAAGGACCTTCTCATTTTTGTGACTTCAGCGGGGGGCGTAGATGCGAAGCAAGGTGCCGTTGTCGTAGGCGGCTGTCACGAGAACATCGAGCTTGAGGGCGTCGGCCAGGCCGCTGAACAGCGGCTTGCCACCGCCATAGGCGATGGGGCGCGTCAGGATGACATACTCATCGATCAGCCCCGCCTTCGACAAGGCCTGAGCGAACGTTGCGCCGCCCCACGCGATGATGTCGCCGCCGGGCTGCTTTTTCAGTTCAGTGATGTCCTCACGCAGGTCACCCCTTGCAATGGAGGAGTCCGGCCAGGTCGCCTCCTTCAACGTTTTCGAGAACACGACCTTGGGGATGTCGTTCATCGGCGCGGCATAGGCATCGTCGGACCGTTGCCAGAACGGCCCCATTTCCTCGTAGCTCACGCGGCCCATGATGTGGGTGCCGGCGCGACGAATGCGATCCAGTTTCCAGCGCTTGAGCTCTGCCGGTTCAGGCAAACCGCCGCTCGACATGCCTTCCGGTGCGACGACGTACCCGTCGATCGACATGGTCATGATCAAGACGACTTTTCGCACAGCGGCACCCCGATACGGTCACACGTCGATGTTCGACGCCCTCAACGCATTCGTCTCGATGAACTCCCGGCGCGGCTCCACCTCGTCGCCCATCAGCATCGTGAACACGCGGTCGGCCTCGATCGCGTCGTCGATCTGCACCTTCAGCAGCCGGCGCACGGTCGGGTCCATCGTGGTCTCCCACAGCTGCGCCGGGTTCATCTCGCCCAGCCCCTTGTAGCGCTGGCGGCCCACCGCCGATTCGGCCTGCTGGATCAGCCAGGCCATCGCCTGGCGGAAATCGCCGACCTTGGCGTCCTTCTGCTTCTCGCCCTCGCCGCGCTTCACCACCGCGTCGCTGCCGACCAGGCCCTTGAAGGTCTGGCCGGCGGTCGACAAGGCCTCGTAGTCGGCACCGTGCACGAAGTCGGCGCTGATCACGCTGCTCTTGCGGTTGCCGTGGTGCATGCGGCTGATGCGCAGGATGTGCTTGTCGGTGCGGGCATCGAACTCGGCCGTCACCTCGGCGTCGTGCAGCGCGCCCTTCAGCGCGGCCGCCGACACCTCGGCCGCCTCCAGCGTGTCGAGGTCGAGCGCCAGCCCGTTGGCCATCGCGCGCAAGGCCTCGATGTCCATCCAGCTCGACAGGCGCTCCACCACGTTGTTGGCCATCACGTACTGGCGCGCCAGCGTCTCGAGCGTCTCGCCCAGCAGCACCGTGCCGCCGACGCCGGTCTCGAGCTTCGCGTCTTTCAGCGCCACCTTCAGCAGGTAGCCGTCCAGCTCGTGCCCGTCCTTCAGGTACTGCTCTTCCTTGCCGAGCTTCACCTTGTAGAGCGGCGGCTGCGCGATGTAGATGTGGCCGCGCTCGACGATCTCCGGCATCTGCCGGTAGAAGAACGTGAGCAGCAGCGTGCGGATGTGCGCGCCGTCCACGTCCGCGTCGGTCATGATGATGATGCGGTGGTAGCGCAGCTTGTCCGGGTTGAACTCGTCCTTGCCGATGCTGGTGCCCAGCGCGGTGATCAGCGTCAGGATTTCATTGCTCGTCAGCAGCCGCTCGAAGCGCGCCCGCTCGACGTTCAGGATCTTGCCGCGCAGCGGCAGGATCGCCTGGAACTTGCGATCCCGGCCCTGCTTGGCCGAGCCGCCGGCGGAGTCGCCCTCGACGATGTAGATCTCGCACAGCGCCGGGTCCTTCTCCTGGCAATCGGCCAGCTTGCCCGGCAGCCCCATGCCGTCGAGCACGCCCTTGCGGCGTGTCATCTCGCGCGCCTTGCGGGCCGCTTCGCGCGCCCGCGCCGCCTCGACGATCTTGCCGCAGATGATCTTCGCGTCGACCGGGTTCTCGAGCAGGTAGTCGGTCAGCGCCTTGCTGACCACATCTTCCACCGGGCCGCGCACTTCGCTGGACACCAGCTTGTCCTTGGTCTGGCTGCTGAACTTCGGTTCCGGCACCTTCACGCTCAGCACGCAGCACAGGCCTTCGCGCATGTCGTCGCCGGTGACCTCGACCTTCGCCTTCTTCGCGAGCTCGTTGTCCTCGATGTACTTGTTGATGACCCGCGTCATCGCGGCGCGCAGGCCGGTCAGGTGGGTGCCGCCATCGCGCTGCGGGATGTTGTTGGTGAAGCAGAGGACGTTCTCGCTGTAGCCGTCGTTCCACTGCATCGCCACTTCGGCGGTGATGTTGGTGTTCTGGTCCGACAGCTTGTCGCCGGTGGCGTGGAAGATGTTCGGGTGCAGCACCTTCTTGCCGGTGTTGATGAAGTCGACGAAGCCCTTCACGCCGCCGGCGAAGGCGAAGTTGTCTTCCTTGTTGTTGCGCTCGTCGACCAGCCGGATCTTGACGCCGTTGTTCAGGAAGCTCAGCTCGCGCAGCCGCTTGCTGAGGATGTCGTAGTGGAAGTCGATGTTGTTGAAGATCTCGTCGTCCGGCAGGAAGTGCACCTCGGTGCCGCGCTTCTCGGTCTCGCCGGTGACCTTCATCGGGCTCACCTCGAAGCCGTCGCGCATCTCCAGCACGCGGTCTTGCGGAATGCCCTTGCGGAACTCGATGAAATGCGTCTTGCCGTCGCGCCGCACGGTGAGGCGCAGCCACTTCGACAGCGCGTTGACGCACGACACGCCGACGCCGTGCAGCCCGCCCGACACCTTGTAGCTGTTCTGGTTGAACTTGCCGCCGGCGTGCAGCTCGGTCAGCGCGATCTCGGCCGCACTGCGCTTGGGCTCGTGCTTGTCGTCCATCTTGACGCCGGTCGGGATGCCGCGGCCGTTGTCGGTGACGCTGATCGCGTTGTCGCTGTGGATGGTCACGACGATGTCGTCGCAGTAGCCGGCCAGCGCCTCGTCGATGGAGTTGTCGACCACCTCGAACACCAGGTGGTGCAGCCCGGTGCCGTCGGAGGTGTCGCCGATGTACATGCCCGGGCGCTTGCGCACGGCCTCCAGGCCTTCCAGGATCTGGATGCTGCCTTCGCCATAGGCGCTCGACACTGCATCTGCAGCCGCCTTCTTGGCGGCGCCGTCGTCGGGAGTGTTCAGGGAATCGGTCATCGCGGTGTTGAACTCATGGAATACATCGGAGGCAGGCGGCCGGCGGGCGGATCACGCCCGGGATGGTGGCCGTCGGATCAAATACGCATCGGCATCACGACGTACTTGAAGCCCGCCTGCTCGGGCACGGTGAACAGCGCGCTGGAGTTGGTGTCCTGCAGCTCCAGCTTCACCATCTCGACGCTCATGTTGGCCAGCGCGTCCATCAGGTAGGTGACGTTGAAGCCGATCTCGATCGCGTCGCCGTCGTAGTCGACCTCGAGTTCTTCCTTGGCCTCTTCCTGCTCGGCATTGCTCGACGCGATGCGCAGCACGCCGGGTTCGATGTTGACGCGCACACCCTTGAACTTCTCGCTGGTCAGGATCGCGGCGCGCTGCAGGCTGGCCAGCAGCGGCGCGCGCCCGAGCGTCACGTGGTTCTTGTGGTTCTTCGGGATCACCCGGTTGTAGTCGGGGAACTTGCCCTCGACCAGCTTGGTGACGAACTCCATGCCGCTGAAGCTGAACTTCGCCTGGTTGCCGGCGAAGCGCATCTCGATCGGGGCGTTGTCCTTCTCGTCCTTGCCGTCCTTGTCGTCTTTGCCGTCCTTCAGCAACCGCTGCAGTTCGAGCACGGTCTTGCGCGGCAGGATGACTTCCTGCTTCGGGATCTCGACGTCGAGGTTGGCCTGCGCCAGCGCCAGCCGATGGCCGTCGGTCGCGACCAGCGTCAGGCTCTTGCCTTCGGCGACGAACAGGATGCCGTTGAGGTAGTAGCGGATGTCGTGCACCGCCATCGCGAAGTGCACCTGGTTGATCAGCGTCTTCAGCGTCTTCTGCGGCACGCTGAAGACCGGGCCGAAGTCGGCCGCTTCCTGCACCAGCGGGAAATCGTCGGCCGGCAGCGTCTGCAGCGTGAAGCGGCTCTTGCCGCCTTGCAGCGTCAGCTTGTTCTGCGCCGCGCTCAGCGTGACGGTCTGGTCGGCCGGCAGCGAGCGGAGGATGTCGATCAGCTTGCGCGCACCGACGGTGGTCGCGAAGTTGCTCGCGTCGCCGTCGAACTCGGCGGTGGTGCGCACCTGGATCTCCAGGTCGCTGCTGGTCAGTTCGACCTGGCTGCCGGTCTTGCGGATCAGCACGTTGGCCAGGATGGGCAAGGTGTGCCGACGCTCGACGATGCCGGAGACGGCCTGCAGGGCTCCCAACACTTTTTCTTGCGCTGCCTTCAAGACAATCATGTCAACCTCTTAAATTAGTCGTCTTAGTAGAGGATCGCGTTCCTTGTGGAGAACGCCATTTTCCCCTTTTCCATCAACCGCTTACAGACCTCGAAACCCTGTGTGCAGTGGCCCCTGAACCGCGGGACTCGCACCCAACAACTTTCTCGAACCTTCTCGGCCTGTGGACATCTCGGGTGTTGTTCGAGAGTTGTCCCCAGGCTTGTGCTTTGACATCCCGGCGCATTGGTGTAGCAGTGGTGCTCAGCCTTTCAACGTCTGTTCCAGCACGTGCAGTTGCTGGTTCAACTCGGTGTTCTTCTGGCGCTCGCCGGCGATCTTGCGCACCGCGTGCAGCACCGTCGTGTGGTCGCGCCCGCCGAACAGCTCGCCGATCTCGGGCAGGCTCTTCTGCGTCATTTCCTTGGCCAGGTACATCGCGATCTGGCGCGGCCGCGCGATGCTGGCCGGGCGCTTCTTGCTGTACATGTCGGCGACCTTGATCTTGTAGAAGTCGGCCACCGTCTTCTGGATGTTCTCGACGCCGACCTGGCGGTTCTGGATCGACAGCAGGTCCTTCAGCGCCTCGCGGGCCAGCTGGATGTTGATGTCCTTGTGCGAGAAGCGCGAGTACGCCAGGATCTTGCGCAGCGCCCCTTCGAGTTCGCGCACGTTGGCCCGCACGTTCTTCGCGACGAAGAAGGCCACGTCCTCCGGCATCGCGGTGCCTTCGGCATCCGATTTGCGCATCAGGATCGCCACCCGCATCTCGAGTTCCGGCGGTTCGATCGCGACCGTCAGGCCGGCGTCGAAGCGTGAGGTCAGCCGCTCGTCGATGTCCACCAGCCCCTTCGGGTAGGTGTCGCTGGTCATGATGATGTGGGCCCGCTTGGCCAGCAGCGCCTCGAAGGCGTTGAAGAACTCCTCCTGCGTGCGCTCCTTGCCGGCGAAGAACTGCACGTCGTCGATCAGCAGCAGGTCCAGCGAGTGGTACTTGGCCTTCAGCTCGTCGAAGGTCTTGCGCTGGTAGTTCTTGACGACGTCGGTGATGAACTGCTCGGCATGCAGGTAGAGCACGCGGGCGTCGGTGCGGTCGGCCAGCAGCGCGTTGCCGACGGCGTGCACCAGGTGGGTCTTGCCGAGGCCGACGCCGCCGTAGATGAAGAGCGGGTTGTACATCTGCCCGGGCGCGCCGGCCACGTGCAGCGCCGCGGTGCGGGCCATCTGGTTCGCGCGGCCGGCCACCAGCGAGCCGAAGGTCAGCGCGGGGTTCAGGCGGTGGCGCGGCAGTGCGGCGTTCGCGGCAGACGGGCTGCGCGGCACGGCCACCGCGGGCGCGCCCACGGTGGCGACATCGCCACCGTCGCCACCGGCCGGCCGTGCCGGCCCGAGCGCGCGGGCGATCGGCACCGGGCCGTCGCTGCGGAAGCCGCCGATCGGCGCCGGGTTGTCGCGCGGCGCGAGCATCAGGTCGAGCCGCACCGGCTTGCCGGCGAGCTCGCTCAGCACGGCCTCGATGCGGCCGGCGTATTGGTTGCGGATCCAGTCGAGCTTGAACCGATTGGGCACACGCAGTGATGCCACCGCGCCGGAGATGCCTTGGTCGGTGACGTCGGCAGCGGGCAGCGGGCGGATCCAGGTGTTGAATTGTTGTTCGGGCAGTTCGGCTGCCAAACGCTCGCAGCCGCGCTGCCAGAGATCAGCGCTCATGTTGTGGAAAAGTTCTTCTCGGAGCGGCCGGATTCTACGGTGCAACCGGGCCGCCGGGCGGGGTTATCCACAGTCTTGTGCAGCGGGATGCAACCGCCGCGCGGGCGCATGCTGCCGTGCAAGTCTTTGACTAGACTGGGGGTTTTTGGTGTAATAGTGGGTTTCCCGAAGGCCCGGCTGTTGTGACTCTTGTTGATCAAGGTGATTGATCAAGGCGAACAGAATGCAGGGTCGAGTCACATGCTCCATTCATTGGCACTCCACATTGGCACTCGATTCGTTGAGTTCGCGTTGAGTTCGCCGCCATGAGCGTGCAGTGTGGCTTGGGGCCCCCCGTTTTGCAGGACTGATCAACATGAAACGCACCTATCAAGCTTCGAAGACCCGCCGCGCCCGCACCCACGGTTTCCTGGTTCGCATGAAGACCCGCGGCGGCCGTGCCGTCATCAACGCGCGCCGCGCCAAGGGCCGCAAGCGCCTGGCCGTCTGAGGCCGGTTGCAGTAGCCGCAGTCACTGCATCCACGGGCACCCCCGCTCCGGCGTCGGGTGTGCCAAGCGCCCACCGTGGCGCCCAGGGCGGCACGATGATCGGGCGAATCGTTCAATCGGTTGACTTCGAGCGCGTGCTCGCGGCGCCCACCCGGGCCCGCAGCGCGCATTTCGCCGTGCATTTCCTGGCCGCCCGGCCTGCCGTCAAAGTGGCTGCTGTCCGACACGCTGCCCACAAGTTGTCAACAGGCGAGGCACCCATTCAGGGCGCCGCTGTGGATGACTTGCCCGAAGGCGCCTGCTGGCTCGGCGCGGTGGTGCCGAAACGGCATGCCAGGCGGGCCGTCACGCGCAACCTGCTGAAGCGCCAGATCCGGCGTGTCGTGCATGCGCAGGCCGGCTTGCCGAGCGGCCTGTGGGTGATCCGGCTGCGCAGCCCGTTCGACCGCAAGCTGTTTCCAAGCGCGGCGTCCGACGCGCTGCGCACGGTGGCCGGCAATGAACTGCTGGCGGTGATGGCGAAAGCTGCCCGGACGGGAGCCTGACGATGGGGCGGTGGGTCGAATCGTTGAAGTCCGCGCCGCAACGCCTGCTGATGACGCTGGTGCGCGGCTACCGCTTCTTCCTGAGCCCGTGGCTCGGCAGCGCCTGCCGGTTCGAGCCGACCTGCTCGGTCTATTCGCTGCAGGCCCTGGAGCGGCATGGCGCGATCGGCGGCAGCTACCTGACGCTGCACCGGCTGGCGCGTTGCCACCCGTGGTGCAATGGCGGCCACGACCCGGTGCCCGACACGCTGGGCGGCCTGTTCACCCGGCTTGAGGCCGGGCGTTCCGGCCCCATGTCCGACCCGGCGCCAGCCGCTCATCCGGCGCCCCGCATTCCCTCCCCCCTTTCCCGCGAAGAGACTCTTCCATGACCGATATGCGCCGCACCCTGCTGTGGGTGGTGTTCTCGATGTCGCTCGTCCTGATCTGGGACGCCTGGAGCCGGCACAACGGTCAACCGTCGTTGTTCGGACCGCAGCCGGTGACGACGGCGCCGGTCGCCGCGGCGGGTCCGGGCAGCGCGCCGGCGGGCGTGCCAACGGCCACCCCCGGCTCGACCACGACGGCGGCCACCGCGGTCCCTGCCGCGCCGGCCGCGTCGGCGGTGGTCTCCGAGCGGGTCGTCATCCAGACCGACCTGGTGAAGGCGACGCTCGACAGCAAGGGCGGCACGCTGGCCCGCGTCGAGCTGCTGACGCAGCACGAGCAGCTGCAGCAGGACCTGTGGCAGAAGGTGCAGGAGCTGCTCGGTCTCGCGCCGCGCCATGACGAGCAGTTCCAGAAGAAGAACGTCGTCGTGCTCGACGAGTCGGCGCAGCGCCTGTACGTGGCGCAGAGCGGCCTGATCCCGGCCGCGGGCGGCAGCGGCCTGCCGAACCACCTGACGGTGATGAGCCTGGTGCCCGGCGAACGCACGCTGAAGGACGGCAGCAACGAGCTGCAGGTGCGCTTCGAATCGCCGGTGGTCAACGGCGTCAAGCTGGTGAAGACCTACACCTTCAAGCGCGGCGACTACGTGATCGCCGTGCACAACGAGATCACCAACGCGTCGGGCGCGCCGGTCAACGCGCGGCTGTACCTGCAGCTGGTGCGCGACGGCAACGACGGCACCGGCGGCTCGAGCTTCTACTCCACCTTCACCGGCCCGGCGATCTACGAGGAAAGCAAGCACTTCACGAAGGTCGACTTCAAGAGCATCGAGAAGCGTGGCGCCCACGACGCCCCCGACCACGTCACGACGGCCGACAGCGGCTGGGTCGCGATGGTGCAGCACTACTTCACGTCCGCCTGGCTGATCGACAAGGCCGACGGCGCGAAGCAGCCGCGCGAGTACTTCACCGGCAAGGCCGATGTCACGAACGACGTGACCGGCGGCCCGGCGCACGTCTACCAGGTCGGCATGACCGTGCCACTGGGCGACATCGCACCGAACGCCACGAAGACCTTCGACGCGCAGCTCTTCGTCGGCCCGCAGGAAGAGCACAAGCTCGCCGCGCTGGCGCCCGGCCTCGAGCTGGTGAAGGACTACGGCTACTTCAAGATCCTGGCCGAGCCGCTGTTCTGGATCCTGACGCAGCTGCACAAGCTGATCGGCAACTGGGGCTGGTCCATCATCGCGCTGGTCGTGCTGCTGAAGATCGCGTTCTACTGGCTCAACGCCAGCGCCTACCGCTCGATGGCCAAGATGAAGGCCATCAACCCGAAGGTGATGGAGCTGCGCGAGCGCCTGAAGGACAAGCCGCAGCAGATGCAGCAGGAGATGATGCGCATCTACCGCGAGGAGAAGGTCAACCCGATCGGCGGCTGCCTGCCGATCATTGCGCAGATGCCGTTCTTCATCGCGCTGTACTGGGTGCTGCTGTCGACGGTGGAAATGCGCAACGCACCGTGGATCGGCTGGATCACCGACCTGTCGGCCAAGGACCCGTACTTCATCCTGCCGCTGCTGATGACGGCTTCGAGCCTGCTGCAGACCTGGCTGAACCCGACGCCGCCGGATCCGGTGCAGGCCAAGATGATGTGGATCATGCCGCTGGTGTTCTCGGTGATGTTCTTCTTCTTCCCGGCCGGCCTGGTGCTGTACTGGCTGACGAACAACATCCTGTCGATCGCGCAGCAGTGGCTGATCAACAAGCAGCTGGGCGTGCTCGGCAAGTAGCGGTCTGACAGCGCCCCGCGCTTGCGGCCCCCCAAGCGGGGGCTTGCCGCCAGACCCGGGCGGCGCGACCATGCAGCCATGGAACGCCGGCACCGTGCCGGCGCTCCAACCGGTTCAATGCGGGGCAGACCCGCTGCCGTGAACGGCAGCGGCTCGGGAGGATGATTCGGTTCGCAGCATGCTGCACCGGCGCTTCCCCCCGCGCCATCTTCAACCCGGGCCACGCCGCGAGCGTCGCCCGGGTTGGTCGTTTCTGATCCGGGACAATCGCTGCCATGCTGCCGCGCCACCACGACCCCGTCATTGCGATCACCACCGCGCCCGGCCGTGGCGCCGTCGGCATCGTGCGGGCCTCGGGCCGCGACCTGAAGCCGCTGGTCGAGGCGCTGTTCGCCCGCAGCCTGGTCCCGCGTCATGCCACCTACCTGCCCTTCACCGATGCGCAGGGCCAGGCGATCGATCGCGGGCTGGCGCTGTACTTTCCGGCGCCGCATTCCTACACCGGCGAAGACGTGCTCGAACTGCAGGCGCATGGCGGCCCGGTCGTGCTGCAGCTGCTGCTCGCGCGCTGCCTCGAAGCCGGGCGAGCGATGGGGCTGCGGCTGGCCGAGCCGGGCGAGTTCACCGAGCGGGCCTACCTGAATGACAAGCTCGACCTGGCGCAGGCCGAGGCGGTCAGCGACCTGATCGACGCCAGCACCGAAGCCGCGGCCCGATCGGCCAGCCGTTCGTTGAGCGGTGCGTTCTCCGACGAGGTGCATGCGCTGCGCGACCGGCTGGTCTCGTTGCGCATGCTGGTCGAGGCGACGCTGGATTTCCCCGAAGAAGAGATCGACTTCCTGCAGAAGGCCGACGCGCTCGGCCGGCTGCGCACGATCGCCGCCGACGTGGCCGGCGTGCTCGGCCGCGCACGCCAGGGCGCGCTGCTGCGCGAAGGCATGCAGATCGTGCTGGCCGGGCAACCGAACGTCGGCAAGAGTTCGCTGCTGAACGCGCTGGCCGGTGCCGAGCTGGCGATCGTCACGCCGGTCCCCGGCACCACGCGCGACAAGGTCAGCGAGACGATCCAGATCGACGGCGTGCCGGTGCATGTGATCGACACCGCCGGCTTGCGCGATGCGGGCGACGAGGTCGAGCGCATCGGCATCGCGCGCAGCTGGGAAGCGATCGAGCGGGCCGACGCGGTGTTGTTCCTGCACGACCTGACGCGGCGCGGCGAGCCGGCGTACGACGCGGCGGAGGCCGGGATTGCGGCCAGGCTGCCGCAATGGCAGACACGGTCCCAGCGCGATGGCGAGCGCATCGTGCACGTCTACAGCAAGAGCGACCTCGCGACGATGCCGGGCCTGCCCGACGACGGCGGCCACCACCTCGCGCTGTCGGCCCGCACCGGCGCCGGGCTGGACGCGCTGCGCCGCCTGCTGCTGCAACTGGCCGGCTGGCATGCCTCGCCCGACGGGCTGTTCATCGCGCGGGCCCGCCATGTCGACGCGCTGCGCCAGACCGCGGAGCACCTGGCGCTGGCACTGGAACTCGCGACCTCGCCCGACCCGGCACTGGACCTGCTGGCCGAAGAACTGCGGCTGGCGCAGACGGCCCTGTCGCAGATCACCGGCGAGTTCACATCGGATGACCTGCTCGGCGAAATCTTCAGCCGCTTCTGCATCGGCAAGTAGCACTTTTTGTCACACGGCCACCGACAGACGGGCCCGCGACGGGGACCGACGGGCACAAGTTTTGCCTCGCGCGGTTGTGGTGCCCGTCACACACGCTGATAATCGCGTCACTTTCACGCACTTGCCTCGCAAGTCCGCGTCATATCACGAAGAGGACACGATGGAACTGCAGCAGTTGGTACAGGCGATTCAGACGTTGAATGCGGAAGACGCCTTTCGCGCCCGTTTGACGCCCGACCAGTGGCGCGTCATCGGCCCGTACCTCACGCGCCACGACATACGCGCCGGCGACCTGCTGATCAAGCAAGGCGATGCTGACCGCAGCATGTACTTCCTTGGCCAGGGCTCGCTGCAGGTGTTCGTGACCGGCGGCCCGCCCGGCAGCAACCGCATCGCGATCCTGCGCGCGGGATCGGTGGTCGGTGAACCGGCGCTGTTCCTGGACAGCCCGCGCATGGCCAACGTGGAGGCGATGACGCCGTGCATCGTCTGGGCGCTGCGTGGTCCGCGCCTTGAAGAGCTGGCCCAGCGCACGCCGGCCCTCGCGCTCGAACTGATCCGGGCCGCCGGCTCGGTGATGGCGCTGCGCATGCGCGCCAACATCTCGCGCCAGACGCCGGTGACCTGAACTCCGACTGCCGGCCGCTCAATGGCCGGAAAAGTCCACCAGCGTGAACAGCGGCAACCCCGCTTCGCGCAACCGCTGCGAGCCGTGCAGTTCCGGCAGGTCGACGATCGCCGCGCCTTCGATCACCACCGCGCCCAGCCGCTGCAGCAGCCGCATGCCGGCCATCATCGTGCCGCCGGTGGCGATCAGGTCGTCGACCAGCACGATGCGGTCGCCCGGCTTCACCGCATCGGTGTGCATCTCGACCGTCGCCGAGCCGTATTCGAGTTCGTAGGTTTCCTGCACCGTCGTGAACGGCAGCTTGCCCTTCTTGCGGATCGGGATGAAGCCGACGTTGAGCTCGTAGGCCAGCACCGAGCCGATGATGAAGCCGCGCGCGTCGAGCCCGGCGATTGCGGTCGGCCGCACGTCGAAGTAGCGGTGCACGAACTCGTCGATCAGGATGCGGAAGGTGCGCGGGTCGGCCAGCAGCGGCGTGATGTCGCGGAACTGCACGCCCGGCTCCGGCCAGTCGGGCACGGTGCGGATGCTGCGCTTGATGGTGTCGCGCGCCGATTCCTGGAGAGGGGTGTCTGCGTTCATGGGATTCGCCGTCGGGAACGGGCGCCATTGTGAACCCGTCGGGGCGGTTCACCGCCCTGGCCGACGGAAGACGGCTCAGCGCCCGAGCAGCTTGCTTTCCGCCAGCGCCAGCGGCTCGGGCAAGCCCGACAGCACCAGCGTGTCGCTGCCGGCCAGCACCAGCGCCTCGTGCGGCTTCGTCACCGCGCCCGACGCGCGGCGCACCGACACCACCGTGACGCCGACCGCATGCAGCGCCAGCGCCGACAGCGGCTGGCCGACCCAGGTCGCCGCCGGCGGCAGGCTGACACTGAGCAGCCGCGCCTGCTGCAGCTCGTCGACGGTGTCGTCGTCGGCGCCGTGGAAATAGCCGCGCAGCAGCCCGTAGCGCGCGTCGCGCTGGTCCTGCACGACCCGGATCACGCGCCGCATCGGCACGCCGACCAGCGCCAGCGCATGGCTCGCGAGCATCAGCGAGCCCTCGATCGCCTCCGGAACCACCTCGGTCGCGCCGGCGGCCTGCAGCCGCTCGATGTCGCTGTCGTCGAGCGTGCGCACGATCACCGGCACCGTCGGTGCATGCGCCTGCACCAGGTGCAGGATCTTCATCGCCGACGGCGTGTCGTGGTAGCTGACGACGACCGCGCTCGCGCGCGCCAGCCCGGCCGCCATCAGGCTCTGCAGCCGCGCGGCGTCGCCGAACACCACGCTCTGCCCGGCCGCCGCGGCCTGGCGCACGCGGTCGGGGTCGAGGTCGAGCGCCATGTACGGGATGTGCTCGCCGTCGAGGATGCGCGCCAGGCTCTGCCCGCTGCGGCCGTAGCCGGCGATGATCACGTGCGCCTCGGTGTTGATCGCGCGCTTCGCGATGCTGGTCATCGCGACCGACTGCATCAGCCAGTCGCTCGAACTCAGCCGCATCACGATGCGGTTGCTGTACATGATGATGAACGGCGTGGCCAGCATGCTGAGCACCATGCTGGCCAGCACCGGGCTCTGCAGGTGGGCCGGGATCAGGTGCTCCTGCGTGGCCAGCGTCAGCAGCACGAAGCCGAACTCGCCGGCCTGCGCGAGGTACAGGCCGGTGCGCAGCGCGACGCCCGGGGCCGCGCCCGCCAGCCGCGCCAGCAGCGTCACCAGCGCGAACTTGAACAGCACCGGCAGCACCGTCATCACCAGCACCAGCGGCCATTGCCGCAGCACGATCTCGACGTCGAGCTTCATGCCGATGGTGATGAAGAACAGCCCGAGCAGCACGTCATGGAACGGGCGGATGTCGGTCTCGACCTGGTGCTTGTACTCGGTCTCGGCGATCAGCATGCCGGCCACGAAGGCGCCGAGCGCCAGCGACAACCCGGCGTGCTCGGTCAACCAGGCCAGGCCCAGCGTGACCAGCAGCAGGTTCAGGATGAACAGCTCCTCGCTCTTGCGGCGGGCCACCAGCGTCAGCCACCAGCGCATCACGCGCTGCCCGCCGACCAGCAGCACGGTGAGCAGGGCCACCGCCTTCAGCGCGGCCCAGGCCAGCGCGGGGCCGAGCGTGTCGGGCGACGAACCGAGCGCCGGGATCAGCACCAGGAACGGCACCACGGCGAGGTCCTGGAACAGCAGCACGCCCATCACGCGCCGGCCGTGCTCGCTTTCCAGCTCGAGCCGCTCGGCCATCAGCTTGACGACGATCGCGGTGCTGCTCATCGCGAGCGCCCCGCCGAGCGCGAACGCGCTTTGCCACGGCAAGCCCCAGCCGCGGCCGAGCTGCGCCAGGCCCCAGCCGAGCAGCGCATTGCCGGCCAGCGCGGCCAGCACCGTCATCGCCACCTGGCTGAGCCCGAGGCCGAACACCAGCCGGCGCATGCTGTTGAGCTTCGGCAGGTTGAATTCGAGCCCGATCACGAACATCAGGAACACCACGCCGAACTCGGCCAGGTAGGTCATGCCGGCCGAATCCTTGGCCAGACCCAGGGCATTCGGGCCGATCAGCACGCCGACCGTCAAATAGCCGAGCATCGGCGGCAACTTCAGCGAACGGCATGCCACCACGCCCGCGACGGCGGCGACGAGATACAGCAGGACGAGTTCGAGAGTGGATGCCATGGAAAACGCCAACGCAACGTGCGTGCCTACAATCGCCGGATCCTATCGGACCGAAGCTGCCTCCGTGCCCTTGACCGCCCCTCCCGCCGTTTCTTTTGATGCCGAACGCGTGCTGAAGCTGGCGCGCGAGACCTTCGACATCGAAGCCCGCGCGCTGCTGGCGCTGCAGGCACGCCAGGGCGACAGCTTCGTCGACGCGGTGCGGGCGATGCTGCAATGCAGCGGCCGCGTGGTCGTGATGGGCATGGGCAAGAGCGGGCATGTCGGCCGCAAGGTCGCGGCGACGCTGGCCTCCACCGGCACGCCGGCGCTGTTCGTGCACCCGGCCGAGGCGAGCCATGGCGACCTCGGCATGGTCACCCCCGGCGACGTGGTGCTCGCGATCTCGAACTCCGGCGAGAGCGACGAACTCGCGGCGATCCTGCCGGCGCTCAAGCGCCTGGGCGTCACGCTGGTGGCGATGACCGGCCGGCCCGACTCCAGCCTGGCCAGCCATGCCGACATCACCATCAGCAGCGCGGTCGACCAGGAAGCCTGCCCGCTGAACCTGGCGCCGACCACCAGCACCATCGCGCAGATGGCGGTCGGCGACGCGCTGGCGGTCGCGCTGCTCGACGCGCGCGGCTTCCGCGAAGAAGACTTCGCGCGCTCGCACCCCGGCGGCAGCCTCGGCCGCAAGCTGCTGACCCATGTGCGCGACGTGATGCGCAGCGGCGACGACGTGCCGCAGGTGCCGCCGTCGACGCCCTTCGTCGACACCATGCGCGAGATGACGCGCAAGGGCCTGGGCGCCACCGCGGTGCTCGGCGAGCGCGGCGAGATCCTCGGCATCTTCACCGACGGCGACCTGCGTCGGCTCGTCGAGCAGGGCCGCGACCTGCGCGCACTGACCGCGGCCGACGTGATGCACCGCAGCCCGCGGCGCGTGCGCAGCGATGCGCTCGCGGTCGACGCGGCCGACCTGATGGAGCTGCACCGCATCACCGTGCTGCTGGTGGTCGACGCCGACGACCGGCTGGTCGGCGTCATCAACACCAACGACCTGATGCGCGCGAAGGTGATCTGATGGCCCTGGACGACATCACCCCGGTGCTGGGCTTCGCGCCCGAGCTGCTGCTGCGGGCGCAGGACATCCGCGCCGCGATCTTCGACGTCGACGGCGTGCTGACCGACGGCCGCATCTACATCAGCGAGCGCGGCGAGGAGTTCAAGGCCTTCAACACGCTCGACGGCCACGGGCTGAAGCTGCTGGCGCAGGGCGGCATCGCGCCGATCGTCATCACCGGCCGCGACTCGCCGGCGGTGCGCCGCCGCGTCAACGACCTCGGCATCGCGCACGCGGTGTACGGCGTGCACGACAAGCTGGCCGCCGCGCAGCACCTGATGGACACGCTGGGCATCGGCTGGGAGGCGATGGCCGCGATCGGCGACGACTGGCCCGACCTGCCGCTGCTCGCGCGCGCCGCGCTGGCCTGTGCGCCGGCCAACGGCCACGTCGAGGTGCGTGCGATTGCGCACCACGTCACCGCGGCGGCCGGCGGACACGGCGCCGCGCGCGAGTTCTGCGACCTGCTGCTGAGCGCGACCGGCCGTTATGCCGCGCTGCTGCGCGGACACCTCGTCACGCTCGATGGCGGAAGCTGACACGGCGACCCCCGCCAGCCGGCCCGGCACGCTGGCACCGGCCGCGGCGCGGCCGGGCGGCCGGCGCACGCCGCAGCCGCTGCGCTGGCGGCTCGTCGAGCTGCTGTCGTCCTACCTGCCGCTGCTGCTGATGGGCGTGCTCGCGATGGGCACCTGGTGGCTGGTCAAGAACACCCCGCTGTCCGACGACCCGCGCACCGCCGCGCCGCTGCGCCACGTGCCCGACTACGAGATGCGCCATTTCGCGCTGCAGCGCTTCACGCCGCAGGGCCAGCTGCGCGCGCAGATCGAGGGCGACGTGCTGCGCCACTACCCCGACACCGACACCGTCGAGATCGACAACGTGCGGCTGCGCGCCGTCGGGCCCGACGGCCGCGTGCTGCATGCCACCGCGCGCCAGGCCATCGCGAACGGCGACGCCACCGAGGTGCAGCTGGTCGGCCAGGCCGAGATCGTCCGCGACGGCGTCGACGGCGGCCCGCCGATCGACTTCCGCAGCGAGTTCCTGCACGCCTTCATCGACACCGAGCGCATCCGCTCGCACCTGCCGGTCACCGTGACCCAGGGCGGCACCGAGCTGCGCGCCGACAGCATGGACTACAGCCACCTCGACCGGGTGATCAAGTTCGGCGGACGCATGCGGGCCGTCTTCAGCCCGCGGGACGCGAAATGAACGCTGTGGAAAAGAGCGAGGGCCGCCTCGTCTTCATCACCGGCGCCTCCAGCGGCATCGGCCAGGCGCTCGCGCTGCGCTTCCACCAGGCCGGCTACCGGCTGGCGCTGGTCGCGCGCCGCACCGACGAGGTCCGCCGGTGGGCCGACGCGCAGCGGCTCGATGCGGCGCGCTTCGCGGTGTATGCCGCCGACGTGCGCGACATCGACGCGATCACCGCGGTCGGCCGCGCCTGCATTGCGGCGCAGGGGCTGCCCGACGTGGTGATCGCGAACGCCGGCATCAGCGTCGGCATCGACACCGCGGTGTTCGACGACCTGGCGGTGATGCGCGCCACCTATGAGACCAACAACCTCGGGATGGCCGCCACCTTCCAGCCGTTCGTCGCCGCGATGCGGGCGCGGCGCAGCGGCGCGCTGGTCGGCATCGCGAGCGTGGCCGGCATCCGCGGGCTGCCCGGCCATGGCGCCTACTGCTCCAGCAAGGCGGCGGTGATCGCCTACTGCGAGAGCCTGCGCGGCGAGCTGCGGCCCGACGGCGTCAAGGTCGTCACGCTCGGCCCGGGCTACATCGACACGCCGCTGACGCGCGAGAACCGCTACGGCATGCCGTTCCTGATGCAGCCCGAGGTGTTCGCCGACCGGGCCTTCCGCGCGATCGAGGCCGGCGTGACCTACCGGGTGATTCCGTGGCAGATGGGCGTGGTCGCAAAACTGCTGCGCGCGCTGCCGAACTGGCTCTACGACCTGGCGCTGGCCGGGCGGCCGCGCAAGAAACGCCAGGGCGAGTGAGGGCCGCGGATTTCGTGGCGACGGGTTCACCCCGTCGGGCGCCGTCGCGCGTATCAGCCTCCACCTGAACTTCGTGTGAGACGCCCGATGCGCCGCTTCGTACCCGTGTTGACCTTGTCCCTTGTCGTGAGCACCCTGGCCGCCTGCGGGCGTGGCGGGCCGATGTCCGCCGAGACGGCCTTGCTGGCGCAGGCGCCCGCCGCGGCACCCGTGGCCGAGTTCGCGAAGCGGCGCGCCGCCCCCGAACAACCGCAGGCCGAGCGGGCCGCCGCCGACGGCGCCGCCGAAGCCCGGCGCTACGTCGCGGTGCGACACACGTTGCAGATCTTCACCGCGGCCGACGGTGTCGAGGCCGCCTGGCGCGAGGCGACCGAAGCCTGTGCCGCCGCCGGTTGCGAGGTGCTGAATGCCGAGCTCGAGCGCAACGACGAACGCCGCCCGGCGACCGCGACGCTCGAAGCCCGCGTGCCGCCGCAGCAGCTCGACGCCTTCCTGAAGCGCCTGGGCAGCCTCGGCCGCACCGGCCTCAACGCCCGCACCGCCGAGGACAAGACCGACACCGTGCTCGACACCGAGGCACGGCTGAAGAACCAGACCGCGTTCCGCGACCACCTGCGGGTGCTGATGGCGACGCCCGGCGCGAAGCTGAAGGACCTGATCGAGGTCGAGCGCGAGCTGGTCCAGGTGCAGAGCGAGCTCGACAGCCTGGCCTCGCAGCGCAAGGTGCTGGCCAACGAGACCGACAAGGTGCACGTGTCGATCAGCTTCCGGGCGCAGCCCTCGGTCCTCGAGACCGGCATGTGGGAGCCGGTCACCGACGCGCTGCGCGGCGCCGGCCATGTCGTCGCGACGAGCGTCGGCATGCTGATCACCGCGGCGGTCGGGCTGTTGCCGTGGGTCGTCGCGCTGGGGCTCGCCGGCTGGGGCGTGCGCGCGCTGTGGCGCCGCCGGGCCCGCCGGCGCGGCTGAGCGCGGCCATGAAAAAAGCGGTGAGCGCTTTCGCACTCACCGCTTTTCGTCAGAGCTTGATCGGTCGTGTGGACTGATCAGTAGCCGCCACGGCCACCGCCGCCGCCACCACCACCGTAGCCACCACCGCCGCCGGAGCGGCCG
>Ga0209050_1000718_pt1 | contig 48528 bp, 44 predicted proteins | sample Araplavi_mTSA_r2_FD_184276 | JGI IMG/M metagenome (GOLD analysis project Ga0209050, IMG submission 184276) | Arabidopsis root microbial communities from North Carolina, USA - plate scrape MF_Cvi_mTSA_r2 (SPAdes) (version 2) | ecosystem: Host-associated > Plants > Roots > Endosphere | place: USA... | reverse complement strand
GCGCGCTCGCACAGGCGGCGGAACGCCAGCAGGTCGGGTTCGCTGATCTTGCCGCCGTCGACCAGGTTGCTCAGGTTGAAGCGCGCCTGCAGGTCGGTGATGCCGCCGGACAGGAAGGCGTCGGGCGCGTCGTCGGTGTTGTCCTTGTCGGCGGCCAGAAAGGTCGACAGCCGCGCTTCCTCGAGCGGCACCGCCCACGGTTCGCCGAGGTTGTCGGAGCCGCCCGACTTGGCATCCTCCTTCAGGATGATGCGCGACCAGTCGAGCGCGCCCGACAGCATCCACGCGGACTGCGAGCGCGAGCGCTCGGCCGTCTCGACCTGCACCGCCCGCCATTGCTGCCAGACCATCGACACCGCCAGCGTCGCGATCAGCGTGACGATGATCATCGCCATCAGCAGCGCGGCGCCGCGCTGTGCGGCCGGCGAGGGGGTGGGGCGGCGCGTCATTGCGGGCCGATCGTCACGTCGCGCGTGACATTGCCGGAGAAGCCGCTGCCTTCGCCGAAGCTCAGCACCAGGCGCACGCCCTGCGGCAGCGGGGTGGTGATGCCGGATGGCGGATTCGGCTGCCCGCCATTCGGCTGCCCGTTGTTCGGCTGCGTGGGGTCGGCGCTGGACTGCGCATTGGTCCAGGCGTTGCCACGGTAGTAGTACACCTGCCAGTCGGACAGGCCGGTCAGCGTGCGCAGCTGGCCGACCTCGCTGCCGAGGAACTGCTGGCTCGACATCCAGTTCTGCTGCAGCTCGCTGGCCGTCGTGACGACCGGGCCGGCCCAGCGCAGCCAGGTGCCGCCGCGCAGCGACCACACCACCATCTGCAGGCCGCCGGGCACGCGGCGCGACACGCGCATCGACGCGCCGTCGAACGCCATCGCGCTCGGCAGCACGCCGCTGTCCTGCGCGTTGTCGAGGTCCTGCTCCCACTGCGCGAGCACGCTGCTGACGCGCAGCACCTGCTCGAGCCGCTGCTGGCTCGCGGCGCGGGCGCGCACGATGCCGTCGACGCCCTGCCAGGACATCATCGCGACGATCGCCATGATGGTCATCGCGACCAGCACCTCGACGAGGGTGAAGCCGCGGGTGCGGGGCGTGCGGTGGGTGTCCATCAGCGCGGCAGGATGGTCGAGAGCGTCAGCACCGGCTGGTCGTCCTCGTTGAAGATCTGTGCGTCGACGCGCCGGAAGTTCGGGTTCGGCGTCGGCCGGGTCGCCTGCTTGCCCTTGTAGCCGGCGCCGAACTGGTCGCAGCTGAATTCGGAGTCGCCGACGCTCGGGAAGGTGTGGCTGAGCTTCAGCCCGGTGAGCTGGTTCTCGGCGCACCACTGGGCCGCGGTGACCTCGACCAGGCGCTGCGTGTTGTTGGTCAGCGCGCCGGCGGCCTTGATGCCGGCGCCGAGCGTGACCGCGATGATGGCGAGCGCGACCAGCACCTCGATCAGCGTGAAGCCGGCCGCGGTGCCGCGCTGCGGGCGGTGGGCGGTCATGGCTGCGCGACCTGCTCGTTGTCGAGCACCACGAACGGGCCGAGCCCGTCGGTGCCGAGCGCGACGTTCTGGTCGTCGAGGTGCAGCACGATGCGCTGGGCGCCGATCAGCGGTTCGGGCCCGAGCACGATGGCCTTGGCGCCGGCGATGTCGGCCGTGACTTCCGGCGTCAGCCACTTGGTCGGCAGGTCGTTGGTGGTCGGCAGGCCGACGAAGCGGAAGCCTTCGGCGGCGTTGGGTTCGGCCGCGCGCGGCAGCCAGGTCACCGCGATGCCCGACGCGCGCGACGCGGCGCGCGCCGATTCGAGCAGCGCGACCAGCCGCGCGGCTTCATGGTCGAGCCGGGTGCTGGCCGGATTGCGGATCGACAGGCTCGCGACCGCCGACGCGATGGCGATCAAGGTCACCACCACCAGCAGTTCAATCAGCGTGAAGCCGCCCGCATGCGCCCGGCGCGCGAGCCCCGGGCCACGGCACGGGTCATTGCCAGGAGCCAACTTCGGCGTCTTTGCCTTCACCGCCCACCTGGCCATCGGCACCGAGGCTGTAGACATCGATCTCGCCTTTCACGCCCGGGTTGGCGTATTGATACGGCTTGCCCCACGGGTCGTTGGGCAGCTTGTCGAGGTAGGGCTTCCAGTTCGGCGGAATGGTGCCGGTGGTCGGCTTGACGACCAGGGCCTGCAGGCCTTGCTCGCCGGACGGGAAGCGCTGGTTGTCGAGCTTGTAGAGCTTGAGCGCCTGCATCAGGTTGTTGACGTCGGTGCGGGCGGCGGTGACACGCGCTTCGGCGGCGCGGTCGAGCACGTTCGGGACGATCAACGCTGCGAGCACGCCGATGATCACCAGCACGACCATCAGTTCGATCAGCGTGAAGCCGCGCTGGCGGCGAAGGAATGGAAGAGAGGGGCGGGTCATAGGCGTGTCTGCAACAGAGGTGTCAGCAACAATCACGTTACCGTTCGGAGGTGAACGATCAATCATAATCGTCGAATGACTGCGAGATTGTCGGCATTCGTAATCTGGGCCCTGGTGGCCGGATCCATCGTGTTCTGGGGGATGCGCCTCTTCGTGCGGCCGACCCCTGCGCCCTCCAATGCGGTGACGGTGGCAACCTCCGTCGGCTTGCGGGGCGACCTGACACGCCTGCTCGGTGCCGAGCCGGTCGCGGCCGTCGCCGAAGTGTCGCCGGCCGCGAACCGCTTCAAGCTGATCGGCGTGATGGCCGCGAAGACCGGGCCCGAAGGTTCGGCCCCGGGTGTCGCGCTGATCGCTGTCGACGGCAAGCCGGCCCGCGCATTCCTCGCCGGCGCCCGCGTCGACGAGAACTGGGTGCTGCAGACGGTGAGCCTGCGCACCGCGTCGATCGGGCCGATGCAGGGCACCCCGGCGCTGGTGCTGGAGATTCCGGCGCTGCCGCCGCCGGCCACCGGCAGCCTGCCGCCGGTCGACACCGCATCGATGCAATCGAATCCGCCGCCGATGCAGCCGCCGCAGATGCAACCGGCGCCGCCGATGCCCGCGGTGCAAGGCGGCGTGCCGCCGCCGCCGACATCGCAGTCCAAGGGTGGCATGGGCCGTCCGCGCCCGCCGTACGTGAAACCCGGCGAAACAGCGCGCTGATCACCCGCTGAGGTTCAGCCGAAGCGACCCGGCCCCGACGTGTTGCCCGGACCGAACTCCGCCGGCAGCGACGGCCCCGGATCCTCGCCTTCGGCCACTTCCGTCAGCAGCGCCGCGGCACTGCGCACCAGCGGCCACGCCAGCGTCGCGCCGGTGCCGTCGGTGCTCTCCATGCCGAGTTCGAGCAAGGCGAGCGCATGGAACAGGCCCAGCGTCTGCGTCAGGCCCGGATGGGTGTGGCTGCGGCAGAAGACGCAGTAGTCGGTGACGGTCGGCGCGATGCGCGACGCCACCATCAGCGCGGCGCAGGCCGGCACGCCATCCGCCATGATCAGGTGGCGCTTGCTCGAGGCGACGAGCATCACGCCGACCATCATCGCGATCTCGAAGCCGCCATATGCCGCCAGCACCTCGACCGGATCGGTGACATCGCGGTGACGCCCCTGTGCGCCTTGCAGCACCATCAGCAGGCGCGCTTCGTGGTCGGTCCGCGTGCCGGGGCCGCCGAACACCAGGTCGCGGATCGGTTCGCCGGACAGCCCCGACAACACCAGCGCCGCGCTCTCGTGCGAGCCGACGCCGACACCGGCGCAGGCGATCACGTTGCCGGGCAAGGCATCGGCGATCTCCATGCCGGCGCGGATCGCGGCATGCGCCTGGTCGAGCGTCATCGCGACGTTGACCCGCGCGTTGCGCGTGCCGTGGGCGATCTTGCGGGCCATCAGCCGCGGGTGCGGCGCCACCGCCTCGGCGACGCCGCAGTCGACGACGCTCAGCTCCAGCCCCTGGATGCGCGCGAACACCGACACCGGCAACTGCGAGGCCAGCAGGTTCTGCACCAACCGGGCCGTCGACGGCTGGCCGACCGGGCTGATGCCGTCGACCGCCAGGCCATGGTCGGAGGCGAACAGCGCGATCTGCGGCGAGCTGAAGCGTGGCTTCAGCGTGTTCTGGATCAGGCCCAGGCGCACCGCCAGCGGTTCGAGCTCGCCCAGGTTGCCGGTCACTTCGCTGCGGCGCTTGAGCTTCTCGCGCAGTGCCTGCTCGAGAAGCGGATTGGCCGTGGGAGAGATCAGTGATCGGTTGACGGACATGGGCAGGTTGTTGGGGCGTGCCGCAGAGGTCGTCATGGAATTCGCCCCGGCGTCGCCGTCACTTCGTTCGCTTCGATTTCGACTGTCGAGCGTGGATTGTGGGGCAGCGTTCGCCGCCGCGGCAATGCCGTGTCACCCCTAGACTGCATGGGCGTTGCGAGCACGGCGGGCCTCAGCGCAGGAACAGGCGGTAGACCGGGTTGTCGGTCTCGTCGACGCACGGGTAGGCGAGGCCGTCGAGGAATTCCTTGAAGGCCTTGCGGTCGCCGCGCGGCAGCTGGATGCCGACCAGGATGCGGCCGTAGTCGGCGCCCTGGTTGCGGTAGTGGAACAGGCTGATGTTCCAGTCCGGGTGCATCGACGACAGGAAGCGCATCAGCGCGCCCGGGCGCTCGGGGAACACGAAGCGGTACAGGCGCTCGTCTTTCGCGAGCTCGCTGCGCCCGCCGACCATGTGTCGCACATGCTGCTTGGCCAGTTCGTCGTCGGTCAGGTCGACGGTGGCGAAGCCGTGCTTGCCGAAGCTGCGCGCGATCTTCATCGACTCGGCGCGGTTGCTGGTGGCCAGGCCGACGAACACGTGGGCCTGGTTCGCGTCCGAGATGCGGTAGTTGAATTCGGTGACGCTGCGCGCGCCGATCAGCTCGCACAGCCGGCGGAAGCTGCCGTGCTCTTCAGGGATCGTCACCGCGAACAGCGCCTCGCGCTCCTCGCCGACCTCGGCCCGCTCCGCGACGAAGCGCAGCCGGTCGAAATTCATGTTGGCGCCGCAGGTGATCGCGACCAGCGTGCAGCCCTTCAGCTTGTGCGTCTCGGCGTACTGCTTGATGGCGGCCACGCCGAGCGCGCCGGCCGGCTCGAGGATGCTGCGGGTGTCCTGGAACACGTCCTTGATCGCGGCGCACACCGCGTCGGTGTCGACCAGCACGAAGTCGTCGACCAGCTCGCGCGTCAGCCGGAAGGTCTCTTCGCCGACCAGCTTGACCGCGGTGCCGTCGGAGAACAGGCCCACGTCGTTCAGCTGCACGCGCTTGCCGGCCTTGACCGAGCGCAGCATCGCGTCGGAGTCGGTGGTCTGCACGCCGATCACCTTGATCTCGGGCCGCACCGCCTTGATGTAGGCGGCGATGCCGGACACCAGGCCGCCGCCGCCGATCGCGACGAACACCGCGTCGATCGGCCCCTGGTGCTGGCGCAGGATCTCCATCGCGATGGTGCCCTGGCCGGCGATCACGTCCGGGTCGTCGAACGGATGCACGAAGGTCAGGCCGCGGCGCTTCTCGAGTTCGAGCGCGTGCACGTAGGCGTCGGAGTAGCTGTCGCCGAACAGCACGACCTCGCCGCCGAGCGCGCGCACCGCGTCGATCTTCACGCGCGGGGTCGTCACCGGCATCACGACGACCGCGGCGCAACCCAGCTTGTGGGCGCCGAGCGCCACGCCCTGCGCATGGTTGCCGGCCGAGGCGCAGATCACGCCGCGCTTCAGCGCCGCGGGCTCCAGGTGCGCCATCTTGTTGTACGCGCCGCGCAGCTTGAAGCTGAACACCGGCTGGCTGTCCTCGCGCTTCAGCAGCACCTGGTTGCCGACGCGCTTCGAGAGGCTGCGCGCGGTCTCGAGCGGCGTCTCGTCGGCCACGTCGTAGACCTTGGCGGTCAGGATCTTCTGCAGGTAGTCGGAGAGGCCGAGCGGCGAGCCGGCGGCTTTGACGGGCGCAGGGCGCGGCGATTTCTTCGGGCGAGCGGCGCCAGCCATCGGGAGACTCCTCGGAGGGTTGTTCTTGGGGGGCGCCGGATGATACGTCAGTGGTCGCCAACCGCAGGCGGAGCGCGCGGCCAAGAAAAAAGCCCAAGTCATTGCTGACTTGGGCTGAATCCACCAATGGAGGAGGTGGAGGAGACAAACGGTGATGTCCCGGAAGACATCGATTGCGCGAGTGTAGCCGCAGTGATGTTGCGCTGCAATATCCGTGAGGGGGATCGGTTGCCGCGCGGCGCGTGCCGGCGTGACGGGATGCACAATGCCGGGCGCCCGCTGGGGCGGTTTGCCGAAGGCTGGAGTCGAACGATGGAATGCACGATCAACTGGATGCCCGCGACCGGGATGGGCATGGTCGCCGAGACCGGCAGCGGCCATGTGCTGCTGATGGACGGCGCGCCGGACGGCGGGGGGCGCAACCTCGCGCCGCGGCCGATGGAGACGGTGCTGGCAGGCACCGGGGGCTGCACCGCCTACGACGTGGTGCTGATCCTGAAGCGCGGCCGGCACGAGGTGACGGGCTGCCAGGTGAAGGTGCAGGCCGAACGGGCGCCGGTCGATCCGAAGGTCTTCACGAAGATCCACCTGCATTTCACGGTCAGCGGCAAGGGCTTGCCGGCGCAGGCGGTCGAACGCGCGATCCAGATGTCGCACGACAAGTACTGCTCGGCCACCATCATGCTGGCCGAGACGGCCGAGATCACGACCAGCTTCGAGATCATCGAGGCCTGATCCGCGTCCGGCCCGATCGGGTCAGATGCGGTGCGCGGTGGCCGTCATGACGCGTGCCGCCAGCCGCATCGCGGTGCGCACCGGCCACGGCAACGCGACGCCGCCGGCATGGCGCGCGTCGTCGGCATGGCGAGCTTCGTCGTCCTTCATCTGCTGCACGATGGCGCGCGATGCATCGTCGGCGGCGGGCAACTGCTCGTTGTGGCCCGCCAGGTGCGCCTCGACCTGGCGCTCCGTTTCGACGATGAAGCCGAGGCTGATGCGGTCGCCCGCCAGGCCGGCCACCCAGCCGATGCCGAAGGCGCCTGCGTACCAGAGCGGGTTCAGCAGGCTGCGGTGCGCCTGCAGTTCGACCAGCCGCTGGTGCGTCCACGACAGGTGGTCGGCCTCTTCGCGCGCGGCAGCCTCGCAGTGCGCGCGCAGCGCCGGATCGCGTGCCGTCAGCGCCTGCGCCTGGTAGAGCGCCTGCGCGCAGACCTCGCCGACGTGGTTGACGCGCATCAGGGCGCCAGACAGCTGCTGTTCGGCCTGCGTCAGGGGCGGCAGCGTGCGCGCCGGCGTGGGTTTCGATGCGGCGCCGGGAGTCGATGCCGCCAGGGTTCTGAGGGCGCTGTCGGCCGCGCCCAGCCATTGATCGGCGCGCGACAGCGAGCGGCCGGAAGTTGCGATGGAAGCCATGGGTGCAGGATACCGAATGAGCGCGAACGAACGCTCGCGCGGGCATGCGCCAGCGCAGCAAGCATGCTTTCGTGTCGATTCCGTGCACGTTGTGCTCAGACAACAAATGGCCCCAATGCAGCGCCACGAGCCTTTGCTTACATGCCGCGCTCTGGTGCAATACGGCAACTTCCACTGAGGAGGTTGGCTCGGTCTGTCCCCGGCGGGGATTCTGGTGACCGGGACCTCTTGTTCAACTTAGGAGATCGTCGCAATGAAAAAATCTCTACTCGTTCTCGCAGCTCTGGGCGCTTTTGCCGGTGCAGCTTCGGCGCAATCGTCGGTCACGCTGTTCGGTATCCTGGACGTCAACGCCCGCTACACCAAGAACGGCGACCTGAAGGTCAAGTCGCTGAGCACCGACGGCATCAACAGCAGCCGTCTGGGCTTCCGCGGCGTCGAAGACCTGGGTGGCGGCCTGAAGGCTGGCTTCTGGCTGGAATCGGCTGTGAACCCGGACAACGGCACGTCGAACGCGACGCGCTTCTGGCACCGTCGCTCGACTGTCAGCCTGCTGGGTGGCTTCGGTGAAGTCCGCGCTGGCCGCGAACTGACCGCAACCTTCACCGGCTTTGCTGACTATGACCCCTTCGGCACCAACGGTGTCGCTGACGTGGGTCACTTCAACGCTGCGTCCACCGTCGGCGCAGCCGCTGTTGACACGGTCACGCGTGCCGACAACATGATCAGCTACTACACCCCGGCCATGGGCGGCTTGTATGCCCGCGTGTCGGTGGCTGCTGGTGAGGCCACCGTTGGCAAGAAGCACGTCGCCGGCCGCATCGGCTACGCGGCTGGTCCGCTGGACGTGTCGGGCTCCTACGGCACGACCGATGCCAACGCAGCTGAAGACAAGTACAAGAAGGGCAACATCGGCGCTTCGTACGACTTTGGCGTCGTCAAGGTCCTGGGCCATGTTTCGCAGGCCAAGTTCCTCGATGCCAAGCAGAACGTGGTCAACGTCGGTGTCTCGGTGCCGGTCGGCGCGAGCACCTTCCGTGCTGGCTATGTCCGCGTCGATGCCAAGGGCACGATCGGTGGCGCCAGCATTGATGCGAACGACGCCAACCAGTTCGCGCTCGGCTACCAGTACGACCTGTCCAAGCGCACCGCGCTGTACACGACGTACGCCCAGATCAAGAACAAGGGTGCCGCCAACTTCACCGTGGCAACGCCCCCGGCAGCTGTTGCTGGCCAGAAGTCGCAAGGCTTCGAAGCTGGTATCCGCCACTCGTTCTGATCGCAGCGGCACAGCTTGCTGTGCCACTCTGATGCAGTTCGTACAAAGGCCGCCTTCGGGCGGCCTTTTTCATGGGCGTGTCGCCTGAGTGACACGAATTGACACAACAAGAACGATCGGCGCTTTGTCGCAATCAAGGTTTACGCCAGTGAACGCGCAGCAACAAGGAAGCGCACGACCGTGCTGATTCCGTGACAATTAATTCAACAAGAATTGGTTTGCTACCGACAACAGGAGACAACTGTGAAGAAGACGATCTTGGTGACTGCGGCACTCGCTGCCATGGGCTCTTCGGCTTTCGCGCAATCCAGCGTCACGATCTATGGCATCGTCGACGTGGCCGTGCGGCACACGTCGAACGAGCAGAATTCCGGCGGCGACGAGGGCATGTGGCGGGTGATTGGCGGCGGCATGTCGCAAAGCCGGCTCGGCATCAATACCGTCGAGGACCTCGGTGGCGGCATGAAGGCGCTGGTCAACCTGGAGCACCGGCTGCTGCCGGACAACGGCACGCAGCCCGCCACCCAGTTCTGGCAGCAATCCTGGGTCGGCTTGCAGACCGGCTTCGGTCGTGTGTCCCTGGGCAGGCAATACAACGTGCTGTTCGATGTCGTCACCAGCACCTACGCGTCCTACCCCTACTCGCCGTACTTCGAGGCCTACAAGCCGGAGATCGGCTTCGCGGTGGGCGCGCGCTCCGACAACATGGTCAAGTACCTGATCGAAGCCGGCCCGGTGCGTGCCGCGTTGCAGGTGTCGGCCGGCGAGGCTTCTCCGACCGGTGGCAAGACCGTCGGCGGCTACCTGCGCTATTCGGCCGACGGCATCGGGGCCGGCGTGGGCTACGAAGAATACGAGTTCGCCTCTGAGAAGAAGTTGAAGGCCTCGACCATCGGCGCGTCGTACAAGACAGGCCCCTGGTACTTCAATGTCGCCTGGGGCGAGAACGAGGTCGACTCGGGTCTGACGGCCACCGACAGGGCGACACTCGGCGCCTTCTGGACCGGCTCCGCCAACGGTGGTTTCGGCGGCCCGGCCTTCACGGCGGCCGACAAGCGCCAGATCTGGACCGTCGGCACCAACTTCCAGGCCACGACCGAATTGAACCTCGGCGTCCATTACTTCCATGCGAAGCAAAGCGGGCCGCTGGCGTCGGCCGATGCGACCGCCAAGTTCCTGACCGCCGCCGCCGACTATGCGCTGTCGAAGCGCACCGACGCCTACCTCGAAGCCGACACCACCAAGCTGAGCGGCAACGTCAGCCTGAACGGCGCCGGCGGCGCGGCCAATGGCGCGCAGAAGCGCAACGGCTTCACGATCGGCCTGCGCCACCGCTTCTGATCGGCAACGCGTTTCGCAAGCCAGGGCCGCCATCGAGCGGCCCTTTTTTTCATGCGTGTGCAGACGCCGGGCCTCTCGTTTGCCCGAGGCGGTTCGGAAGTTGCTTCGGAAGTAAAGTCACGCGGGATCCCTTCACGCACGCATGCTCGCCTTCATCATTCGCCGGTTCCTCCAAGCCATCGTCGTGATGCTGTCGGTGGCCTTCATCTCCTTCATGCTGTTCCAGTATGTCGGCGACCCGGTCACCAACCTGCTCGGCCAGGAGGCGACGCCCGCACAGCGGGCACAACTGCGCGCCGATCTGGGGCTCGACAAGCCGTTTCCGATCCAGTTCGCACGCTTCGTCGGCAATGCGGTGCAGGGCGAGTTCGGACTGAGCCTGCGCCAGGGCCGCAAGGTGTCGTCGCTGATCGTCGAGCGGCTGCCCGCCACGCTCGAGCTCTCGTTCACCGCCGCCGTGATCGCGCTGGCGATCGGCATTCCGTTCGGCGTGTATGCCGCGCTGCGACGCGGCAGTTTCCTGTCGCAGGCGCTGATGACGCTGTCGCTGCTCGGTGTGTCGCTGCCCACGTTCCTGATCGGCATCCTGCTGATCTACGTCTTTGCCGTCACGCTGAAGTGGCTGCCGAGCTTCTCGCGCGGCGAGGTGGTTGCCTTCGGTGCCTGGACCTCGGGCTTCTTCACCGTCGACGGCTGGAAGCACCTGATCCTGCCGTCGGTCACGCTGGCGGCCTTCCAGTTGACGCTGATCATGCGGCTCGTGCGCTCCGAGATGCTCGAGGTGCTGCGGGCCGACTACATCAAGTTCGCCCGCGCGCGCGGCCTGCCGAACCGGGTCGTGTATTTCTCGCACGCGCTGCGCAATACGCTGGTGCCGGTGATCACGATCACCGGGCTGCAGCTCGGCGCGCTGATCGCGTTCGCGATCATCACCGAGCAGGTGTTCCAGTGGCCCGGCATGGGGCTGCTGTTCATCCAGGCGGTCACCTTCGCCGACATCCCGGTGATGGCGGCCTACCTCTGCCTGATCGCGTTGATCTTCGTGGTGATCAACCTGGTCGTCGATCTTCTCTACTTTGCCGTCGATCCGCGCCTGCGGGTGGAGCGCGCGGCAGGAGGGCACTGATGCGTGAATCCGCACCCCTGGCGGCCTCGGGCGCCTACCAGCGGCTGGCCGGCTGGCAGTCCGACCTGATGGCGTTCCGCCGCGACCTGCATGCCCATCCGGAGCTCGGCTTCGAAGAGGTGCGCACCGCCTCCAAGGTGGTCGAGGCGTTGCGGGTCTGCGGCGTCGACGAGATCCACACCGGCATCGGCAAGACCGGGGTGGTCGGCGTGATCCACGGCAGCCGGGCGGCCGGCGCCAACGGCTCGAACGGTGCCGCTGTCGCGAAGTCGATCGGCCTGCGCGCCGACATGGACGCACTGCCGATGCGCGAGGAGAACGACTTTCCGTGGCGCTCGGCGACGCCGGGCCTGATGCACGGCTGCGGCCACGACGGCCACACCGCGATGCTGGTCGGCGCGGCGCGCTACCTGGCGCAGACCCGCCAGTTCGCCGGCGACGTGGTGCTGATCTTCCAGCCGGGCGAGGAAGGTTTCGCCGGTGCGAAGGCGATGGTCGACGACGGGCTGTTCGACCGCTTCCCGGTCGATTCGGTCTATGCGATGCACAACTGGCCGAGCATGCAGCCCGGCTGCATCGGCCTGAACATGGGCGCGATGATGGCCGCGGCCGACCGCGTCGAGATCACCGTCAACGGCCGCGGCGGCCACGGTGCGCACCCGTACATGGCGATCGACCCGGTGCTGGTCGCCGCGCACATCATCACCGCGGCACAAAGCCTGGTGTCGCGCAGCGTCAACCCGCTCGACAGCGCGGTCGTCAGCCTGTGTGCGATGCAGGCCGGCGACCTTGGTGCGTTCAGCGTGATCCCGCGCCAGGCCAAGCTGATGGGCACGGTGCGCACCTTCAAACGCGAGGTGCAGGACATGATCGAAGAGCGCCTGGGCCGGCTGGCCGAATCGATCGCGCTCGGCTTCGGCGCGACCGCGAGCCTCGACTACCAGCGCGTCTACCCGGCGACCATCAACACGCCGCGCGAGGCGGCCTTCGCGGCCGATGTCGCCGCCAGCCTGGTCGGCGAGGACAAGGTGGTGCGCGAACTGGTGCCGAGCATGGGTGCCGAGGACTTCTCGTTCATGCTGCAGGCGCGGCCCGGCGCCTACCTGCGCATCGGCCAGGGCGGCGAGGGCGGCTGCTTCCTGCACAGCACCCGCTACGACTTCAACGACGAGATCCTGCCGCTCGGCAGTGCCTTGCTCGCAACGCTGGCCGAGCGCGCGATGCCGCTGTAGCCGTCGACCCCGCCCGCCGTTCGTTCATCCCCAAGGAGTTCCACGATGATGTTGAAACCCACCCTGCTCGCGGCTGTGCTGTTCCTGTCGTGCGGCATGGCCGGTGCCGTGACCTTGCGCGTCGCCAACCAGGGCGATGCGCAATCGATGGATCCGCATTCGCTGAACGAGACGCTGCAGCTCACCTTCACCGGCAACGTCTACGAGCCGCTGGTCGGTCGCGACAGGAAGCTCGGCCTCGCGCCGATCCTCGCGACCGAATGGAAGCAGACCTCGCCGACGGTGTGGCGCTTCGAGCTGCGCAAGGGCGTCACCTTCCACGACGGCACGCCATTCACCGCCGATGACGTGGTGTTCTCGCTGAAGCGCGCGGCCGGTGAAGGCTCCGACATGCAGAGCTACACCTCGCCGTTCAAGGAGGTGCGCAAGGTCGGTCCGCTGACGATCGAGATCGAGACGCTCGCGCCGTTCCCGATCCTGCCGGACGTGCTGACCAACGTCTTCATGATGAGCCGGAAGTGGTGCGAGGAGAACAAGGCGGTGATTCCGGTCGATCGCCGCAAGGGCATCGAGAACACCGCCAGCTTCAAGGCCAACGGCACCGGCCCGTTCCGCCTGAAGGAGCGCCAGCCGTCGGCCCGCACCGTGCTGGTTCGCAACGGCACGTACTGGGGCAAGATCGACGGCAATGTCGACGAGGTGATCTTCACGCCGATCGGCAGCGCGCCGACGCGTGTCGCGGCGCTGCTGTCCGGCGAGGTCGACGTGATCGAGCCGGTGCCGCTGCAGGACATCGAGCGCATCAAGGCGTCGCCGAACCTGAAGGTGTCGCAGGGGCCTGAACTGCGCACGATCTTCCTCGGCATGGACCAGAAGCGCGACGAGCTGCAGTTCTCGAGCGTGAAGGGAAAGAACCCGTTCAAGGACAAGCGGGTGCGCCAGGCGTTCTACCAGGCGATCGACATCGAGACGATCAAGAACCGCGTGATGCGCGGCGCGTCGCTGCCGTCGGCGCTGATGGTCGGGCCGGGCATCCGCGGCTTCACGCCGGAGCAGAACAAGCGGCTGCCCTATGACGTCGACGCGGCGAAGAAACTGCTGGCCGAAGCCGGCTACCCGGGCGGCTTCGAGGTCGGCCTGAACTGCCCGAACGATCGCTACGTCAACGATGCCGACATCTGCCAGGCGGTGGCCGCCAACCTCGCGCGCATCGGCGTGAAGGTCAACCTGCAGACCGAAACCAAGAACACCTACTTCCCGAAGATCCTGCGCCGCGACACCAGCTTCTACCTGCTCGGCTGGACGCCCAGCACCTACGACGCGCACAACGCGCTGACCTCGCTGATGGCAACGCCCACCGACAAGGGGCAGGGCCAGTTCAACCTCGGCTCGTACAGCAACCCGAAGCTTGACGAGCTGACGCTGAAGATCCAGAGCGAGACCGACCAGGCCAGGCGCAACGCGATGATCAAGGAGGCGTTCGAGCTGCATGCCAACGACGTCGGCCACATCCCGTTGCACCAGCAGGCGCTCGCATCGGCGATGAAGAAGAACGTCGACATCGTCCAGCTGCCCGACAACTTCATGCCCTACAAGTGGGTGACGGTGAAATGACGGCCGCGCTGCGGCGGACCTTGCGTCAATTCTTCGACGGCGATCTCTGGTACAGCTTCCGCCGCTCGCCGACCGCGATGGCGGCGGCGGTCGTCGCCTTCGCCTGCATCTTCTGCGCGTTGTTCGCCGAACTGGTCGCGCCGCACAACCCGATGGACCTCGCGACGCTGGAGCTCGCCGATTCGCGGCTGCCGCCGGCCTGGCTGCCCGAGGGCAGTTCGAAATACCTGCTCGGCACCGACGACCAGGGCCGCGACATCCTGTCGGCGGTGATCTACGGTTCGCGCATCTCGCTGCTGGTGGGTGTCGCGTCGGTGCTGGCGTCGCTCGCGGTCGGCGTGTCGCTCGGGCTGCTGGCCGGCTTCGTCGGCGGCAAGACCGATGCCTTCATCATGCGGCTGTGCGACGTGATGCTGTCGTTCCCGTCCATCCTGGTCGCCCTGCTGATCGACGGTGTCGGACGGGCGGTGTTCCCGAATGCGCACGAAGGCCTCGCGTTCGCGGTGCTGATCGTCGCGATCTCGCTGACCGGCTGGGTGCAGTACGCGCGCACGGTGCGCGGCTCGACGCTGGTCGAGCGCAACAAGGAGTACGTGCAGGCCGCCCGCGTGATCGGCGTGCCGACGCTGCGCATCATGCGCCGCCACGTGCTGCCCAACGTCACCGGGCCGGTGATGGTGCTGGCGACGATCCAGGTCGCGTCGGCGATCCTGATCGAAGCCACCTTGTCGTTCCTCGGCGTCGGCGTGCCGCCCACCTCGCCGTCGCTCGGCACGCTGATCCGCGTCGGCAACGACCTGCTGTTCTCCGGCGAATGGTGGATCACGCTCTACCCCGGCGCGATGCTGGTGATGATCGCGCTCAGCGTGAACCTGCTCGGCGACTGGCTGCGCGACGCCCTCAACCCGAAGCTCCGCTGACATGCCGGCCCTGCTCGAAGTGAAGAACCTGCGCGTCGAGTTCCCGACGCGGCGCGGCACGCTGGTGGCGCTCGACGACGTGTCGTTCGACATCTCGCCCGGCGAGATCCTCGGCGTGGTCGGCGAATCGGGGGCCGGCAAGTCGCTGACCGGCGCTGCGATTATCGGCCTGCTCGACCCGCCGGGGCGCGTGGCCGGCGGCGAGATCCGCTTCCAGGGTCAGCGCATCGACGCGCTGCCGTACGAGCAGATGCGGCGCATGCGCGGCAAGCACATCGGCGCGATCTTCCAGGACCCGCTGACCTCGCTGAACCCGTTGTTCACCGTCGGCCGCCAGCTCGTCGAGACGATCCAGGCCCACCTGCCGCTCGATGCCGCGAAGGCGCGCCAGCGCGCGATCGACCTGCTGAAGGAGACCGGCATCCCGGCCGCCGAGGCGCGCATCGACCAGTACCCGCACCAGTTCTCCGGCGGCATGCGCCAGCGGGTCGTGATCGCGCTGGCGCTGGCCGGCAACCCGCAGCTGATCGTCGCCGACGAGCCGACGACCGCGCTCGACGTGTCGATCCAGGCGCAGATCATTTCGCTGCTGAAGCGGCTGTGCAAGGAGCACGGCGCGGCGGTGATGCTGGTCACGCACGACATGGGCGTGATCGCCGAGACTTGCGACCGCGTCGCGGTGATGTACGCCGGCCGGGTCGCCGAGATCGGCCCGGTGAACGACGTCATCCATGCGCCGGCGCACCCGTACACCGCCGGGCTGATGGGCTCGATCCCGGCGATGGACGTCGACCGCGAGCGCCTGCTTCAGATCGACGGCGCGATGCCGCGGCTGAACGCGATCCCGCGCGGCTGCGCCTTCAACCCGCGCTGCCCGAAGGTGTTCGAACGCTGTCGCGAGCAGCGCCCCGATCTGCTGGCGGCCGGTGCGACGCGCGCCGCCTGCTGGCTGCACGACACGTCGGCACCGGCCGTCGTCGGAGGCACGCGATGAACGTGCTGGTGGAAGTGCGCGACCTGGTGAAGACCTTCGATGTCTCGGCGCCGTGGCTGAACCGCGTGATCGAGCGCAAGCCGCGGCAGCGGGTGCATGCGGTCGACGGCATCAGCTTCTCGATCGAACGCGGCACCACGCTGGCGCTGGTCGGCGAATCGGGCTGCGGCAAGAGCACCGTGGCGCGGCTGCTGGTCGGCCTGCAGGCGCCGACGGCCGGCGAGGTGCATTTCGGTCACAGGAACATCGCGCTGACGCTGGCCAGCCAGGACGCCGCGGCGCTGCGCCGGCGCATGCAGATGATCTTCCAGGACCCGTTCGCGAGCCTGAACCCGCGCTGGAAGGTGCACCAGATCGTCGCGGAGCCGCTGACCGAGCACGGCCTGGTCACCGACCGGGCGCAACTGAAGGCCAAGGTCGGCGAGCTGCTGCAGTCGGTCGGGCTGGCGAGCGTCGACATGGAGAAGTTCCCGCACCAGTTCTCCGGCGGGCAGCGGCAGCGCATCTCGATCGCGCGCGCGCTGGCCACCGAGCCGGAGTTCCTGGTCTGCGACGAGCCGACCTCGGCGCTCGACGTGTCGGTGCAGGCCCAGGTGCTCAACATCATGAAGGACCTGCAGCGCAGCCGCGGGCTCACCTACCTGTTCATCTCGCACAACCTCGCGGTCGTGCGGCACGTCAGCGACCAGGTCGGCGTGATGTACCTCGGCCGCGTCGTCGAGCTGGCGCCGAAGGCCGAGATCTTCGCGCGACCGCGCCACCCGTACACGCGGATGCTGCTGGATGCGATTCCTGACATCGCGATGAGCGGGCGCGCGCGCACGCCGGTGCAGGGCGAAGTGCCGAACCCGCTGAGCCCGCCGAGCGGCTGCTCGTTCCACCCGCGCTGTCCGCATGCGAACGAGCGCTGCAGGGTGGAGCGGCCGGCGCTGCTGTCGCTCAACGGCATCCAGGTGGCCTGCCACGCGGTGGCCGAAGGAAGAATCTAGCCGAGCGGCAGCAGGTGCTCGCCGGCGAACAGCGTCGCCGCATCTTCCCGGTCGCGGATCCGCCAGGCCTGCGCGCCCGACACCAGCACCTCGGCGGCGCGCGGCCGGGTGTTGTAGTTGCTGGCCATGCTCATGCCATAGGCGCCGGCGGACAGCACCGCGACCCGGTCCCCGGGCTGCACCGCCAGCGAGCGGTCGCGGCCGAGCCAGTCGCCCGATTCGCAGACCGGGCCGACCACGTCCCAGGTCAGCGCCGGCGTGGTCCGCGTGCGGCACGGCACGATGGCCATCCAGGCCTCGTACATCGCCGGACGGGCGAGGTCGTTCATCGCGGCATCGACGATGCAGAAGTTCTTCTCGTCGCCCGGCTTCAGGTACAGCACCTCGCCGACCAGCACGCCGGCATTGCCGACCAGCGAGCGGCCCGGCTCGAACAGCACCTTGCGGTGGCCGTGGCCGCGCGCGTCGATGCGCGCCAGCAGTTGCGCGACCAGTACGCCGGCCTCGGGCGGGGTCTCGTCGGTGTAGGTGATGCCCAGGCCGCCGCCGACGTCGATGTGCTGCAGCCGGATGCCTTGTGCTTCGACCGCCTCGACCAGGTCGAGCAACCGGTCGAGCGCATCGAGGTAGGGCGTGGCTTCGGTGATCTGCGAGCCGATGTGGCAGTCGATGCCGACGATCTCGAGCCCAGGCAGCGCGGCGGCGCGCTGGTAGGTCGCGACGGCGCGCTCGTGTGCGATGCCGAACTTGTTGCCCTTCAGCCCGGTGGAGATGTAGGGGTGGGTGCCGGCGTCGACATCGGGGTTCACGCGCAGGCTGATGCGGGCCGTGCGGCCGCTCGCGATTGCCACCTGCGACAGCAGCTCCAGCTCGGCTTCGCTCTCGACGTTGAAGCACATCACGCCGGCGTCGAGCGCCTCGCGCATCTCGGCGCGGGTCTTGCCGACGCCCGAGAACACGATGCGCGATGCCGGCGCGCCGGCCGCCAGCACGCGCTTCAACTCGCCGCCGGAGACGATGTCGAAGCCACAGCCGGCCTGCGCGAAGGTCTGCAGCACGGCCAGGTTCGAGTTGGCCTTCATCGCGTAGCAGATCAGGTGGTCGCGGCCGGCGAGCGCGCGCTGGTAGCTGCCGAGGGCCGCCAGCATCGCACTGCGCGAATAGACGTAGAGCGGCGTGCCGAAGCGGTCCGCCAGGTCGTTCAGTGCGCAGTCCTCGATGGACAGATCGGTGCCGCGGTAGGCGATGTGGGGCGAGCCGGGCAGGGTCATGGCGAGGGGGCGGAGGCGGGAAGCGGGGCGGATGCAGCCGTGGCCGGAGCCGATGCTGCGGGCGAGGGGAGTTTCAGCGGGCCCTTCTGGCCGCAGGCCGCGAGCGACGACACCAGGGCCAGCGCCAAGGCCAAAGACATCAATGCGCCCAGTGTGGACGGGCGTCTCGCTACACTGCGCTGCTGCTGAAACATGTGAACAATTCTACCGGCCATGACTGTCGAGATCGTCCCAACCCCGCTGAGCGACGCCCAGTTCCACGCGCTGACCGGCGCCATCCTGTCGAGCATCGAGGCCAGCGTCGACGCCTGGCTGCAGGAGGACCTGGTCGACATCGATGCCGAACGCACCGGCGGCCTGCTGGAGCTGAGCTTCCCGAACGGCAGCAAGCTGGTCATCAACACGCAGCCGCCGCTGCACGAGTTGTGGCTCGCAGCCCGCTCGGGCGGTTATCACTACAAGCATGTGAACGGTCGCTGGCTCGACACGCGCGAAGGACGCGAGTTCTTCGCCGACGTGTCGCGTTGTGCGAGCGAGCAGGCCGGCATCGCGTTGACCATTGCGCCGCCGGCCTGAACGCGCGGGCTTGAAAAGCTAGCGCTTGAAGAGATCGAGGATCCCTTTCTTCTCTTCTTCGGTCGGCGGTGTCGGCAGCTTCTCGTCCAGGCCCAGGCTGCTGACGCCGCTGCCGTGCGTGTACTCCTCGTAGTACCACTCGCCGCCCATGTTGACCACGCCCTCGGGCGCTGACGGCTCGTCGACCGGCACGCCCTTCAGCGTCTGCTGCATGTAGTCGATCCACACCGGCAGCGACAGGCCGCCGCCGGTTTCGCGGTCACCCAGCTTGCGCGGGTTGTCGTAGCCGATCCACACCACGCCGACCACGCTGCGCTGGAAGCCGGCGAACCAGGCGTCGTTGGAGTCGTTGGTGGTGCCGGTCTTGCCGTACAGGTCGGGCCGCTTCAGCGTGCGCTGCGCATTGGCCGCGGTGCCCGAGCGCGCAACCTCCTGCAGCAGGCTGTCCATCACGAACGCATTGCGCGCCGGCAGCGTGCGCGTGGTCTCGTCCATCGCCTGCGGCACGGCTTCGTTCAGCACGTGGCCGCGCGAATCGGTGATCTTGCTGATCAGGAACGGATTGATCCGGTAGCCGCCATTGGCGAACACGCCGTAGGCCGAGGCCATCTGCAGCGGTGTCACCGAGCCGGCGCCGAGCGCCATCGTCAGGTAGGCCGGGTGCTTGTCGGGTTCGAAGCCGAAGCGCGTGATCCAGTCCTGCGCGTAGGCCGGGCCGATCGCCTGCAGGATGCGGATCGAGATCATGTTCTTCGACTTCGCGAGGCCGCGGCGGATCGACATCGGCCCGTCGAAGGTGCCGTCGTAGTTCTTCGGCTCCCAGGGCTGGCTGCCGGTGGTGCCGGCATCGAAGAACAGCGGCGCGTCGTTGACGACGGTGGCCGGCGTGAAGCCCTTCTCGAGCGCGGCCGAGTAGATGAACGGCTTGAAGCTCGACCCCGGCTGGCGCCACGCCTGCGTCACGTGGTTGAACTTGCTCTTCGCATGGTCGAAGCCGCCGACCATCGTTCGCACTGCACCGGTGCGCGGATCGAGCGACACGAAGGCGCCTTCGACCTCGGGCAGCTGCGTGATCGACCAGTCGCCCTTCGGCAGCTTGACGAGGCGGATCACCGCGCCGGGGCGGATCTGCGTCTTCGGGTTGCCCTTCTCGGCCAGGCCGGAGGTGGCCGGCTTCAGGCCTTCGCCGGTGACGGTCAGCGCTTCGCCGCTCTGCAGCACCGCGACCACCTTGCGCGGGCTCGATTCGATCACGACGGCAGCGCGCAACTCGTCGTTGTCGGGGTGCTCGACCAGCGCCTCGGCGATGCGGGCATCGAGGTCCTTCACGTTGGCCGGCAGGTCGATGTAGGCTTCGGGGCCGCGGTACACCTGCCGGCGCTCGTAATCCATGATCCCCTTGCGCAGCGACCGGTAGGCGACCGTCTGCTCGGCCGACTGGATCGTGAGGTAGACGTTGAGGCCACGGGTGTACGCCTCTTCGCCGTACTGCGAGAAGATCATCTGGCGCGCCGCCTCGGCCACGTACTCGGCGTGAACGACCACTTCGGGAGCGGCGCGGTACTTCAGTTGCTGGGCGCGCGCGGCGTCATGCTGTTCCGGCGTGATGAAGCCGTTCTCCAGCATGCGGTCGATGATGTAGAGCTGGCGCTGCGTCGCGCGTTTCGGGTTGATGATCGGGTTGTAGGCCGACGGCGCCTTCGGCAGGCCGGCCAGCATCGCGGCCTCGGCGATCGTGATGTCCTTCAGCGGCTTGCCGAAGTAGATCTCGCTGGCCGCCGCGAAACCGTGCGCGCGCTGGCCGAGGAAGATCTGGTTCATGTAGATCTCGAGGATCTGGTCCTTGCTGAGCAGGCTCTCGATCTTCAGCGCCAGCAGGATTTCATAGATCTTGCGGGTGAACGTCTTCTCGGTGGACAGGTAGAAGTTGCGCGCGACCTGCATCGTGATCGTCGACGCACCCTGGCTGCGCGACTCGTTGAACTGCGCGAGGCCCGCCCGCAGCACGCCCTTGTAGTCGACGCCGCCGTGCTGGTAGAAGCGCGCGTCCTCGATCGCGAGCACCGCGTCCTGCATCACCTTGGGTACCTGGGCCAGCGGCGTGAAGTTGCGGCGCTCCTCGCCGTACTCGCCGAGCATCACGCCATCGGCCGAATAGATGCGCATCGGCAGCTTCGGCCGGTAGTCGACGAGGCCGCTGACCTGCGGCAGGTTCGGGTAGGCCACCGACAGCGCAATGCCGATCAGCAGCAGCAGGCTCAGCGCGCCGGCCAGCGCGCCTCCCATCAGCCACAGCAACGCACGACCCGCCCAGCGGGCCCACGCGGGCAGGGACGACGGTGCGGAAGAAGACGATCGGCGGTTCGGGTCGGCTGCCGGGCGCTCGGACAGGCCCTCGGATTCGCTCATGGGACTCCAACAGTGGTCGAGACGATTATATGAAGCGACTTTGACGGGTCCGCATCGACCGTGAACTGCTTGGCAGCTTCGGTCGCGCAGGGGCTAGGGTTGTCCCGAAATGACAATTTTTGGCGCCAGAATTCGTCAGGCTTTCGCAACGCAGCCGGGTTGCAAGAAAAGGAAAAATCTTTGTTCCACAAAGGCTTTACTGCTAGCATTGAAGTAACTTCTTAACAATCCAGCGCACGTTTCACCGCCAATTCGGTTGTCGATTCGTGTCGCGTTGGGAGATGGCCCCTTGAGCTTCCTAGACCTGTTGTTAGGCCGAAAGCATCCACCGATGGTCGGCTTGGATATCAGCTCGTCCAGTGTGAAGCTGGTCGAGCTGGGCCAAAGCGCCTCCGGTGAATATGTGCTCGAGCGTTTTGCCTCCGAGAGCTTCGAGAAGGGCTGGATCACCGATGGCCAGATCGAGAAGTTCGATGAAGTGGCCGATGCGGTGCGCCGCGTGGTCACCAAGAGCGGCACCAAGACCAAGCACGTCGTTCTCGCGATGCCGCAGTCCGCGGTGATCACGAAGAAGATCATGCTGCCGGCCGGCCTTCGCGAAGAAGAGCTCGAGCTGCAGGTCGAATCCGAAGCCAATCAATACATCCCGTTCTCGCTGGACGAGGTGAGCCTGGACTTCTCCGTCATCGGCCCGAGCCCCACGTCGGTGGGTGACGTCGAGGTGCTGATCGCCGCGTCCCGCAAGGACCGCGTGCAGGATCGCCAGGGTCTCGCGGAAGCGGCCGGCCTGAAGCCCGCGGTGCTCGACATCGAGTCGCATGCATCGCGCCTGGCGATGGGGCGGCTGATCGAAGCGCTGCCGAACGAGGGCAAGGATGCGCTGGTCGCGCTGTTCGAGATCGGTGCCGACACCACGAGCCTGAAGGTGCTGCGCGACGAAGAAATGCTCTATGACCGCGACCAGGCCTTCGGCGGTTCGCAGCTGACGCAGCTGATCTCGCGCCAGTACGGGTTCTCGTTCGAGGAAGCCGAGCAGAAGAAGTTGTCGGCCGAACTGCCCGAGGACTACGAGTCGTCGCTGCTGGTGCCGTTCGTCGACAGCCTGTCGCAGGAAATCGGCCGCGCCTTGCAGTATTTCTTCACCAGCACGCCGCACCACAAGGTGCACTACGTGATGCTGGCTGGTGGCACGGCGACCCTGCCGGGGCTGAAGGACCGTGTCACCGAGTTGACCGGCTTTGCTTCGATGGTCGTCAACCCGTTCGAAAACATGAAGCTGGGCTCCGCGGTCCGCGAGAGCAAGCTGCGCCGTGAAGCGCCTTCCTACCTCACGGCCTGTGGGCTGGCGATGCGGAGGTTCTTGCAGTGATTCTGATCAACCTACTCCCGCACCGCGAAGAAAAGCGCAAGCGGCGCAAGGCGGCGTTCTTCCTGGGCTTGGCGCTGGCCGCCGCGGCCGGTCTGGCCGCTGTCGGACTGTGGTACCTGGTACTGCAGCAGATGACCGAGAACCAGATGCGTCGCAATGACTTTCTGACGACCGAGATCCGCAAGCTCGAGGTCCAGATCAAGGACATCGCGACCCTGCGCGCCGAGATCGACGCGCTCAAGGCTCGGCAGAAGGCGGTCGAAGACCTGCAGATCGATCGCAACCTTCCTGTGCACGTGCTCAACGAACTGGTCAAGCAGACGCCCGAAGGCGTCTATTTCAGCAGCATCAAGCAAGACGGCCAGGTGCTGCAGCTGAACGGCATTGCGCAGACCAACGAGCGCGTCTCCGAGCTGCTGCGCAACACGAGCAACAACTCCGAATGGCTGACCAAGCCGGAGCTGGTCGAAATCAAGGCGGCGGTCCTGCAGACGGCCAGCCGCGAGCAGAAGCGCCTGTTCGACTTCTCGATGCGCGTGACCATCAAGCGCCCGCAAGACGTCGACGCGGCCGCAGCTGCCGCCTCGGCCGTCGTGCCGGCGGCTGCGGCCAGCGCCGCCGTCGCTGCGAAGAAGCCCTGACCATCGAGACGCCATGGCAACGAAAGCGAAATCCGTCAACGTCGATCTGAACTCGGTCTTCGGGGCTGCCGCCTCGCAGTTCCGGGGGCTGAATCCGAATGAACCCGGCCAATGGCCGATGCTCCCCAAGCTTGCGACCTGGGTGGCGCTGGCTGTCATGGTCGTCGTGGTGGGCTGGTTCCTGCTGCTGACCGGGGTCGACGACCAATTGCAGGCCGAGCGCGACAAGGAACCCGTGCTGAAGCAGGATTACCGGGGCAAGCTGGCGCAGGCCGTGAACCTCGACGAGCTGCGCAAGCAGAAGCTGCAGGTCGAGGAGTACGTGACCCAGCTTGAAAAGCAGCTGCCCGGCAAGGCCGAAATGGATGCGTTGCTGTCGGACATCAACCAGGCCGGTCTCGGTCGCGGGTTGCAGTTCGAGTTGTTCCGCCCCGGCCAGGTGCTCGTGAAGGAGTACTACGCCGAGCTGCCGATCTCGATCCGGGTGACCGGGCGCTACCACGACATCGGCGCGTTCGCCGCCGACGTGGCCAATCTCTCGCGCATCGTGACGCTGCACAACATGGTGATCACGTATGCCGGCGGCAAGGACGCCACCGGATTGCTGGGCATGGACGCGACGGCCAGAACCTACCGCTACCTGGATCCGAACGAGGTCACAGCGCAGCGTCAGGCTGCTGCCAAGGCCGCGGGAGCGAAGAAATGATGGGAACCACTTTGCGTTGGCCGGCCACCGCCTGCGCCTGCGCCATCACGGTGCTCGCGCTGACCGCCTGTGGCGATGCGCAGGATGAGCTCCAGCAATGGATCGAACAGCAGCGCCGCGAGGTGAAGCCGAACGTGACGCCGCTGTCGCCGCCGAAGAAATTCAACCCGCAGGCCTACCTGGCCGGCGCCGGTGTCGAGCCGTTCAGCACGCAGAAGCTGACGGTCGCGATCAAGCAGGAATCCCGGCAGCCGAATTCGCTGCTGGCCGCGGAAATCAACCGCCGCAAGGAACCGCTCGAAGCCTATCCGCTGGACAGCATGGCGATGGTCGGCAGCGTGACCAAGCAGGGGCGCCCGTATGCGCTGCTGCGGGTCGACAACCTGCTGTACCAGGTCAAGACCGGTGACTACCTCGGCCAGAACTACGGCAAGGTCACCAAGATTTCCGAGACGGACGTCTCGTTGCGCGAAATCGTGCAGGACGCGGCGGGTGAGTGGATCGAGCGTACGAGCTCTCTTCAGCTTCAGGAACGGGCGCGGTGAAGAACATGCAGGAGAAACAGATCATGGGTAAGTGGCAAGTTCGAAGCGTTGCGCTCGCGTTGCTCTTCGGCGCGTCCTTGTCTGCGTGGGCGCAGAACGCCATCCAGTCCATCAACAGCTCCCAGCAGGCGGGCGCAGAGGTCGTGCGCATCGAACTGTCGGAGCCGCTGGCGGCGGTGCCCACCGGCTTCACGGTTCAGACGCCTCCGCGTATCGCGCTGGACCTGCCCGGCGTCGGCAATGCGATGGGCAAGTCGAACCTGGACATCAACCAGGGCAACATCCGTTCGATCAACATTGCGCAGTCGGGCGACCGCACGCGCCTGGTGATGAACCTGAAGACGGCGTCCAGCTACCGCGCCCAGCTCGAAGGCAAGGTGCTGGTCGTGGTGATGGAATCGTCGGCGCCTGCCGGCGGCGCCGTCTCGACGGCCAAGTCGCCGGTGGCGGGCGAATCGACGCGGTTCGCCGAGAACCTGAACGACGCACCGATGCCGTTGAAGGGCATCGACTTCCGGCGCGGCCAGGATGGCGCGGGCCGGGTCGTGGTCGACCTGCCGAACAACCAGGTCGGCGTCGACATCCGCCAGCAGGGCCAGAGCCTGGTGGTGGAATTCCTGCGCTCGAACCTGCCGGAGAACCTCCGCCGCAAGCTCGACGTGACCGACTTCGGCACGCCGGTACAGAGCGTCTCGACCTTCCAGAACGGCGACCGTGTGCGCATGGTCGTCGAGCCGCGCGGTGCCTGGGAGCACAGCGCCTACCAGACCGACAACCAGTTCGTGCTGGAAGTGCGCCAGCAGAAGCAGGATCCGAACAAGCTGGTGCAAGGCCCGGGCTACGCAGGCGAGAAGCTGTCGCTGAACTTCCAGAACATCGAAGTCCGTGCGCTGCTGCAGGTCATCGCCGACTTCACCAACTTCAACGTGGTCACCAGCGACACCGTCACCGGCAACGTGACGCTGCGCCTGAAGGACGTGCCGTGGGACCAGGCCCTCGACATCATCCTGCAGGCCAAGGGACTGGGGCTGCGCAAATCGGGCAACGTGATCTGGATCGCGCCGAAGGATGAACTCGCGTCGAAAGAGAAGATCGACCTCGAGGCCAAGGCGCAGATCGCCAACCTGGAACCGGTGCGCACGCAATCGTTCCAGCTGAACTACACGAAGGCCGAAGAAGTGGCCAAGGGACTGACGGGCCAGAACACGTCGGGCGGCAGCGCGGCGACGACGCGCATCCTGACCGCCCGTGGCAGCGTGATCTTCGAAACCCGCACGAACCAGCTGTTCGTCAGCGACATCCCGTCGAAGCTCGAAGAAGTACAGGCGATGATCGCGAAGATCGACGTGCCGGTGAGGCAGGTGCTGATCGAAGCGCGCATCGTCGAGGCCAACGACAGCTTCGGCCGGTCGCTGGGCGCCAAGCTGGGCTATTCCGACCTGCGCGGCATCAACGGCGGTGTCGCCGGATTCAACGCAGGCGGCAACACACGCGTCGGCGTGGGCGGCAACATCAATGCGATCGGTGCACAGACCGGCCAGTCCGGGGCGGCGCTGACCTACGCAGACACCAACTTCGTCAGCCTGCCGGCCGTCCGCCAGAACGACTACAACGCGGCCACGTTTGCACTCTCGTTGTTCGGTGTCGGTGCCAATCGCTTCCTGAACCTGGAACTCTCGGCGCTTGAAGCCGAGAACAAGGGCAAGATCTTGTCGAGCCCGCGTGTCATCACGGCCGACCAGGTCAAGGCGCTGATCGAGCAAGGTACCGAGCTGCCGTACCAGACCGCCACGTCCAGCGGCGCGACGGCGATCCAGTTCCGCAAGGCCAACCTGAAGCTCGAGGTCACGCCGCAGATCACGCCGGAGGGCAACGTCATCCTCGACCTCGACGTGACGAAGGACACTGTGGGCCAGGTGACCTCGCAAGGCTTGGCCATCGACACCAAACACGTGCGCACGCAGGTGCTGGTGGAGAATGGCGGCACGGTCGTGATCGGCGGGATCTTCACGCAGGACGACGAGGAAAGCGTGACGAAGGTGCCGTACCTCGGCGACATTCCCTTCCTCGGCAACCTGTTCAAGGTCAAGACGAAATCGTCGAAGAAGACCGAATTGCTGATCTTCATCACGCCGAAGGTGGTCAGCGATCGGTCTGCGGTTCGGTAAAAATAGTCTGCAATCACGGGAAGGGCGACCAGCGGCCCGCCCGTCTTCGCCAACCAGGATATTCAGGTGCTCCATATGAAACTGCCTTTGCTGAACCGCGTTGCTCTGGCTTCGATCTCTGTTGCGGTTCTCGCCTCGTGTGGCGGCGGAGGAAGCGAAGACAACGAAGCGGGTGCGCCCGCTCCGTTCAACGTTCAGCCGGCGACAATCGGGGTGAAGAACGCGAAAGGAACCTGTGCGACAGGTCTTCTGGCTGAAGTGTTCGTGTATGGCGGGTCGGCGCCGTACTACATCAACAACACTTTCCCGGGCGGTCTCGTGGTGAACAAGACGAAGGTCGACGACGCTGGTGGCAGTTTCACGATCTCGCTCACCGGGGTGTGCATGGATCCCGGGCTGGTGGTGGTGAAGGACAAGCTGAACCGGACCGTCACGGTCTCGGTTTCGAGCCCGTTCGAGGAGCCCTGAGCGGGCCTGGTCGGAATTGGTCTTTCGGTGTCCCTCGGCCCGCCGTCCAGGCCACTGGCATTGATCGGGATGCCCGGGGGGGGCAAGTCCACCGCCGGCCGGCAGATCGCGAAGCGAACGCAGCGCCGCTTCGTCGACAGTGATGTCCTGATCGAAGCGCGGATCGGAGAACCGATCCGAAGCTTTTTCGAACGCGAGGGCGAAGCGCGTTTTCGCGACATCGAAGCCGAGGTCATCGACGAGTTGTCGGGCGCCGGCCCCGCGGTGATCGCGACCGGTGGCGGCGCGGTGCTCAGGGCCGAGAATCGAAGCCGGCTGCATGGGCGCTGCGATGTCGTCTACCTCCGCTCATCGCCCGAAGAGCTGTACAGGCGCCTGCGCCACGACACCCAGCGGCCACTGCTCCAGGTGGCCGATCCACTGACCCGGCTGCGCGAGCTCTACCAGCTGCGCGATCCCCTCTATCGCGAGACGGCCCATTTCGTCATCGACACGGGCCGACCGACAGTGCACGCGCTCGTGAACATGGTGCTGGCACAACTGCAACTCGTGGGCATCCTCGCGCTGCCGGACGACGCCGCAGGCGAGCCTTCGCCACCCGACTGAGCACGCCAGAACGCCGCGCTAAACTGCCGGCCATGAATTCGCGGCATGAAGACGTGATGATCGAGCTGGGCGAGCGCAGCTACCAGATCCGCATCGGGGCCGGCCTGCTCGCCGACCGGACGGCAATCGATGGCGTGCCGCATGGGCACACGGCGGTCATCGTGACCAATCCGACGGTCGCTCCCTTGTACGCGCACCGGCTCCAGGCGCTGCTGCGCTCCACAGTGACCCAGTGCTTGGTCGTCGACCTGCCCGACGGCGAGATCCACAAGGACTGGGCCTCGCTGGAGCGCATCTTCGGCGCGCTGCTCAGGGCGGGCGCCGACCGCAAGACCGTGCTTTATGCGTTGGGTGGCGGCGTGGTCGGCGACGTGACCGGTTTTGCCGCGGCCTGCTACATGCGCGGCGTCCCGTTCGTGCAGGTCCCCACCACCTTGCTGGCGCAAGTGGATTCGTCGGTCGGTGGCAAGACGGCGATCAACCATCCGCTCGGCAAGAACATGATCGGTGCGTTTTACCAGCCGCTGCGCGTGATCGCCGACCTGGACACGCTCGACACGCTGCCCGACCGCGAGATCTCGGCTGGCCTGGCCGAGGTCATCAAGTACGGCCCGATCGCCGATGACGCCTTCTTCGGCTGGATCGAAGAGCATCTCGATGCGCTGCTGGCGCGCGACAAGCCAGCCCTGGCCTACGCCGTCAAGCGATCATGCGAGATCAAGGCGTGGGTGGTCGGGCAGGACGAACGCGAAACCGGATTGCGCGCGATCCTGAACTTCGGCCACACCTTCGGCCATGCGATCGAGGCCGGGCTCGGCTTCGGCACCTGGTTGCATGGCGAGGCGGTCGGCTGCGGCATGGTGATGGCGGCCGATCTGTCGCGGCGCCTCGGGCTGATCGACGAGGCCTACGCGCAGCGCATCACCCGGCTCGTCGAACGTGCAAGGCTGCCGGTGCGCGGCCCGAAGCTCGGTGCCGATCGCTACCTCGAACTGATGCGTGGCGACAAGAAATCCGAAGCGGGCGAAATCCGCTTCGTCGTGATCGAGGCACCCGGTCGCGCCGCATTGCGGCCGGCGCCTGACGATGTCGTGCGCGAGGTGCTGGCGGCGCACGCGGGCTGAACGATGTCGGCCTTGCTTCCGGCGGGAGGATGGCAAGCTTTCGCGTGCGATCCGTCGCACAGCGCCGGTCGCAGGCTGCCCGAACCGGCCGCACCGACCCGCAGCGAGTACCAGCGAGACCGCGATCGCATCGTGCACAGCACCGCCTTCCGCCGTCTGGTCTACAAGACGCAGGTTTTCCTGAACCATGAAGGTGACCTGTTCCGCACGCGGCTGACGCACTCGCTCGAAGTGGCCCAGCTCGGCCGCTCGATCGCGCGCAGCCTCGGGCTGAATGAGGACCTGGTCGAAGCCATCGCGCTGGCCCATGACCTGGGGCACACGCCGTTCGGCCACGCCGGCCAGGACGCGCTGAACGATTGCCTGCTGGGCGCCGATCCGCGCAGCGGCGGTTTCGAGCACAACCTGCAGAGCCTGCGCGTCGTCGATTCGCTCGAGGAGCGCTACCCACAGTTCGACGGACTGAACCTGACGCTCGAAACCCGCGAGGGCATCCTGAAGCACTGTTCCGGCCCGGCCGCGGCCCGGCTCGAAGCGAAGGAGCCGAACGGTGTCGCGCGGCGCTTCATCGCGCGGCTGCGCCCGAGCCTGGAGGCGCAGCTGTGCAACCTGGCGGACGAGATCGCCTACAACGCGCACGACGTGGACGACGGCGTGCGGTCGGGGCTGCTGAAGCTCGAACAGCTCGACGAGGTGCCGCTGTTCGCACGGCACAAGGCCGAATCGCTGGCTGCGCATCCCGGGCTGCGCGGCAAGCGGTTGCTGTTCGAGGGTATCCGCCGCATGCTGTCGGCCCAGGTCTACGACGTGCTCGCCGCCAGTGCCGCGGCGATTGCGCTGCACGCGCCGCGCACGGTCGAAGAAGTGCGCCGGGCCCCGGCGCTGATCTGCTTCAGCGCGCAGATGGCGGCCGACAGCACCGAGCTGAAGCGCTTCCTGCGGCTCAACCTCTACCGGCACCCGCAGGTGGTGGCGACCACCGATCGTGCGAAGCAGGTGGTGCGCGAGCTGTTCGCGATCTACCGCGAGGCGCCGGCCGAATGGATCCCGGCCGGCGAATCCCGCCCGGCCGGCCTGCGCCAGCTGGCCGACTACGTGGCCGGGATGACCGACCGCTACGCGCTGCGCGAGCACGAGCGGCTGACGGGCCGCCGCCTGTTCGACTGAGCCATGGCGCGCCTTGCCCGGCTGTGCATTCCCGGCCACCCGCACCTGGTGCAGCAGCGTGGCCACAACGGCCAGCCGGTGTTCATCGACGAGGCGGATGTGCAGGGGTTCTTGCGCCTGTTGGCTGACGGCGCGAAGGCGTCTGGCGTCGCGGTGCATGCCTACGGCCTGGCGGCCGGCGAGGTGCACCTGCTGGCAACTCCGGCCGCGGCCGACTCGCTGAGCCGCCTGATGCAGGCGCTCGGCCGCCAGCACGGCCAAGCCTTCAATCGCCGCCATGCACGTTCTGGCAGCCTGTGGGACGGCCGCTTCCGCGCCGTGCCGATCGACGGAGAACGGCACCTGCTGGCCGCAATGCGCTACGTCGAGTCGGCCGCGCCGGACCTGCGCGCGTCGAGCGCAGCCCATCACCTCGGGCAGGCCATCGATCACGCAGTGAGCGACCACCCTCTCTATTGGGCTCTGGGAAATACACCCTTCGATCGAGAGATGAAATACCGGGCCTGGTTCGAGCAAGGCACTTCATCCGCCGAAGCCGACCGTTTCCGGCGTGCCGTCACCCAAGGCTGGCCGCTCGGCGAGGGCGCTTTCATCGACGACCTGTCGCAGTTGACGAGCCGTCGCCTGGCGGCGCGGCCACGTGGTCGCCCACCCAAAAAGCTCGATTAATCTGTCCCTATTTAATTATTGACGTTCAACGATGGCTCAATAAAAGGTATCTGACCCCATTTAATTCGATTGAAGCCTGTGCTGCGCTGCAGTATTCTTCCGCCCATTCCAGATTTCCGGACGGAGAACGCCATGACCCAGGCCGACCAAGGTGGGGCAGCTCCCGCAACAGCCGCTGACGCTGCTGAACTGCAGCACGCGGCCGAGAACGGGCTGTACAGCCCGGCGCACGAGCACGATGCCTGCGGCGTCGGCTTCGTCGCCCACATCAAGGGCCACAAGGCGCACAGCATCGTCGCGCAAGGCCTGAAGATCCTCGAGAACCTCGACCACCGCGGCGCGGTCGGTGCCGACAAGCTGATGGGCGACGGCGCCGGCATCCTGATCCAGATTCCCGACGAGTTCTACCGCGCCGAGATGGCGGCGCTCGGTGTCGAGCTGCCGCCGCCCGGCGAGTACGGCGTCGGCATGATCTTCATGCCGAAGGAGCATGCGTCGCGCCTGGCCTGCGAGCAGGAGCTCGAGCGCGCGGTGCGCGCCGAAGGGCAGGTCGTACTGGGCTGGCGCGAAGTGCCGGTCGACGCCGAGATGCCGATGTCGCCGACGGTGCGCGCGAAGGAGCCGGTGCTGCGCCAGATCTTCATCGGCCGCGGCCCCGACGTGATCGTGCAGGACGCGCTGGAGCGCAAGCTCTACGTGATCCGCAAGACGGCATCGAGCGCGATCCAGCGCCTGAAGCTCACGCACAGCCGCGAGTACTACGTGCCCAGCATGAGCTGCCGCACCATCATCTACAAGGGCCTGCTGCTGGCCGACCAGGTCGGCAAGTACTACAAGGACCTGCAGGACCCGCGCGTGATGTCGGCGCTGGCGCTGGTGCACCAGCGCTTCTCGACCAACACCTTCCCCGAATGGCCGCTGGCCCACCCGTACCGGATGGTGGCGCACAACGGCGAGATCAACACCGTCAAGGGCAACTTCAACTGGATGCGCGCCCGCGAAGGCGTGATGAAGTCGCCGGTGCTCGGCGACGACCTGAACAAGCTCTACCCGATCACGTTCGAAGGCCAGTCCGACACCGCCACCTTCGACAACGCGCTCGAGCTGCTGACGATGAGCGGCTATTCGCTCGCCCATGCCGCGATGATGATGATCCCCGAAGCCTGGGAGCAGCACGCGACGATGGACGAGCGCCGCCGCGCGTTCTACGAGTACCACGCCGCGATGATGGAGCCGTGGGACGGCCCGGCCTCGATGGTGTTCACCGACGGTCGCCAGATCGGCGCCACGCTCGATCGCAACGGCCTGCGCCCGTCGCGCTACATCGTCACCGACGACGACCTGGTCGTGATGGCCTCCGAATCCGGCGTGCTGCCGATGATCCCGGAGAACAAGATCGTCAAGAAGTGGCGGCTGCAGCCCGGCAAGATGTTCCTGATCGACTTCGACCAGGGCCGCATCATCGACGACGAGGAACTGAAGAACCAGTTCGCGCTCGCCAAGCCCTACCGCCAGTGGATCGAGAACGTGCGCATCCGCCTCGACTCGATCGAGCTGACCGGCGAGCCGCGCGAGTTCGGCGAATCGCTGCTCGACCGCCAGCAGGCCTTCGGCTACACGCAGGAGGACATCAAGTTCCTGCTGAGCCCGATGGCGCAGGCCGGCGAGGAAGGCACCGGCTCGATGGGCAACGACTCGCCGCTGGCGGTGCTGTCGGACAAGAACAAGCCGCTGTACAACTACTTCAAGCAGCTGTTCGCGCAGGTCACGAACCCGCCGATCGACCCGATCCGCGAGGCGGTCGTGATGTCGCTGGTGTCGTTCATCGGCCCGAAGCCGAACCTGCTCGACATCAACGCGGTGAACCCGCCGATGCGCCTCGAGGTGTCGCAGCCGATCCTCGACTTCGCCGACATGGAGCGGTTGATCGAGATCGAGAAGCTCACGCGCGGCAAGTTCAAGAGCCACGTGATCGACATCACCTACCCGCTGGCCTGGGGTGACGAAGGTGTCGAGGCGAAGCTCGCGTCGCTGTGCGCCGAAAGCGTCGACGCGCTGAAGAGCGGCCACAACATCCTGATCATCAGCGACCGCGCGATGGACCGCGGCAACGTCGCGATCCCCGCGCTGCTCGCGCTGTCGGCGATCCACCAGCACCTGGTGCGCGAGGGCCTGCGCACCACCGCGGGCCTGGTGGTCGAGACCGGCTCGGCGCGCGAGGTGCATCACTTCGCGGTGCTGGCCGGCTACGGCGCCGAGGCGGTGCACCCGTACCTCGCGATGGAAACGCTGATCGGCCTGCACAAGGAGCTGCCGGGCGAGCTGTCGGCCGACAAGGCCATCTACAACTACGTGAAGGCGATCGGCAAGGGCTTGTCGAAGATCATGTCCAAGATGGGCATCTCGACCTACATGTCGTATTGCGGCGCGCAGATCTTCGAGGCGATCGGCCTCGACAAGGCGTTGATCGACCAGTACTTCCGCGGCACCGCGAGCCAGGTCGGCGGCATCGGCGTGTTCGAGGTCGCCGAAGAGGCGATCCGCATGCACCGCGCGGCCTTCGGCGACGACCCGGTGCTCGAGAACATGCTCGATGCCGGCGGCGAGTACGCCTGGCGCGTGCGCGGCGAAGAGCACATGTGGACGCCGGACGTGATCGCGAAGCTGCAGCACAGCGCACGCGCGAACAAGTTCGACACCTACAAGGAATACGCCCAGCTGGTGAACGACCAGTCGCGCCGCCACATGACGCTGCGCGGGCTGTTCGAGTTCAAGGTCGATCCGGCCAAGGCGATCCCGCTCGACGAGGTCGAATCGGCGGCCGAGATCGTCAAGCGCTTCGCGACCGGCGCGATGTCGCTCGGCTCGATCTCCACCGAGGCGCATGCGACGCTGGCCGTCGCGATGAACCGCATCGGCGGCAAGTCGAACACCGGCGAAGGCGGCGAAGACCCGGCGCGCTACCGCAACGAGCTGAAGGGCATCAAGATCAGCGCCGGTACCAAGGTCAGCGACGTGATCGCGAACAAGGTCATCGAGGCCGACTACGAGCTGCAGGAAGGCGACTCGCTGCGCTCGAAGATCAAGCAGGTGGCGTCGGGCCGCTTCGGCGTCACCGCCGAGTACCTGTCGTCGGCCGACCAGATCCAGATCAAGATGGCGCAGGGCGCGAAGCCGGGCGAGGGCGGCCAGTTGCCGGGCGGCAAGGTGACCGACTACATCGGCTTCCTGCGCTACTCGGTGCCGGGCGTCGGCCTGATCTCGCCGCCGCCGCACCACGACATCTATTCGATCGAAGACCTGGCGCAGCTGATCCACGACCTGAAGAACGCGAACCAGCGCGCCAGCATCAGCGTGAAGCTGGTGTCCGAAGTGGGTGTGGGCACCATCGCGACCGGCGTGGCCAAGGCCAAGGCCGACCACATCGTGATCGCCGGCCACGACGGCGGCACCGGTGCCTCGCCGTGGAGCTCGATCAAGCACGCCGGCACGCCATGGGAGCTGGGCCTGGCCGAGACGCAGCAGACGCTGGTGCTGAACCGGCTGCGCGGCCGCGTGCGGGTGCAGGCCGACGGCCAGATGAAGACCGGGCGCGACGTGGTGATCGGTGCGCTGCTCGGCGCCGACGAGTTCGGCTTCGCGACCGCGCCGCTGGTCGTCGAGGGCTGCATCATGATGCGCAAGTGCCACCTGAACACCTGCCCGGTCGGCGTGGCGACGCAGGACCCGGTGCTGCGCAAGAAATTCCAGGGCCGTCCCGAGCACGTCGTCAACTTCTTCTTCTTCATCGCCGAAGAAGCGCGCCAGATCATGGCGCAGCTGGGCATCCGCAAGTTCGACGACCTGGTCGGCCGTGCCGACCTGCTCGACACCCGCAAGGGCATCTCGCACTGGAAGGCGCGCGGGCTCGATTTCTCGCGCATCTTCCACCTGCCGACGGCCCCGGCCGACGTGGCGCGCCGCCAGGTCGAGGAGCAGGACCACGGCCTCGCGCGCGCACTCGACGTGAAGCTGATCCAGAAGTGCCTGCCGGCGCTGGAGCGCGGCGAGAAGGTGCAGTTCATGGAGGAGACGCGCAACGTCAACCGCACGGTCGGCGCGATGCTGTCCGGCGAGCTGGTGCGCCGCCATCCCGAAGGCCTGCCCGACCACACGATCTTCATGCAGATGGAGGGCACCGGCGGCCAGAGCTTCGGCGCGTTCCTCGCAAAGGGCATCACGCTGTACCTGATCGGCGATGCGAACGACTACACCGGCAAGGGCCTGTCGGGCGGCCGCGTGGTGGTGCGTCCGAGCATCGATTTCCGCGGCGACGCGACGCGCAACATCATCGTCGGCAATACCGTGCTGTACGGCGCGACCAGCGGCGAGGCCTTCTTCCGCGGCGTCGCCGGCGAGCGCTTCGCGGTGCGGCTGTCGGGCGCGACCGCGGTCGTCGAAGGCACCGGCGACCACGGCTGCGAGTACATGACCGGCGGCACGGTCGCGGTGCTCGGCCGGACCGGGCGCAACTTCGCGGCCGGCATGAGCGGCGGCATCGCGTACGTGTTCGACGAAGACGGCCAGTTCGCGAAGCGCTGCAACACCGCGATGGTGCAGCTCGACAAGGTGCTGCCGGCCGCCGAGCAGGAGGCCTCGGTCGACAAGGCGGTGTGGCACCTCGGCCAGGCCGACGAAGCGATCCTGCGCAAGCTGCTCGACGACCACCATCGCTGGACCGGCAGCCTGCGCGCGCGCGAGATCCTCGACACCTGGGCCGAATCGCGCGGCAAGTTCGTGAAGGTGTTCCCGAGCGAGTACAAGCGCGCGCTCGGCGAGATCAACGCGGCGAAGCAGGCCGACGACACGATCGCGAAGGCGAAGGTCGTCGAGAAGAGCGTCCCCAAGTCCAAGAGTGGCGTCAAGGCCTGAGCCAGGCCCAGCCCAACCCACCGGAGTAGCAAGAGATCATGGGAAAAGTCACCGGCTTCATGGAGTACGAGCGCCTGGAAGAGGGCTACGCGCCCGTGCAGACGCGCCTGAAGAACTACAACGAGTTCGTGATCGGGCTCAAGGCGGACGAGTCGAAGATCCAGGCCGCGCGCTGCATGGATTGCGGCACGCCCTTCTGCAACAACGGCTGTCCGGTCAACAACATCATTCCGGACTTCAACGACCTCGTGTACCGCAACGAATGGCGCAATGCCATCGACGTGCTGCACTCGACGAACAACTTCCCGGAGTTCACCGGGCGCATCTGCCCGGCGCCGTGCGAGGCGGCCTGCACGCTGAACGTCAACGACGACGCGGTCGGCATCAAGAGCATCGAGCACGCGATCATCGACCGTGCGTGGGCAGAAGGCTGGGTCAAGGCGCGGCCGCCGAAGGCGAAGACCGGCAAGAAGGTCGCGATCGTCGGCTCCGGCCCGGCCGGCCTGGCTGCCGCGCAGCAGCTGGCGCGCGTCGGCCATGACGTGACGGTGTTCGAGAAGAACGACCGCGTCGGCGGCCTGCTGCGCTACGGCATCCCCGATTTCAAGATGGAGAAGTCGCACATCGATCGCCGCGTCGAGCAGATGCAGGCCGAGGGCGTGCAGTTCCGCACCGGCGTGATCGTCGGCAAGCTGCCTGAGGGCAGCAAGGTGACCAACTGGGCCAAGGAAAGCATCACGCCCGACGAATTGAAGGCGCAGTTCGATGCGGTCGTGCTGGCCGGTGGTGCCGAGCAGTCGCGCGACTTGCCGGTGCCGGGGCGCGAGCTCGACGGCGTGCATTTCGCGATGGAGTTCCTGCCGCAGCAGAACAAGCTGAATGCCGGCGACAAGCTGAAGAGCCAGCTGCGCGCCGACGGCAAGCACGTGATCGTGATCGGCGGTGGCGACACCGGCAGCGATTGCGTGGGCACCAGCAACCGCCACGGCGCGAAGAGCGTCACGCAGTTCGAGCTGCTGCCGATGCCGCCCGAGCAGGAGGACAAGCCGCTGGTGTGGCCGTACTGGCCGATCAAGCTGCGCACCAGTTCCAGCCATGAAGAAGGCTGCGAGCGCGAGTTCGCGATCGCCACCAAGGAGTTCATCGGCGGCGAAGGCAAGGACAAGGGCAAGCTGAAGGCGCTGAAGGCGGTGCGAGTCGAATGGCAGGGCGGCAAGATGACCGAGGTGCCGGGCAGCGAGCAGACGCTGCCGGCCGACCTGGTGCTGCTGGCGATGGGCTTCGTCAGCCCGGTCGCGAGCGTGCTCGATGCATTCGGGGTCGACAAGGATGCACGCGGCAATGCGCGCGCCGGCACCGACTTCACCGGCGGTTATGCCACCAATGTCGCGAAGGTGTTCGCGGCCGGCGACGTGCGCCGCGGCCAGTCGCTGGTGGTGTGGGCGATCCGCGAAGGGCGGCAGGCGGCCCGTGCGGTCGATGAGTTCCTGATGGGGACGAGCGACCTGCCGCGCTGAATCGGGAGAATCGGCGCGTCAGCGAGGGCGGCAGGCACGTCGAGTGCCTGCCGCCCGTCGTGCTTTCAGCGGTTCCAGCAACTGTCCAGGCCCGCCGTGCCCGACACGGTGGGCAGGCCCTTGCTGTCGATCGATATCGTGCCGCATCGGTCGTTGCTCATCGCGCCCCTCGGCACCACCCGCAACCAGTAGGCGGAGGCGGTCGGAGCCGACGCTGCCGAAGCCGTGCCGAGCGACAGCGTGTAGTAGTTCGACAGCGGCGACCTCAACGCCGGCAACGACGAATCGGTGACGGCAGCATAGCTGCTGCTCACCGTGTACTGGCGCTCCATCCAATGCGCCGCGTCCATCAACGCCGCCTTGGCATCGGCGCGCCGGCTTCGGGCGACCTGCTCGGTGTACGACGGATAGGCGATGGCGGCGAGGATGCCGACGATCGCCACCGTGATCATCAGCTCCATCAAGGTGAAGCCGGCGGCGCTGGTTCTGTGGCGGTGCATGATCAGGTTCCCTGGTGTCTCGGTGCTGTGGATGTGGCAGTTCATCGGATCTGGCGCCAGGTCACGCGGGCCTTCCCGTCGCAGGTCTTGACGCTCTCGCTGGCCGTGGTCGTGTCGGAGACGCCGGCCACCAGCGTCCCGGTGCCGCCGCCCGTGCACGGCACGGTCTTGTTGGCCTCGACGCCGCCCAGGTTGGCGCCGGTCTGGCCTCGGCTGGTGGCGGCTTCGAGCGTGATGCCGGTGGCGGTCTGCTTGCCGAGGATCTTCGGCAGCGACAGGATGCCGCCGGCGACCTGGCGCACGTTCGCGCCCGCATCGGAGCTGTTGATCGAGTTGTCGCGATTGGCGTCGAACACGCTGAAGGTGGGGGCCTGGCCGGTGATCGGGTCCAACGTGAAGATGCGCGCGATGCCGCCGGCGCTGCACGGCTGGGTCGACGGCGTGTTGGCGACCACGAACAGCACGCGCCCTTGCTGCTGGGGATTCACGTTGACCCGTTCGCCGCTGCCTGCGGTCAGGTTGAGGTACCAGCCCCGGTTGGTCGACCAGTCGACGGTGTTCGAGCTGGTGCCCTGGAACGACGGGAAGGTGCTCGCCGTCACGGTCTGCGCCACCAGCGTCGAGGTGCCGCTGATGCCGGCGGTGGCCCCCGGCTTGTCCCAGATGCCGTAGATGGCCTGGGTGTTCAGGTTGACGTTCGTCGCCACGCTGCTGGCGGTGTCTTCCGCTTCGTAGAGCTTGCCGGTGCCGAACGTGATGAGCTGGCCACCGGCGCTCGTGTGGAAGCTGATCTCCGGCATGACCGTGATCGGCTGGTTGGCGCTGCCGGCGAACAGCGGCTGGCCGCTGAACGCGACCTTCCAGTTGGCGCGGACCGCATCGTCCACGTCGAACTTCCACAGGTTGCCCTTCAGGTCGCCGGCGTAGATGGCCGTGACTTCGCGGTTCGCGTTCAGCACGAAGTTCGGCTGGCTGAGGCCGTTGCCGATGCCGGTGGTACCGACCGGTTGCTGCCACACGATCGCGCCGGTCTGCAGGTTCAGCAGGAACAGCGTTGCCTGGCCATTGGCGCTGTCGTAGCCGTTGCCGAACATCGCGACCCAGGTGCCGTCGCGCATCTGCGCCACGTGCGGGTAGGCGATCACGCTGCCCATGTAGCCGGCGCTCGTGTTGGTGCTGTCGTCGCCGGAGAACTCCCACAGGATGTTGCTGGCACCAAACCCGCCGGTACCGACGGCCGGGTTGGTGACGTCCACCCCGAACACCGAGCGCGCGCCGGCACCGGTGGAGCCCACCAGCACCGTCTTCCACGACGGGACGGAGGCACCGACATACGCATCGGCAAGCTGAGGCGGACCGTTCACGGTGAACAGGTGGCTGTAGGACGGGTCGCTCAAGGTCTTCAGCTTCTGCACCGTCTGCACGCTGCCCGAGTACAGCGTGCGAGGCACGCTGAAGACCGAGTTCGGCACGAAGGCAAAGCGCTCGGCGCCGTTGGCGGTACTGACGGCGTGCAGCATGCCGTCGTTGGCGCCGAAGAACAGCGTCGAGCGCATGTTGTCGAGCGCGGTCGACGAGGTCGAGCGGAACGCCGCGTAGCTGTCCTGGCCGGGCGTTCCGGCCTTCATGCGTTGGTAGCCGCCCCCATCGTCGGGGCCCTTGATCGGGCCGCCGCCGACGATGTCGCCGAGCACCCCGCTGGTGGCGGTGTCGCGCACGCGGTCGCGCAACGAGCCACCGTTCTGGGCCTCATTCGTGCCGCTGCCGCGCAGCCAGTCGAGCACGTTCTGGTCATTGCCCAGCGCGGTGCGCTGGGTGCCGTTGAGGCCGGCCCAGGTGAACGGCGTGGCGACCTTCGGCGACGCGAGCGGGTTCCAGGTGAAGATGTTGCGATTGGCAGGGGTCGGCATCGCCTTGGACACTTCCCAGTTCGCCTTCGTCGGGTCGGTGTCCACCGTGCCGTTGGCGGCGAGCGGGAACGCGTACAGGCGGCCGGCCCAGCCATAGGGGTTGTAGATCGCCTGGAACACCTGGGTGCCCGCGGCCGCTGAACCGGTGCTCGTTTCGAGGTTCGCGGTGGCCTGGGGCTGGTTGACGGCCTCGCTCAGCGCCGAAGCGATGCCGGCGGACAACTCGGTCGGGTTGGTGGCCGAGAAATAACGACCGTGCCCGTTGATCGAGGCGTGGATCAGGTCGTCGCCGGTCTCGGCGGAGTCGCCGGTCGCGGTGGTCCAGTTCATCACGACCTTGTCCTTCACCAGCAGGTCGCGCAGGCCTTGCGACGACAACCAGGTCTGCCCGCGGTACGGGTAGTACGAAGAAGTCGACGAGGTCGACAGCGGCACGATGTACTGCCCGAGGGTATTGGTGTCGGTCGCGGCGGTCTTCGGCCGCACCTTGCCGGTCCCGGTGATGCCCAGTCCGACGGTGAAGGTGGTCAGGTGCTGCCAGAAGGCAGGGTCGCGGGTCGAGGCCGCGATCCGGTTGTCGACGCCGGTCTGCAGGTCCGTCTTCCAGTAGTACGCGGCCACGTCGGCCAGCGTGTTGACGTTGGCCGTGTTGTTGTCGTTGAACGGGCTGACCGAGAAGCGGCCTGCCAGCGTTCCCGCGGTGCCGGTGTCGGTATAGGGGTAGCCGACCGTGCCGCCATAAGGCACCGGGGTCGAACCGGTGAAGTTGTCGTTGTTTTTGTTGGCGGGAGAACTGGCGTCGTTACCGTTCCAGAAGCCGTCGGTGCTCATGATGTGGAACGAGCGGCGGCATGAGTCCGCGCTTCCTGCCGAGTTGGAGGTGTCCTCGGCCCACGGGTGCGTGGCTCCCCCGTCATTGAAGTACTTGCCGACGTTGTCCATCGCCTGGCGCAACGGCGTGCTGCCGTTGGTGCGGATGTTGTACAGATCGGTGTAGAAGCCGCTGCGGTTGGTGCCGCTGAACTGGGCGACGGCGCGGCGCGGGTCGACGCTGCCCCAGTTGATGGTGGTGAAGCCGACACGCAGGTTCGTGCCTTGCAGCGCGAAAGCCGCCGATACGCCGCCCTTGGCCATCAGCATGCGGCTGCGGTAGTACTGCAGCCAGTTGGCGAAATTCTGCAGTTCTTCGGCGTAGGTGCAGCCGGTGGCGCCGACCGCGCCGCTGCAATCGGTGCGTGCGGCGTCGCGCGGGTAAGCGGCGACGCCGGGCTTCACCTCATATTTGACGAACTTCGTCTCCATGTTGAGTGACGTGTTCGGGTTGGCTGCAGGCAACGGGTTGGCCGCATCGTCGGTGTAGACGTAGTACGTTGCGAGCCAGTAGCTGTCGGCCTGGCTGGTGGAGCCGACGTTGCCCTGTTGGACGGTCAAGTCGAGCCGGCGGCCGGTTTGTGTCGGATCCTGTACGTCGATATTGACCGCCTTGACATTGGCATTGGCCATGCGCTTCGTGTCGTCCGATTTGTCAGGCCAAGGGAAGTACGTGACCTTCGGGTTGTAGTAGAGCGGATTGCCCGACGACGAACGCATGTAACGCGCGATGGCGTTGTCGCTGCGGTAGTAGGTGGTCGCCAGATATCCGGAACCGGCCTTCCACATCCCCGGCAACTTCGAGCCATCGCCAGCCTCGTTGCGTGTGCCGCAGTTGCTGCTGTCGGTCAGCGCCGAACTGTTGGGCATGCCGGCGATGCAGCGGGCGAAATCGGGGATCGCGTCGGAGGTCATCGAGCCGGAATCGTCCAGCGTGTACATCACGTTGGGCAACGGCGGCGGCACATAGATGCCGGGGATCTGCGACACCGTCGCATAGGCGGGAAACACGGCGTGCGCCAGCAGCACTTCCAGGATCACCGCGGCGACGACGCGCTTCGGCTGCATCCAGTGGCGGGAAGGGGTTTTCATCATCGTTCTCCGTTGGGGCGACCGGGCTTGCGCTCAGTCCGCCGAATAAGTGGCTTGCAGCATCACGATGCTGAGGTCCGAGCCGCCGACCGCGCGTGCAGTGACCCTGAAACTGGTGCCGCCGCCGATGTTCTCGACCAGGCAGCGCGGGTTGGACGCGAGGCCGGCTCCCGTCATCGTCACGTCGACGCCGCTGGTGTCCCACGTGGCGTCGGTGTCCCAGTTGGCCGCCGTGGGCGGAGAGGTCGGCAGCAGGATCTTGTTGGCCGGGTAGGTGGCCGGCGACGAGGTCGCCTGCAGCAGGCAGGCCCGGACGGCCGCTTCGGCCGCCTGCAAGGCCTTGTTGCGGTCGCGTGCGTTGCCGGCCATGCGCTCGTCCAGCGCCGTCGAGCGCAGGCTCGACACGGTGATCAGCGTGATCAGCACCAGCATCACCATCATGATGATCAGGATCGCGCCCTGCTGGGGACGGGCGGCCTTCAGGGTCTTGAGTTTCATGGCGACGCGTAGGTGATCTTGTTGCGGACAGCGACCGTGGTGCTGAACACGCGACGGTCGAAGCGCGTTCCGCTGGTCGGGTAGGTGACGGTGACGTCGCCCACCTTGCCGGTGGCAGGCAACGTCACGTCGGCTTCCGCGGCGGCAGGGCCGTGGGTCAACAGGCTCATGCGCACCGCGATGACGCGCGACCAGTCGCCGACCGCGTTCGCCGCCACGTAGCTGCCGTCGATGACGCCGTCGGGTTCCGTCGTGGTGTCCAGGCCGAAACGCACCTGCAGGTTCTCGACACCCTCGATCAGTTCCTGCTCGACGCCGGCATCCACCGAACCGGGCGCGGCTGTCTGGTCGCCGTCGAAGGTGCGCCGGTAGAGCGACGTGCCGGTGCCGCTGCCCGAGCTCCTGACGTAGTAGACGACGGTCTGCAGCGGAAACACCTCGGTGGAGGCCTGCGGATAGACGTTGCTGGCGTTCAAGCCACCGGTCACGCCCAGCGTGGTGGCGGCAGAAGAGACCTGGAACGCCTGGGCGCTCGAACAGTTGGCGATCAATGCATAGCTGCCGGTGCACAGGCCCGACACCTTGCTGGTCGTGCCGTCGCGGCACTTTCCGGGTGTGCCGTTGTTCTCGATGCTCACTGACGTCGCCGAACCCACGGCTGCGGCGGTGAGGCGGATCGGGGCGCCGGACACCGTCCGGATCACGAGCACGTCGCTGCCGGGCGTCAGGCCGACGCTGGAGATCGACGTGACCGGGATGGTGGTGCTGGTCCCGACGGTGTTGTTCACCCACGAGGCGGCCGTGGTGACATCCGCCGGGCTGCTGCTGCTCAGCGTCAGCGCCGATCCGGCGATGTTGTACTTGTAGCCTTCGACGCCGACCGCGAAGTTGGTGCCCAGGCCGACGGCCAGCGAATTCGTGAAGCCGGACGTGCGGTTCGTGAAGCAGCCCTGGTAGCCCACCATGCGCGCGTCCGACGACAGGAACTGGAAGGCCAGCCGCACGTTCTGCTGCAGCGTGCTCAGCTGGTCGACACGGCGCGTGGCGCTCTTGCTCGTCAGGTAGACGGCGGTCATCACGCCGGTCAGCACGAGGCCCAGCGTCAGGGCCACCATCATTTCGACCAGCGAGAAGCCGGCCTGGCGCAGCCGCGGCGGCGCGGAGGTCTGCAATGTCATGGGAAGCCCTTTCAAAACCGGCTCACGGTGGTGAAACTCTGGCGCGGCGAATCCGCGGTGCGGTTGTCGAGCCACTCGATCTCGATCGTCACCGACCGGTCGGCCGCCACGGCGATGCGGCCCTTGCCGTCCGGCAGCAGGGCTTCGATCTGTTCCTTCCAGTCCTTCAGGTCCGTCTGGTAGATGTAGGTCAGCGGCGTGATCGTCGACGACGTGCTGGCGAGCTCGGTGTTCCACCGCAGGGCCAGCGCGTTGTCGCGGTCGACGCGCATGCGGTCGAGGATGTCGTCCGCCAGCGCGGTGGCCTGCGAACGGAACAGCGAACTCTGGTTGTACGAGAGGGTTCGGCTCTGCAGGCCGGCCAGGCCCAGCATGCCGAACGAGAAGATCACGAACGCGACCAGCAGTTCGATCATGCTGACGCCCGATTGGCGCCGTTGGCGGGGGCTGCGATTCAGCTGCATGTCAGTCCAGTCCTTGTCACGGGCAGGAAACGTTGTTGGCAAAGAGGGAGGCCCGGCCGACCAGCGACACCTGGATGACGCGGCCCGGCAGCGACGAGATGGACGAATCGCAGACCTTGAAGTAGGCGATCCCGCCGGACAACTTGCCGCCGAGGGCGTTGAACGTCAGGTACATGCGGTCGGGCGTATCGCTGGTGGTGGCCGTGGGGTAGGTGGAGCCGCTCTTCGTCACGCGCGTGATCGTCGTGTTGCCCGTCACGGCCGCGCTTTCGCGGAGCACGTTGCCGTCCGTGGCGGTCGATCCCTTGGCGCCGTCGCCGTCGGCGTCGGTGAAAATCTGCCAGCCGGACTGGAACACCGGGCTGGCGGTGGCCGTGGCCAGCAGCGTCACCGGCTGCCCGCGCCGCGTGGCCTCGGAGCGCGCCAGGTTCAGCGCGAGGATGAACTCGTTGGTCTGGCTCGTCAGCCGGTTCGACGCGATCAACCGGCTGAACGACGGGGCGGCGATGGTGACCAGGATGGCCATGACCACCAGGGTGACCAGCAGCTCGATCAAGGTGAAGCCGCGCGCGCGCCGGGCGTGTCGCATGCTGTAATTTGTGTTGGAGTGTGTGGTGGCCATGGGTCCTTCCTCTGCGCAAATTATCTGTGGTGCATCCTGCAAGGCGGGTGCCGGACATCAGGCGGAAGTCGCCGTCTGTCGATGAAACCGGACAATGGGCCGGAAACGAGGGGCGCGGGCTTTCCCCTATCATTGCGGCTTCGCTACAGACGTCCGCCCCAACGGGCCGCCGGTTCCGATCCATGTCGACCCCCCCCACCGCGGCGCCAGCCGCGCCTGTCCTGATCGAGCTGCGTGACGTGACGTGCGGCTACGGCGACCGGATCATCCTCGAGAACGTCAACCTCAGCGTGCCGCGCGGCAAGGTGCTCGCTCTGATGGGCACCTCGGGCGGCGGCAAGACCACGGTGCTGCGCCTGATCGGGCGCCAGCTGCAGCCGATCAAGGGCCAGGTGCTGTTCGACGGCGTCGACATCGCGACGCTCGATGCGCAGGGCCTGCACGCGATGCGCCGGCGCATGGGCATGCTGTTCCAGTTCGGCGCGCTGTTCACCGACCTGTCGGTGTTCGACAACGTCGCGTTCCCGCTGCGCGAGCACACCAACCTCGGCGAATCGATGATCCGCGACCTGGTGCTGATGAAGCTCAACGCGGTCGGCCTGCGCGGCGCGCGCGACCTGCTGCCGTCGCAGGTGTCCGGCGGCATGGCGCGCCGCGTCGCGCTGGCACGCGCGATCGCGCTCGACCCCGACCTGATCATGTACGACGAGCCGTTCGCCGGCCTCGACCCGATTTCGATGAGCGTCGCCGCGACGCTGATCAAGGACCTGAACCACGCGCTCGGCGTCACCAGCATCGTCGTCTCGCACGACGTGGCCGAGACCTTCCTGATCGCCGACCACATCGTGTTCGTCGCCAACGGCAAGATCGCGGCCCAGGGCTCGCCGGCCGAGATGCGCGCGAGCGACGACCCGCTGGTGCAGCAGTTCGTCAATGCGCAGACCGACGGGCCGGTGCGCTTCCACTACCCGGCCGTGTCGGTCGAAGAAGACTTCGGCGCAGGAGCGGTCCGATGAGCTGGTACAACCCCGCCGACATCGGCTTCGCGGCGCGCAGCAAGCTCGCCGGCATCGGCGATGCCGCGCGCCTGTTCTTCCGGCTCGGCGGCCTCGGCAGCGCGAGCTTCGCGCGCCCGCGCCTGGTCAGCGACCAGGTGTTCTTCCTCGGCAACCGCTCGCTGTCGATCATCACGGTGTCGGGTCTCTTCGTCGGCTTCGTGCTCGCGCTGCAGGGCTACTACACGCTGCAGCGCTACGGCTCGGCCGAGGCGGTGGGCCTGCTGGTCGCGCTGTCGCTGGTGCGCGAACTGGGACCTGTTGTCACCGCCTTGCTGTTCGCCGGCCGCGCCGGCACCTCGCTGACCGCCGAGATCGGCCTGATGAAGGCCGGCGAACAGCTCGCCGCGATGGAGATGATGGCGGTCGACCCGGTCAAGCGCGTGCTGGCGCCGCGCTTCTGGGGCGGCGTGATCGCGATGCCGTTCCTCGCGGCGGTGTTCAGCGCGGTCGGCATCATCGGCGGCTGGCTGGTCGCGGTGCCGCTGATCGGCATCGACGCAGGCTCGTTCTGGTCGCAGATGCAGGGCGGCGTCGATGTCTGGGCCGACGTCGGCAACGGCGTGATCAAGAGCGTCGTCTTCGGTTTCACCGTCACCTTCATCGCGCTGCTGCAGGGCTACAACTGCAAGCCGACGCCTGAAGGCGTTTCCGCCGCCACCACGCGCACCGTCGTGATGGCATCGCTTGCAACGCTGGGGCTCGATTTCGTGCTCACGGCCATGATGTTCTCGATTTGAAGAAAGAGGCGACGATGCAGAAATCTCGTCACGATGTGTGGGTAGGCCTGTTCGTGCTGATCGGCGCGGCAGCGGTGTTGTTTCTCGCGTTGAAGGCCGGCAACCTGCTGAGCCTGAACTTCGACGAGACCTACACGGTGATCACCAAGTTCGACAACATCGGCGGGCTCAAGCCGCGCGCGGCGGTCAAGAGCGCCGGCGTGGTCGTGGGCCGGGTCGAGTCGATCGGCTTCGACGACAAGAGCTACCAGGCGCGCGTCGTGCTGCAGCTGCAGAAGAAGTTCGCGTTCCCGAAGGACAGCTCGGCGAAGATCCTCACGTCGGGCCTGCTCGGCGAGCAGTACATCGGCCTCGAGGCCGGCGCCGAAGAGAAGAACCTTGCGGCCGGCGACGTCATCAGCCAGACGCAGTCGGCGGTGGTGCTCGAGAACCTGATCAGCCAGTTCCTGTACAGCAAGGCCGCCGATTCCGGCGCCCCGACTGCCGCGGCTGCGCCGGCCAGCGGAGCGAAGAAGTGAACCTGCGGGCCTGGCAGTCACCGTTGCGGCTGGCCTTTGCCGGCTTTGCGCTGGCATGGCTCGCGCTGCTGACCGGTTGCGCGACCACCGCGCCCGGCCCCGACGGCAAGCCGGTGCAACGCGTCGACCCATGGGAGAGCTGGAACCGCAAGGTCTACAACTTCAACGACACGCTCGACACCGCGGTGCTGAAGCCGGTGGCCACCACCTACCGCGATGTCGTGCCGCAGCCGACGCGCCGCGGCATCAGCAACATCTTCGGCAACGTGTCCGACCTGTGGTCGGCGTTCAACAACGTGCTGCAGGGCAAGGTCAACGACGGCATGCAGGACGTGATGCGCGTGACCACCAACACGATCTTCGGCCTCGGCGGCTTCTTCGACGTCGCGACCGAGATGGGGCTGGACCGGCACAACGAGGACCTCGGGCAGACGTTCGGCCGCTGGGGCGTGCCGGCGGGCCCGTACGTGGTGTGGCCGTTCTTCGGGCCGTCGACGCTGCGCGATTCGTTCGCGCTGCCGGTCGACCGCTCGGTGTCGCCGGCGCTGGCCTTCAACGACAGCCTGGCGCGCTACGCGGTGGTCGGCGTCGGCTTCGTCAACGAGCGCGCTGCGCTGCTCGGGGCGACCGGCATGCTCGACGACATCGCGCTCGACAAGTACACCTTCATCCGCGACGCCTACCTGCAACGCCGGCGCAGCCTGGTCTACGACGGCGAGGTGCCGGAATCGAAGGACGAACGCTACGACCAGGACGAGGCGCCTGCCAATGCGCCTGCGGCTGGGGCGTCCGCGCCTGCCCCGTCGGCGCCTGCGTCGGGGCCCAAGCCATGAACTTCACCTGCCGGAAACGATCCGGCGGCCAACCGGCAGACACCCGTCGCCGTTGAGGTCATACCGGGTCGCGGCGCAGGCGTCGCGAACTCCGGTTAACGTGCCCGCACCGAGCTGCGAGGCTCTTCCCAGAAAGGAACCACAGATGCTCAGCCGACAAATCGTCAGATGGATCTCCGCCGCCACGCTGCTGGTGGCCAGTGCCGCCGCGTTTGCGCAACAGGCGCCGGACCAGCTCGTCAAGCAGGTGTCGTCCGAGGTGCTCGATGCGGCGAAGGCCGACAAGTCGATCCAGGCCGGCGACGTGCAGAAGGTCTCGGCACTGGTCGAAGCCAAGGTGATGCCGCATGTCAACTTCCAGCGCATGACGGCTTCGGCCGTCGGCCGCTACTGGCGCCAGGCCACGCCCGAGCAGCAGAAGAAGCTGCAGGACGAGTTCAAGACGCTGCTGGTGCGCACGTATTCCGGCGCGCTCGCGCAGGTGCGCGACCAGACCGTGCAGCTGAAGCCGATGCGTTCGGCGCCGGCGGACACCGAGGTGATCGTGCGCACCGAGATCCGCGGCAAGGGCGATCCGATCCAGCTCGACTACCGCCTCGAGAAGGCTGCTGACGGCTGGAAGATCTACGACGTCAACGTGCTCGGCGTGTGGCTGGTCGAGAACTACCGCAACAGCTTCGCGCAGGAGATCGGTGCCGGCGGCATCGACGGCCTGATCGCCAAGCTGATCGAGCGCAACAAGTCGGCCGGCGGCGGCAAGAGCTGAGGCCCGCATGCTGCTGCTGCCCGCCACGGTGACGACGCGCGAGGCCCGCGACACGCAGCGCATGCTGTCGCAGGCCTTGCAGCAGGAAGTGAAGACGCAGTCCGAGCCCACCGTGACGGTGGATGCCTCGGGCCTGGCGCAATTCGATTCGGCGGCGCTCGCTGTGCTGCTGGAGTGCCAGCGCTTGGCGACCGCTTTTGGCAAGGGCTTCGCAGTGCGCAATGCGCCAGCGAAGTTGGCCGAGTTGGCTCGGCTGTATGGTGTGGATGGGCTGCTGCTGAAGTCCGCTGCGTAGTCCGCAGCGTCGCGGCGGGTGAGGGGATGGGCTGGGGGCTCATGCCGGGGCGGTCGGCCTGGCGGCCGACTGCACGAAGAAGATCGGCTTTGGGGATGCGCCGGCAAACTCCCTCCGCTCACTTCGTTCGCTGTGGTCAAACAGTGCCGGCGAGTCAGTTTCACGAAGCGCGCAAGC